>Ga0081539_10003697_pt1 | contig 18241 bp, 12 predicted proteins | sample TabmetS4T2R2_FD_71023 | JGI IMG/M metagenome (GOLD analysis project Ga0081539, IMG submission 71023) | Tabebuia heterophylla rhizosphere microbial communities from the University of Puerto Rico - S4T2R2 | ecosystem: Host-associated > Plants > Roots > Rhizosphere ...
GTCGTCGCGCTCGAGTCGACGATCATCAGCCACGGGATGCCGTACCCGGACAACCTCGCGACCGCCCGCGCCGTCGAGGCCGTGGTCCGCGACCACGGCGCGGTGCCGGCGACGATCGCGCTGGTCGACGGGCGCGTCCGGGTCGGGCTGGACGACGCCGCGCTGGAGCGGGTCGCGAGCGGGGGCGAGGACGTCGCGAAGGCGTCGCGCCGCGACCTGCCGGTCTTCGCCGCACGCAAGGCGACGGCGGGCACCACCGTGGCCGCGACGATGTACCTCGCGCACCGCGCCGGGATCGGCGTGTTCGCGACCGGCGGGATCGGCGGCGTCCACCGCGGCGCCGAGCGCACGATGGACGTCTCGGCGGACCTGGTCGAGCTCGGTGCCACGCCGGTGACCGTGGTGTGCGCGGGCGCGAAGTCGATCCTCGACCTGCCGCGCACGCTCGAGGTGCTGGAGACCGAGGGCGTGCCGGTGGTCGGCGTCGGCACCGACGAGTTCCCCGCGTTCTTCTCCCGCGAGAGCGGCCTGGCGGTGCCGCACCGGGTGGACTCGGTGGCCGAGCTGGCCGCCGTCGTCGCCGCGCACCGCGACCTCGGGCTGCCCGGCGGGATCCTCGTCGCCAACCCGATCCCGGCCGCCGACGCCGTGCCGGCCGCCGAGATCGGCGCCCGGATCGAGGAGGCGCTGGCCGACGCCGACCGCACCGGCGTCACGGGCAAGGACGTGACGCCGTACCTGCTCGGCCGCATCGTGGAGCTGACCGGCGGCCGGAGCCTGGCCGCGAACGTCGCCCTGGTGCGCAACAACGCCGCCCTGGCCGCCGAGCTGGCGGTGGCGCTCGCCCCCCACACACCGCGTTGATCATGCAAGTTTCGGTGGTCCTCCTCGCGTAGGTGCCGTCACCCGGGCACGAAGACCACCGAGACTTGCATGATCAACGCCAGGGAGGAGCAAGGAGGAGCAAGGAGGAGCAAGGAGGAGTCAGACCACCACCTCGAAGGCCGCCATCATCGCCATGTCCTCGTGCTCGAGGTTGTGGCAGTGCAGGACGTAGCGGCCGGGCAGGCTCGGGAACCGGATCGCCACCTCGACGTCGTCCGCCGGGCGCAGGTCGACGGTGTCCTTCCACCCGCCGTCGGTCGGGTGCGGGCCGCCGCTGCCGCGTGACAGCACCTGGAACCGGGCGAGGTGGACGTGCACCGGGTGGTGCAGGTCGGTCGCGAACCGCCACCGCTCGACCCGGCCGGCGGGCACGCGGGCGATCGGGCGGTTCGGGTCGAACGGCTCGCCGTTGATCCGCCAGAGGTGCCGCAGCCCCCCGCCGCCGGCACCGCGGCGGAACCGGAACGCCCGACGCGTCGCCCCCGCCGGCGGCGTGAGCCTCTCGTACGGCCGCAGCAGCGCGGGCACGCGGCTGTCGTCGGCCGCCCTCCGCGCGACGACGAAGCGCATGACGTTCGCGCTCCCGCCGTCGCCGAACCGGTTGCGCAGGGTGACCCGCGTGCCCACCGGGTACGCGGCGAAGTCCACGACGACGTCGAACCGCTCGGCCGGCGCGAGCCGCAGCGCCCGCAGGCCGGTCGGCCGCTCCAGCAGCCCGCCGTCGGAGCCGATCTGCGTGAACGGGTCACCGGACGGCGGTGGCGGGTCCAGCACGAGCTGGTAGCGCCGCGCGTTCGAGGCGTTGAGGAAGCGCAGCCGGTAGCGCGCGGCGTCCACCTCCAGCTGAGGCCACGGGACGCCGTTGACCAGCACCACGTCGCCGAGCACGCCCGCGGCCAGCGCGTCCCCGGGCAGCACGCCCGGCTCCCGGGTCATCGTCGGGTCCTTCGCCGGGTAGTCGAACTGGCCGTCGGCGTCGAACGACCGGTCGGCGATCATCAGCGGCACCTCGCGCTCGCCGCGGGGGAGCGGCAGCGCGTCCTCGTCGTCGTCGCGCACGAGGTGGAAGCCGGCGAGCCCGCGGTAGACCATCGGCCCGGTGAAGTCCATCCGGTGGTCGTGGTACCAGAGCGTCGCGCCGGGCTGGTCCATCGGGTACTCGTAGCGGCGGCTGCCGCGGACGACGTCGGCCCGCCCGTCGTGCCTGCCGGCGTGGCTCCCGGCGTGCGCCGACAGCCGGCCGGCGGCGCCGTCGGCCGGGAGCACGAGGTCGGTCGGGAACCCGTCGCTCGCGGCCGGGACCTCGCCGCCGTGCAGGTGCACCACCATCGGCACCGGCAGCTCGTTGACGTGCTCGACGACGGCGGGTCGCCCGCTGCGGGTCTCGATCGTCGGGCCGGGGAACGTGCCGTCGTAGCCGATGATCCGCGTCCGGACGCCGGGCAGGATCTCGGCGTCGGCGACGCGCGCCGTCACCCGGAACGTGTCGACGCCGCCGGTCGTGCTCGCCGGGGCCAGCACCGCCGGGCGCGGCAGCGGCAGCGTGAACGGCTCCGGCAGCCGCGCCCGCGAGGTGACGACCAGGCCGGTCTGGCCGTGGGTGGCCGAGCAGCCCGCCAGGCCGCCGGCGCCGGCCGCGAGCCCGGCGAGGCCCAGCAGGGTGCGGCGCCGCAGCACCGCGGTCACCGGACCCGCCGGAACACCCGGCCGGTCCAGGACCAGCCCGCGGCGACGATCGCCGAGGTCACGATGCCGACGCCGAGCGGGATGTGGATCGCCAGGTTGCGGGAGTAGCCCATGCCGATCTGGAAGCTCAGCACGAACCAGAGCAGCCCGAGCCCGACGAGCGGCAGCGGGTGCCCGCCGCCGACCCACCAGGCGACGGCCGCGACGCCGGCGGCCGTCGTGAGGAGCAGCAGGAAGATCCCGTTGGCGCCGTGCCGGCCGGCCGCCGCGTAGTCGCCGTCCAGGTACCGACCGATCAGCAGCGGCTGCGCCACGCACCCGAGCGCCAGCAGCGTCAGCGTGATCCGCAGCGCCCAGCCGCTGGCGCGCGGCGTCCGCCGGCGGACGGCGAGCGGCGGCGGCGTCCCGAGCGGCGCGACGTGGCCGGCCGGCGCGACGTGGCCGGCCGGCGGGGCGGCGGGGGGCGGGGGACCGGGCGGGGCGGGTGAGAACGGTTCCACGCCAGCCATGCTGGTCGGGCGCGGAGCCGGTCTCGATGGGGCTCACGTGCGAGCACCCGGTGGGGGCACCCCCACCATGCACCTCGGGTACGCCTACTGGCAGAGCGAGCTGGCCTTCGCGATCTCCTCGGCGTACCGCTGCCGGCCCGTCGGGTTCAGGTGGACGCTGTCCTTCCCGAACCAGCTCTCCCGGTCCCGGGTGTGGTGAGCGGCGGAGATCGCGGCCCAGTCCCAGAGCCGCAGGTCGTCGTCGGGGTCCTCGGCGGCGCGGCGGCGCATCAGGTCGTTGACCTCGGCCGCCGCCTCGGCGTACCAGGCCGCGTTCCCCTGGAGGTACGTCACGTCCCGGTCCTCCGCGGTGAGCACCACCGTGCACTGCCCGGACGCCTCGACCTCGTCGAGCAGGGGCGACAGGTGCAGCACCACCCACGCCTTCCGCAGCTCGAACTGCTGCCGGTCCGGCGCCTGCGAGACCCACCCGACGTCGTTCGTGCCCAGGGCCACGACCTGCGACGTCGCGCCGCGCAGGCCCCGGATCTCGTCGGTCATGACGAGGTTGGCGCTGTCCAGGCCCGGCTTCGCGTCCGGGATCTGCGTCCACCGCCGGCCGCCCTGGCCGTTGACCTCCACCCGGTCGCGGGGCAGCTCCGCGGCCACCAGGTTCGGCCCCTCGGGACCCGGGACCGGCCCGAGCTGGCCGACCAGGCTGTCGCCGATCACCGCGACCTGCCGCTCGTCCGCGCGGCCGCCGCCGTACGGCGTCGCGAAGACCGTGCAGGCGCCGTCCGGGCTCACGTACCTGGGCGAGGCCCGGACCGGGATCCGCTGCCGGGCCAGTTCCGGCAGCGTGCCGATGGAGGTCTTCTCCGCCAGCAGCGAGCCGAACTCGGGGCTGAGCAGCGTGCCGCCGCTCCAGCGCAGCTGCCAGTCCCGCGCGCCCTCGTCGGTCCAGGCCGAGGAGCCGGTGGCGCGCGACTCGAACGCCGTCGGGGTGAGGACGACGCCGTTCGAGCTCGGCGCCGTCCGCCAGGAGACCCGCCACTCGCGGTGGCCCACCGGGTCGGTGCAGGCGGCGGTCCCGGTGCGCCCGGCCGGCGGCAGACCCTCGTCGTCCTCGGCCCCGGACGCCGCGCCGCGGACCGCCGCGTCGCGGGCGATCGGCAGCCGGTCGCGCACGACGACGAACCCCGCCATGACGGCCGCCGCGGCCAGCACGACGACGACCGCGAGCGAGACCAGCGAGCGGCGACGGCGGGGGGACATGCGCGCCTCCTCCCCGTCCGCTCGCATCCGCCCGTGGCAGCCGGGATCCGGTCGTTCCGGCGCCATCCGCCGGTTCTGTCGCCGTCGAGCCTACGCAGCGGTAGCCGATCGCACCGGCGGAGGGCGGCGCCTCACCTCTTCGGCCGGGCCGAGCCGCGGACCCGCCGCAGGACGGATCGGGCGCTATCCGCACCTATCGGATCGGGCCGGCGGGCGTGGCGGTCGGCTGCGGGAGGGGTCCGGTGTCGTAGCCTCGCCAGCATGGCGACCCGTACGTCCCCCTCGGGCGGACGCGCCCCACGGGGCGGTACGGCACGCGCGCCGGGCTCGGCCGCGGGCCGCTCGCGCGCGCCGTCGCGCGGGTCGTCCCGCGGCTCCACGGCGCGCGGCAACGGCCGCGCGCCGGCCCGCGGCGGCACCCGGGCGCCGGTCCGCCACCCGCATCCGGGGGGCCCGCTCCCGGTGCGGGCCGTGCGCGGCCTGTGGATGGGCGTCGCGCACCTGGTCGGCGGGGCGGCCCGCGGGGTCGGCCAGGGCGCCGGCGAGCTCGACCCGGCGCACCGCCGCGACGGCCTCGGCCTCACGACGGTCGGCCTGGCGATCGTCGTCGCCGCCCGCGAGTGGTGGGGGCTGCCGGGCACGGCGGGCGACGTCGTCCACGCGGTCGTCGCCGGCACCTTCGGCCGGATCGGCCTGGCGCTCCCCGTCGTCCTCCTCGGCCTGGGCCTCATGCTCATGCGCAAGCCGGAGGAGGTGGCGGCCGTCAACCGGGTCGGGATCGGCGTCGCCGCCGAGATCGTCGCGGCGACCGGCCTCGTCCACCTGACCGCCGGCGTCCCGGTGCCGCCGGACGGCGCCGACAGGATGCGCGAGGCGGGCGGCATCGTCGGCTTCCTGGTCTCCTCTCCGCTGGAGAGCGCGGTGGGCTGGGTCGCGGCCCCGCTGCTCGGGCTGCTCGCCTTCTTCGGGCTGCTGGTGATCAGCGCGACGCCGGTGCACGCCATCCCGCAGCGCGTGCGCCAGGTGCACGACCGCCTGACCGGGCACGTCCGCGAGACCCCGGAGGGCGGCGCGGCCGCCGCCGACGCGCCGCCCGGCACGGGCCGCCGTCGCGGCCGTCGCGGCGCCGGCCCTTCGACCGGCGAGCTGGACGGCGACGAGGCGTTCCGGTCCGCGCTGCTCGGCGGCCCCGAGACGGCGCCGCTGCCCGGTGGCCGCCGCGGCCGGGGCAAGCCGCCCGCCGACGTGCCCCCGGCCGAGGCGGGCGACGACGCCGCGGGCGCCGCCCCCGCCCCGGGCATGGCCACCGCAGCCCCGGGCGGCGACGGCATCCCGCCGGCCAGGCCGTCGAAGCCCAAGGTGCCGCTGGCGCCGCCGCCCCCGCCGGAGCCGACGCCGACCGACCAGCTCCCGCAGCGCGTGGAGCAGCTCGCGCTCGCCGGCGACGTCACCTACACGCTGCCGCCCTCGGACCTCCTGGCCCCGGGCTCGCCGGCCAAGGCCCGCAGCGCGGCCAACGACCGCGTGGTCGAGGCGCTGACCGGCGTCCTGGAGCAGTTCGACGTCGACGCGCAGGTCACCGGCTTCACCCGCGGCCCGACGGTGACGCGGTACGAGGTCGAGCTGGGCACCGGCGTCAAGGTCGAGCGGGTGACGGCGCTGGCGAAGAACATCTCGTACGCCGTGGCCAGCGCCGACGTCCGGATCCTCTCGCCGATCCCGGGCAAGTCCGCGATCGGCATCGAGATCCCCAACGCCGACCGCGAGACGGTCTCGCTCGGCGACGTCCTGCGCAGCCAGACCGCCCGCCGCAGCGAGCACCCGATGGTCATGGGCGTCGGCAAGGACGTCGAGGGCGGCTACGTGATCGCGAACCTCGCGAAGATGCCGCACCTGCTCGTCGCCGGCGCCACCGGCGCCGGCAAGTCGAGCTTCGTGAACTCGATGATCACCAGCATCCTCATGCGCGCGACGCCGGACGAGGTGCGCATGGTGCTCGTCGACCCCAAGCGCGTGGAGCTGACCGCGTACGAGGGGATCCCGCACCTCATCACGCCGATCATCACGAACCCCAAGAAGGCGGCCGAGGCGCTGCAGTGGGTCGTGAAGGAGATGGACGCCCGGTACGACGACCTCGCCGCGTTCGGGTTCAAGCACATCGACGACTTCAACCGCGCCGTCCGCAACAACGCCGTCGTGCTGCCGCCGGGCAGCGAGCGGCGGCTGCAGCCGTACCCGTACCTGCTGGTGATCGTCGACGAGCTCGCCGACCTCATGATGGTGGCGCCGCGCGACGTCGAGGACTCGATCGTCCGCATCACCCAGCTCGCCCGCGCGGCCGGCATCCACCTGGTGCTCGCCACCCAGCGGCCCTCGGTCGACGTCGTCACCGGCCTGATCAAGGCCAACGTCCCCTCGCGGATGGCGTTCGCGACGTCGTCGATCACCGACTCCCGCGTCGTCCTCGACCAGCCCGGCGCCGAGAAGCTGATCGGCCAGGGCGACGCGCTGTTCCTGCCGATGGGCTCCAGCAAGCCGCTGCGGGTCCAGGGCGCCTGGGTGACGGAGACCGAGGTCAACACCGTCGTCGGGCACGTCAAGGGCCAGCTGCAGCCGGTCTACCGCGAGGACGTCGCGGCCCCGGTGGCGAAGAAGCAGATCGACGAGGACATCGGCGACGACCTCGAGCTGCTGCTCGCGGCGGCCGAGCTCGTCGTCACCACGCAGTTCGGCTCGACGTCGATGCTGCAGCGCAAGCTGCGGGTGGGCTTCGCCAAGGCGGGCCGGCTGATGGACCTGCTTGAGTCGCGCGAGGTCGTCGGCCCCAGCGAGGGCAGCAAGGCGCGCGATGTCCTCGTGATGCCCGAGCAGTTGCCCGGTACGCTCGCGATGATCCGGGGCGAGGACCCGCCCGCGGACGACGACGCCGGGCGGATTCCCGACGAATGGGAACCGGGCAGAGACGACGAGTAACCACTTGCACACTAGAGAGCACCCATGAGTGACGGCGGCACCGAACCGACGCCGGACGACCGTCCCCCGCTCGACCTGCTGGTCTGGGACGCGCCGAACATCGACATGACGCTGGCCAACGTCATCGGCGCGCGGCCGTCGGCGTCGTCGCGGCCGCGGTTCGACGCCGTCGCGCGCTGGCTGCTGGCGGCGGCGGAGGACCGCGAGGTCGAGGGCTGCGTCTTCGCCAACGTGCCGCCGGGCGCCGCGGCCACCATGCGCGGCTGGGTCGAGGCGATCCGGTCGTTCGGGTACGCCGTCTTCGCGCGGCCGAAGCTGGGGCCCGGCGACGACATCGACGCGGACATGCTGGCCCACATCGCCCAGCGCGAGCACACGCACCGGCTGCACCGGCTGGTGGTCGCCAGCGGCGACGGCCGCAACTTCGCCGAGCCGCTGGAGAAGCTGGCCCGCGAGGGCGTCGAGGTCGTCGTCCTGTCGTTCGTCGAGGTCGCCGGGTACGCGCAGGAGTCCGACGTGCTCCGGTTCGTCGACCTCGAGGACGTGCCGGGAGCCTTCACGTCGCCGCTGCCGCGGGTGCGGCTCGACAACCTGCCCGAGGGCGGCGCCTGGCTGCCCCCGACGCGGTCGATGCGGTCGCTGCTGCACGAGCCGGCGCACCAGAACTGATCGCCGGTTGATCGCCGGTTGATCGCCGGCCGCCGGCCTGCAGAACCGCGGTTCACCGCGCGCGGATACGCTGACGCCGTGTCCGAACCCCGCACCGTCGCCCTGGTCACGCTCGGCTGCGCACGCAACGACGTCGACTCCGAGGAGCTGGCGGGGCGGCTCGAGGCCGCCGGCTGGACGCTGGTGCCGGACGCCGCGGATGCCGCCGTCGCCGTCGTCAACACCTGCGGGTTCGTCGAGCAGGCGAAGAAGGACTCGATCGACACCCTGCTCGAGGCGGCGGACGTGCGGGACGACGCCGCGACCGCGACCCGCGCCGTCGTCGCCGTCGGCTGCCTGGCCGAGCGGTACGGTCAGGAGCTGGCCGGCTCGCTGCCCGAGGCGGACGCCGTGCTGGGCTTCGACTCGTACGCCGACCTGTCGGGCCACCTGGACGCGATCCTGCACGGTGAGCGCCCGGCATCCCACGTGCCGCGGGACCGTCGCCGGCTGCTGCCGCTGGCGCCCGCCGCCCGGCAGCGGGCCGAACCCGGCGTACCGGACGTCCCGGAGCTGCCGGCGGACGTCGCGCCGGCGTCCGGGCCGCGCGTGGTCCGGCGGCGGCTCGACGGCGGCCCGTGGGCGCCGCTCAAGCTCGCCTCCGGCTGCGACCGGCGGTGCTCGTTCTGCGCCATCCCGGCCTTCCGGGGCGCGTTCGTGTCGCGGCGCCCGTCCGAGGTCCTGGCCGAGGCCCGGTGGCTGGCCGGGGCGGGCGTGCGTGAGTTGTTCCTGGTCAGCGAGAACTCGACGTCCTACGGCAAGGACCTCGGCGACCTGCGCCTGCTCGAGACGCTGCTGCCGGAGCTGGCCGCGGTCGAGGGCGTGGCGCGGGTGCGGGTCTCGTACCTGCAGCCGGCCGAGCTGCGGCCCGGCCTGGTCGAGGCGCTGACCTCGACGCCGGGCGTCGCGCCGTACTTCGACCTGTCGTTCCAGCACTCGTCGCCGGCCGTGCTGCGCCGGATGCGGCGCTTCGGCGGTACCGACGACTTCCTGGGGCTGCTCGAGACGATCCGGGCGCGGCGTCCCGAGGCAGGCGTCCGGTCGAACGTGATCGTCGGCTTCCCGGGCGAGACCGAGGCCGACGTCGCGGAGCTGGAGCGGTTCCTGACGGCGGCGCGGCTCGACGTCGTCGGCGTCTTCGGCTTCTCGCCGGAGGACGGCACCGAGGCGGCGGACCTCGACGGGCAGGTCGCGCCGGAGGCCGTGGCCGAGCGGGTGGCGCGCGTGACGGCGCTGGCCGAGGAGCTGATGGCCCAGCGGGCCGAGGATCGCGTCGGCGAGGTCGTCGAGGTGCTCGTGGAGGGGCCGGCGGACGACGCGGACCCGGGCGCGGGCGTCGTCGGCCGGGCCGCCCACCAGGGGCCGGACGTCGACGGCGTCACCGCGCTGCCCGGCGTCCAGGCCGCACCCGGCACGCTTGTGACGGCGCGCGTCGCCGGCAGCGAGGGCGTCGACCTCGTGGCGGAGCCGCTCTCCGCCGAGCCCGCCGGCGCGGCGGCCGGCGCCACGGGCGGCACGGCTTGACCACGGGCGCGGCGCGCGTCAGCAACTGGAACGTCGCGAACGCGATCACCGCCCTCCGCCTCCTGCTCGTGCCGGTGTTCGGCTGGCTGCTGATGGCCGGCGGCGGGCACGAGACCGGCTGGCGGATCGCCGCGGCGGTGGCGTTCTTCGTCGCGGGGATGACGGACCGGCTGGGCGGGGACATCGCCCGCCGCCGCGGGCTCGTCACCGACGTGGGCAAGATCGCCGATCCCATCGCCGACAAGGCGCTGACCGGAACCGCGCTCGTCGGGCTCTCGCTGCTCGGCGACCTGTCGTGGTGGGTGACCGTCGTCGTCCTGGTGCGGGAGGTCGGCATCACCGTGCTGCGGTTCGTCGTCATCCGGCACGGCGTGATGCCGGCCGGACGGGGTGGCAAGGTCAAGACCGCCGTCCAGGGGGTGGCGATCCTGCTCTACGTGCTGCCGCTCAGCGGGTCGGCGCACGTCGTCGCCGTCGTCGTGATGGCATGTGCGGTCGTACTCACGGTCGCGACGGGTATCGACTACCTGGCGCAGGCCTGGCGGCTGCGCGCCACCGCACTGACGCACGCCGCCGTCGGTGGGGTGGGCGAGGTCGGCGAGGTGACGGCGGGACAAGGGGGCGACGGATGACGGGCGAGCCACAGGCGAAGGCGGTCGTCGAGGCGCTGGCCAGGCGCGAGGAGACGGTGGCCACGGCCGAGTCGCTGACCGGTGGCCTGGTGGCGGACGCGTTCGTCAGCGTGCCGGGCACCTCGGCGGTGTACCGGGGCGGGGTGATCCCGTACGCGACGCCGCTCAAGCACGAGCTCCTGGGCGTCGCCGCCGACCTCCTGGAGAACAAGGGCCCGGTCGACCCCGACGTCGCGCTGCAGATGGCCGGCGGCGTGGCCGAGCGGCTCGGGGCGACCTGGGGCGTGGCGACCACCGGCGTCGCGGGCCCGGAGCCCCAGGACGGCGTCCCGCCGGGTGTGGTCTACGTCGCCGTCGTCGGGGCGGGGGTGCGGCGCGTGGAGCGCCTGGACCTGCCCGGCGAACGGGTCGACATCCGGCGGGTGGCGACCGAAAAGGCGTTGGCGCTGCTCACGGAGGTGATCGGCGAGGCGGAACACCCCGGCGGCGCCGGCCGTTGAGATCCCAAGTGAACCAATCCGGAGCGGGATTCGTACGGCACGCTGAAGGGTGGCCTGCGGGCGCTCGGGAAGGGCGGAAGGTACGGTTGGCGCACGTGGACAGCGCCGAGCGGGCGACCCGTCCGGTGGCCACACCGCCCGGCAGGGCACCATGGAGGGATGACGGACGACCGTCGGCGTCCGCGAGCACGGACCGGTTCGCCGGTGGGAGGAGGGACGCCGTGGTTCTTCTACGGGAGGAGATCGGCGACGTGCTCCGTGACGCCCGCCGCCAGCAGGGTCGCACCCTGCGGGAGGTGTCGTCCGTGGCCAGGGTGTCGCTGGGGTACCTGAGCGAGGTTGAACGCGGGCAGAAGGAGGCCAGCTCCGAGCTGCTCGCCTCGATCTGTGGCGCGCTGGAGGTTCCGCTGTCGTCGGTGCTGCGCGAGGTGTCCGAGCGCGTGGCGGTCGCCGAGCAGCCGGCGGACGCCATCGTGGACAGCGTGGTGGCGGCCGCGACGGTCCCGGACGTGGTCCCGGAGGACCTGGCGGTCAAGATCGGCCTGGTCTCGGCCGCGTAGCGCCGAATGTCGGCGGAGGCGCCGGCAGCCGAAGGCTGCCGGCGCCTCCGGCGTGTCGCCGTGTCGCCGTGTCGCCGTGTCGCCGTGTCGCCGTGTCGAGACTGGGCACGCTGTGACGTTGTGCCCGCTCAGCGGGCACAACGTCACAGCGTGCCCACCGGGGACGGCGCACAGGTGCGGTTTTGGGCAGCGTCAGGGGCGGCGATAGCCGCCGGCTCCCGGAGGCTGGCGGCGGGTGGCGCCCAGGGGCCGCGGCGGCGGGCGGTCCGTGTCCGGTGCCGGGCCCGGCTGGCAGTGCGGGCAGTAGAACGCCGTCCGGTCCTTCGGGGCCGGGCCGACGTGGGCGACGCGGACCGTCGTCCCGCACCGCCGGCACGGCAGCCCCGAGCGGCCGTGCACGTACTGCTGCCGGCCCTTGCGCGTGTCACCGGTGGTGGTCTGCTGGACGCGCTCGGCGTTCGCCGTCATGAGCCGGTGGACGAGCGCGACGAGCGCGGCCGGCTCGGGCACCTCGCCGGCCGGCGTCCAGGGCGAGACGCCGCGGAGGAAGAGCGCCTCGCACATGTAGAACGTGCCGACGCCGGCCAGGACGCGCTGGTCGAGCAGCACCTCGCCGATCGCGCGCCCGGGGTCGGCGGTGAGGCGGCGGGTGGCCTCGGCGGCGTCCCAGGCGGGGCCGAGGACGTCGGGGCCGAGGTGGCCGACGAGGCGGTCCTCGGCGTCGGTGCGGACCAGGTCGAGCATGCCGAGCCGGTGCCCGACCGCCGTCCACTCGGCGTTGGCGAGGATCGCCCGGACGTTGCGGTCGCGGCTGTTGCGCCGGCCGGCGGCGACGTCGTCCGAGCGGTGGATGCGCCACTGCCCCTCCATCCGCAGGTGGCTGTGCAGCGTGAGACCGCCGGACACGCGGGTGAGCAGGTGCTTCCCGGCGCTGACGACCTCGAGCACCTCGCGCCCGCGGAGGTCCGCGGTGGCGAGCGAGGGCCACCGGAGGTCCGCGGTGAGGAGCGAGCGCCCGGCGAGCGCAGCGTGCAACCGCAGAGCGGTCCGGCGAACGACATCCCCTTCAGGCACCCCCAAACTCTGCCCCGCAACCCCGAGTCCGCCCACCACGGCAACCCCGCGGCCCGGATCACCGGCCACCACACCGCCCGCTCGCGAACCCAGCCTGTCGGCCCGGCCACCTCGCCGGCCGTCGCGGCGCGCCGCCTCAGCCCGGCCGCCCAGCCCGGCCGCCTCAGCCTGGCCGCCTCAGCCCGGCCGCCCAGCCCGGCCGCCTCAGCCTGGCCGCCTCAGCCCGGCCAGCCCGGCCGCCCAGCCCGGCCGCCCAGCCCGGCCGCCCAGCCCGGCCGCCTCAGCCCGGCCGCCTCAGCCCGGCCGCCCAGCCCGGCCGCCCAGCCCGGCCGCCCAGCCCGGCCGCCTCAGCCCGGTCGCCTCAGCCCGGCCGCCCAGCCCGGCCGCCCAGCCCGGCCGCCCAGCCCGGCCGCCCAGCCCGGCCGCCTCAGCCTGGCCGCCTCAGCCCGGCCGCCCAGCCCGGCCGCCCAGCCCGGCCGCCTCAGCCCGGTCGCCTCAGCCGGGCCGCCTCAGCCCGGCCGTCGCGGCGCGGCCGTCGCGGCGCGGCCGCCCAGCCCGGCCGCCCAGCCCGGTCGTCGCAGTGCCGCCGCCCCCGGCGTGGCCGCCCCCGGCGTGGCCCGCGCCGACGCGGGCGTCCCGTCCGGTGCCCGGGCGCCGGCGGCCTCCGTGGAGCCCGAAGGAGTGGCTCGGCGAGTGGGTGATGGGTGGGGGTTGGGCTCATCAACCCTTCCCGCGTGCCGAACGGGACTCAGGTCACCTGTGTCGTCGCCGGGCTCCCGGCCCGGACGGAGGAGAGCGTCCCCGTGCACCGTCCCCGTCGTCGCCGCGTGCTCGCGGCAGGTCTCGTCGTCCTGGCCGGCATCGCCGTCGCGGGCAAGGCCTCCGCCGAGACGAGCACCCCCGCCGCCCCGGCCGAGGTCCGCGGCGCCGGCGCCCCGGGCGTCATCCCCGGCTCGTACATCGTCGTCCTCAAGACGCCGTCCGCCGGCCTCCGGACGGCGTCCGCCCACCAGGACGCCGCGTCCGTCGGCCTCGCCGCCGCCCGCGCCCGCGCCACCGGCTCCCGCGTCGACCACCAGTTCACCCGCGGCCTCCACGGGTACGCCGCCCACCTGGACGCCGCCGCCCTCGCCACCGTGCGCCGCGACCCAGCCGTCGCCTACGTCGAGGCCGACCGCCGGATCACCGCCGACACCACCCAGACCGGCGCCACCTGGGGCCTCGACCGCATCGACCAGCGCAACCGCCCCCTCGACGGCGCCTACGCCTACACCGGCACGGGCGCCGGTGTGACCGCGTACGTCATCGACACCGGTATCCGCGCCACCCACACCCAGTTCACCGGCCGGGTCGCCGGGGGCTACTCGGCCATCGCGGACGGTCGCGGGACCACGGACTGCAACGGCCACGGCACGCACGTCGCCGGCACCATCGGCGCCACCACCTACGGCGTCGCCAAGGGCGTGACGCTCGTCCCGGTCCGGGTGCTCGACTGCACCGGCTCCGGGACGACGTCCGGCGTCATCGCCGGCGTCGACTGGGTGACGGCGCACCACAGCGGCCCTTCCGTCGCGAACATGAGCCTCGGCGGCGGCACCTCCGACGCCCTCGACGCCGCCGTCAACCGCGCGATCGCCGCCGGCGTCACGTTCGCCGTCGCGGCCGGCAACTCCAACGCGAACGCCTGCCTGTCCTCGCCGTCCCGCGTCCCCGCCGCCGTCACGGTCGGCGCCACGGGCTCCGACGACGCGCGCGCGAGCTACTCCAACTACGGCTCCTGCCTCGACCTCTTCGCGCCGGGCACCGGCATCACCTCCACCTGGTCCACGTCCGACACCGCCACCAACACGATCAGCGGGACGTCGATGGCGACGCCGCACGTCACCGGCGTCGCGGCCCGCTACCTCGAGGCGAACCGGACGGCGTCGCCGGCGGCCGTCCGCGACGCGCTGGTCGCCGCCGGCACCGGCGGCGTCGTGCGCAACCCCGGCACCGGCTCGCCGAACCGCCTGCTCTACTCCGGCGTGACGGCCACGACCACCCCGACGGCCACGACCACCCCGACGGCCACGACCACCCCGACGGCGACCACGAGCCCCACCCCGACGGCGACCGCCTCGCCGTCCCCGACCGTCACCCCGTGCCCGGGGTCGACGAGCTCCTGGTCCGGCAGCCTCGGCGCCACCGGCGCCTACGCCGTCCAGCCGGGCGGGACCTTCTACGAGACGACCGGCGCCGGCCAGCACCTCGGCTGCCTCACCGGCCCGGCGGCGGCCGACTTCGACCTCTACCTCGTCCGGTGGAACGGCCGGGCGTGGGAGATCGTCGCCCGGTCCATCGGCCGGACGTCGACCGAATCGGTGAGTTACACCGGCCCCGCCGGGGCCTACTACTGGCTCGTCTCGAGCTACGCCGGGGCCGGCGGCTACACGTTGCGTGCCACCCGCCCCTGACCCTGCCCGGACCGGCCGGGAGCCCTCCCACGACGTCTCGGATTTCACCTGATCGTCCTCTTGATCAGGCACAAAGCGCCGGACCGGGTGCCGGACCATCTGGCAGGATGCTGGTCCGGGAGTCGTCGGCACGAGGGACGCAGGGTGAGATTGTTCGGGCGGGGCCGCAGTGGTCGCGGCGGTGGAGCGGGCCCGCTCCTGTCGCCCGAGGGCGGCCGTCCTGACCCGAGCCTGCCCATGCTGACCGTCGACGAGGCGGCCTGGCTGGCGGCGCTCGTCCGGACGGCGTTCGCCGAGCACGGCCGCGAGACGACGCCCGACGGCACCGGCGGCCTGCGCGGCGACGGCCGGACCTACCGGCTGCACAGCCTCGCGGCACACGTCGTCGCCGTGCCGCGCCGGTCGTGGCCGGAGGTCGCCCGCCGGCACGTCCACGACATGCTCGCCGCGGACCGTACGCCGAGCCCCACCTCGCTCGACGAGGTCCGCGACCAGGTGCTGCTCAAGCTCCGCGCGCTGGCCGACCTGCCCGGCGAGCCGCCGCCGTACGCGCCCGAGGTGCTGCCGGGCGTCGTCGCGGTCGCGGCGATCGACTACCCGACGCACGTCTCGGAGCTCCTGGACGCCGACCGCCTGACGCCGCTCGGCGGCTGGGACGCCGTCCGCCCGGTCGCGATGGACAACCTCCGCCGCCTCGAGCTGCCCCACGTCGAGGACATCGTCGCGCAGGCCGGCGAGCCCACGAGCGTCGTCCACGTGATGGTCGCCGACGACTTCTTCGGCGCCGCGCGCGTCTGCGTGCTGGACCAGATCCTCGCCTCGACGCTCGGCGTGGAGCGCCCCCGGCACGGCGTCCTCGTCGCCGTGCCGAACCGCCACGTGATGGCGGTGCACGTGCCCGCGGGCCCCGGCCTGCTGCCGGCGCTCAACACGCTCGCCGCGCTGGCCGCCGGCGAGTCGGTCGAGGCGCCGGGCCCGATCAGCCCGTTCGTCTACCTGATGTGCCCCGACGGCACGATCGAGCAGGTGACGACGCGCAGCGACGACGGCGAGCTCGTCGTCGACGCGACCGGCGCCCTGGCCGACGTCTTGGACGCCCTCGGCGTCGACCTGGGCGACACCGACGGCTGACCCCGTCCGGGCGCAACGCAGGCCAAGTGCCCCGGGCCGGCACCCGGCCGGCGCCGGCTCAGGCCCGAAGGCGCAGGCCGCGAGGCGTGGCCCGGAAGCCGGCGGCCTCCAGGGCCTGCGCCAGCGGGTGGTCGCCCGCCAGCACCTGCTCGCCGTCCGCGCGCTGCACGGTCAGCCGGCCCAGCGCGCCCTCGTGCACCGCCAGCGCCAGCGCGTCCGCCGCCGCCCGCAGCACGTCGGCGTCGTCCGACCACGACAGCAGCGACCGCCCGCCCCGCTCCACGTACAGCACCAGCTCGCCCTCCACCAGCACCACCAGCGCCCCGGCCTTGCGCCCCGGCCGGTGGCCCTCGCGCTCCGGCCACGGCAGGGCCGCGCCGTACGGGTTGGCAGGATCCGCAGCGGCCAGCACGACCGTGCGCGCGCCCCCGTCGGCCGTGGCCGACGGCAGGTCGTCGCCGAGCGGCCGGGACGACGCCCGCAGGCGGTCCACCGCGCCCGTCGTCGCGAACTGCGACGCCCCCAGGCCCTCGACGAAGTACCCGCGACGCACCCGCCCGGCCTCCTCGAACCCGGACAGGACCCGGTACGCCGCGGCGAAGCCACCGGTCACCCGCTCCGCTACGACGGCGCCCCGCGTCACGACGCCGTGCCGCTCCAGCAGCACCTCGGCGGCGGCGTGCGCACGCAGCGTCACGTCGGGTTCCCGTGGCGGCAGCAGGGACCACCGCCCGGCCGTCGTCGGCGGGCCGGTCCGCGTCGGCATCGCCGGCCGCCCGGCCCGCAGCGTGCCGTAGCGCCCGCGGGCCCGCGGCGCCGCGCGCCGCGGCTGGTGCGCCGTCCGCCCGCCGGAGAGCCGCGCGCGCAGCGGCGCCAGCGTGTCGTTGCCCAGGACGCCGGCCCACACCAGGTCCCACAGCGCCTCGGCCAGCTCCGGGTCGTCCGGGCCGCCGACCGCGTCGCTCAGCGCCCGGAAGAAGAACGCGCCGCCGCCGGACAGGACGTCGACGACGGCCGTGTGCAGCTCGCCGGCGGTGAACTCCGGGTCCGGGTCGGGCAGCGTCAGCGGTGCCAGGTCGGCCGGGTGCAGCGCCACCCACCCGTCGTCCCCGGGCAGCGACCCGTGCCCCGACCACAGCACCTCGCCCGCGGCCATGAGCTCGTCCAGCATCGACGGCTCGTACCCCGCGACCCGGCCCGGCAGCACCAGCGTCTCGACGGCGCTGGCCGGCAGCCACGCCCCGGCCAGCTGCTCGACGGCGCGCAGGACGCCGTCCACCCCGCGCGCCCGGCCACCCACGCCCTGCCACGCCGGCAGGAACCGCGCCAGGTCGACCGCCGGCACCGGCTCGACCTCCGCCCGCAGCGCCGCCAGCGACCGCCGCCGCAGCGTGCGCAGCACGTCGGCGTCGCAGTACTCCAGCGCCGAGCCGCCGCCGGCCTCGACCGGCCGCAGCTCGCCCTCGACCAGCCGCCCGACGCCGACCATCCGCCGCAGCCCGTCGACGACGACGGCGTGCCCCAGCCCCAGCCGCGCCGCCACCTCGGCCGCGGTGAACGGCCCGTGGGTGCGCGCGTACCGGGACAGCAGGTCGCCCAGCGGGTCCGCCACCGGCTCGGTGAAGGCCTCCGCCACCCCGACCGGCAGTGGCGTCCCCAGCGCGTCCCGCAGCCGCCCGGCGTCCTCGACCGCGGCCCAGCGCTCCTCGCCCCCGACCCGCACCCGGATCAGACGCCGCGCGGCCTCGAGCTCCGACAGCCACGCCGCCACAACGCGGGCCGGGACCGTCGGCACGTCCGGCCGCGCCGTGTCCACGTCCGGGTCCACGTCCTGGTCCTCGCCACTGGACGCCGCACCACCGGCGGCCTCGCCGTCGGCGGCCTCGCCCGGCTCGTCGGCGTCCCAGCCGGCCGCGACCGTGCGCGCCACCACCTCCGCCGTGTCCAGCGGCCCGATCCGCCGCACCAGGTCGGCGACGTCCTCCAGCGAGCGCGCCCGCCGGTGCGGCACCAGCCGCTGCAGCTCGGCCTCGGTACGCCGCAGCGCCGCAGGGTCGAGCAGGTCGCGCAGCGACGCGCCCTCGCCCCGCCCGAGCAGCTCGGCGAGCAGGCCGGGATCCAGCGAGAGGGCCGCCGCGCGCCGTTCGGCCAGCGGCGAGTCGCCCTCGTAGAGGAACTGCGCGACGTAGCCGAACAGCAGGCTGCGCGCGAACGGCGACGGCTGCGGCGTCGACACCTCGACCACCCGGACCCGCCGCGCCGCGACGTCCCGCATCAGCGCCACCAGCGACGGGACGTCGAAGACGTCCTGCAGCACCTCGCGCACCGTCTCGAGCACGATCGGGAACGACC
>Ga0081539_10003698_pt1 | contig 18240 bp, 16 predicted proteins | sample TabmetS4T2R2_FD_71023 | JGI IMG/M metagenome (GOLD analysis project Ga0081539, IMG submission 71023) | Tabebuia heterophylla rhizosphere microbial communities from the University of Puerto Rico - S4T2R2 | ecosystem: Host-associated > Plants > Roots > Rhizosphere ...
AGGCCGGCAAGCGCGGCGACCGCGGGCTCGAGCGACATCAGGACCCCGAACACCCGCGCGGGCAGGCGGCGGAGCGCCTCCAGCTCGAGCGAGTAGGGGATCACCGACGAGGCGAGCGCGACGGCGGCGGCCGCGGCCAGCAGGTCCGGGTGCACGAGGTTGCCGCCGCCGTCCGCGATCCCCAGCGGCGCGATCACCACGGCGCCCGCGCACATGGCCAGGGCGAGCCCGGAGCCGCCCGCGAAGAGGCGTCCCGTGCGGACGGACAGCAGGATGTAGGCCGACCACATCGCCGCGGCGAGCAGCGCGAACAGCACGCCGCCGGTGTTCAGCGCGCCGCCGCCGGGGTCGGCCAGCAGCAGGATGCCGGCGGCCGCCAGCGCGACCCACAGCAGGTCGAGCGGCCGCCGCGAGCCTGCGACGGCGACCGCGAGCGGGCCGGCGAACTCGATCGTGACCGCGATGCCGAGCGGGATCCGGTCCATCGCCGAGTAGATCGCCCAGTTCATGGCGCCCAGGGCGATCCCGAAGGCCGCCGCCACGCGCAGGTCGGCCGGCGGGCGCCCCCGGACCCGCGGGCGCCAGATCGCAACCAGCACGACGGCCGCCACCGCCAGGCGCAGGAACGCGGCGCCGCCGGGGCCGAGGTCGTCGAACAGCGTGACCGCGAACCCGGCCCCGAACTGGAGCGACGTCACCGCGGCGACGACGAGCGCGACGCCGCGCGCCTCGTCGCTCACGAAGGGGCGGCGAGGATTCTCGGCCGCATGCGAGAACCCTACGTGTTCGTGCGTCTTACACCTCCTTTACGCAGGGTTCAGTTGCCGCTGGCAGGGTTGGCCGCGTGACCCGGATCGCCGTCGTCGACCCCCAGCCGGCCGTCCGCGCGGGGCTGACGATGCTCCTGCGGACCGAGCCCGGCCTCGTGCCGATCGGCGCCGCCACGGGCGCCGCCGACGGCCTCGAGCTCGTCGACCGCCTGGGCCCGGACGTGGTGCTGCTCGAGCAGCACCTGCTCGACGGCGACGGGCTCTCGCTGAGCCGCCGCCTGAAGGCGCTCCCGCGCCCGCCGCAGGTGATCCTCTACACGGCCGATCCCGAGGGCGACCTCGTCCTGCTCGCCCGCATCGCCGGCGCCGACGGGCTGGTGGACAAGGCCGCCGACCCGCGCGACCTCTTCGAGGCCGTCCGCGTCGTCGCCCGCGGCGGGTCGGCGCTGCCGCCGCTCGATCCCGAGCAGCTCGACGCCGCCGCCCACGCGATCGACCCGCAGGACCTGGCGCTGCTCGCGATGCTCGCCGACGGCACCTCGGCCGCGGACGTGGCCGACACGCTGCGCCTGGACCGGCGCAACGTCGGGCGCCGGATCGAACGCCTCATGGGCCGGTTGCGCCGGGCTGAGGGGCGCACCGCGGTTCTGTCCTAGTATCACCGGCCATGCCCCTTGTTCCGATGGTGATCGAGCGCACCGCGCGCGGCGAGCGCGAGTTCGACATCTACTCGCGCCTGCTCAACGAGCGGATCATCTTCCTCGGCAGCCCGGTGGACGACCAGGTCGCCAACCTGATCGTGGCCCAGCTCCTGCACCTCGAGTCCCAGGACCCGGACAAGGACATCTCGATCTACATCAACTCGCCCGGCGGCTCGATCTACGCCGGCCTGGCGATCTACGACACGATGCAGTTCATCAAGCCCGACGTGGCGACGATGTGCGTCGGGATCGCGATGTCGATGGGCTCGCTGCTGCTCGCGGGCGGCGCCGCCGGCAAGCGCATGGCGCTGCCGAACTCGCGGATCCTCATCCACCAGCCGTCAGCCGGCTTCGAGGGCCAGTCGACGGACATCGAGATCCACGCGGCAGAGATCCTCAAGACGCGCAAGCGCGTCGACGAGATCTACGCCAAGCACACGAGCCAGAGCGAGGAGCAGGTCCACCGCGACATGGAGCGCGACCGCTTCTTCACGGCGGCTCAGGCCGCGGAGTACGGCCTCATCGACCGGGTGATCACCGAGCACTGACGGCGTGCTCGATCGAGCCGAGGCGCTCGATCTCCACGCGCACGACGTCCCCGTCGCCCAGGTAGCGCGGCGGGTCGAAGGCCTTGCCGACGCCGTCGGGCGTGCCGGTGAGGATGAGGTCGCCGGGCTCGAGCGTGCACGTCTCGGCGATGAAGTCGACGAGCTGCTGGGGCTTGAAGATCAGGTCGCTCGTGGTGGCGTCCTGGCGGTGCTCGCCGTTGACCCACGAGCCGATGCGCAGGTCGAGCGGGTCGGGCACCTCGTCGACGGTCGTGATCCACGGGCCCCAGGGGCACGACGTGTCGAAGCCCTTCGCGCGCGTCCACTGCTCCTCGGCGTCCTGGAGGTCGCGGGCGCTGACGTCGTCGGCCACGGCCCAGCCGGCGATCCGGCCGCCGGCGCCGATCACCACGGCCAGCTCGGCCTCGTAGTCGAGCTGGGTGACCACCGCCGGGCAGCGCACCGGCCCGGACGGCGGCACGCTCGAGGTCGGCAGCTTGAGGAACACGAGCGGCTGCTTGGGCAGCACGTTGCCGAGCTCGGCCGCGTGCGCGGCGTAGTTGCGGCCGATGCCGAAGATCGCGCGCGGGCGCGGGACCGGCTCGAGCAGCGTGACGTCGGCGAGCGGGTAGGCGGGGCCGTCGGCGGGCGTGAGGTCGCCGGACGCCAAACGGTCGCGCACGGTGCCGGCGGCGAACGCCCGCACCTCCTCGCCGCGCACCTCACCGGCTCTCGGCTCGTCGCCGCCCGGTGGGATGAACGTCGCGAGCCGCATCGGGCCGCAGCCTAGACGGATTGACCATTGAAGGCGGCGCCACGGCGTCGACAATGGTGGGCGATGGACGCAAGTGCGATCAAGGCGGCGGCGGCCGCGACGTCGGCCACCTATCGCTCGTTCGCCGACGCCACGCGCTCGGTCCTGGACCTGCTCGAGCGCGCGCTGCCCGACTCGGTGCTGTACCTCGCGCACCTCGACCGCGCGCAGTTCATCCATCGCATCGTCGACGCCCGCAACGGGACGGGCGTCGGGCTGCGCTCCAATCTCGCGGTCCCGCTCGGCGACGCGTTCTGCTCGCACATGGCCGAGGATCGCGCGCCGCGGCTGTGCAACGCCGTCGCCGCCCATCCGATCTACAGCGCGCTGCCCATGCAGGAGCGCGTGGGGGCGCGCGCGTACCTCGGCGTGCCGCTCGAGCTCTCCGACGGCACCCGCGTGGGCTCGCTGGCCGCGCTGCGCCACTCGGTCGAGCCGTTCACCGACGCCGACGAGCAGCTCTTCTCGATGCTCGCGCGTGTGCTCGCGTCCGAGCTCGAGCGCGAGAGCAACGAGCGCGACCTGCGCCGGTTCAACGACATGCTGCGCGACCAGGCCCGCGGCATGGGCGCGATCGGCCGCGTGGCCCGCGCGCTGGCGGGCCCCGACGACGCCCGCACCGCCGTCTGCGAAGCCGCCTGCGAGGTGGCGGGCGCGCCGGTGGCGTTCCTGCTCGAGCCCGCGGGCCGCGACTTCGTGTCGACCGCGATGGCCGGCGTCCAGATCGCGCCGGTGACGATCCAGCCGCGCGGCGACGCCCACACCGGCCCCGGCCGCGCCTTCACGTCCAAGGAGACCTACTTCGTCGCCGACGCGCGCACGCATCCGGCGCTCGCGACGCCCCTGGTCGAGGCCACCAGCGCCCGCTCGGCCGTGTTCGAGCCGGTGCTGCGCGACGGCCAGATCGCCGGCGTGCTGATCGTGATCTGGCAGGCGCCGCTGGAGGCGCTGCCCGACGCTCCCGCCGGCGTGCTGCGGCTGCTCGCCGCGCAGGCGGCGGTGGCGATCGAGCACGCGGGCCTGCGCGCGCGGATGGGCGCGCTCGCGCTGACCGACGCGCTGACCGGCCTGGCGACCCGCCGCGTGTGGGACGAGGAGCTCCCGCGCGAGCTCGCCCGCGCCCGCCGTAGCGAGAGCCCGCTGACGCTCGCGGTCATCGACATCGACCACATGAGCGCGTTCAACATGCTGCGCGGCGAGCGCGAGGGCGACCGCCTCATCAAGGAGACCGCGTCGCGCTGGCGGGGGGAGCTGCGCGAGGTCGACACGCTGGCGCGCCTCGACGGCACGGAGTTCGGGATCCTGCTGCCCGGCTGCGGCCTCGGCGAGGCGATCGACGTGCTCGACCGCGTGCGCGGCGCGACGCCGCGCGGGCAGACGGCGTCGGCCGGCGTCGCCCGCTGGGACGGCGAGGAGCCGGCCGAGCTGTTGACCGCGCGCGCCACCGACGCGCTCGCGGCCGCCAAGGAGAGCGGCCGCAACGCGACGATCGCGGCGGACTAGATCGCGTCCAGCTCGATCCGGTCGTTCTTGAGGACCGGGTTGCCGTCGGCGTCGAACCAGGCCGCGCGCGGGCGGTCGTAGGACAGCTCGATGCCGTTGCCGTCCGGGTCCTCGAGGTAGACCGCGACCGTGCCGCCGTGGTCGGTGGCGTGGTCGATCGCGTAGCCGCGCTCGATCAGCCTCGCGACCGCGCGCGACAGCTCGCGGCGGTCGGGATAGTTGAACGCCACGTGGTACAGGCCCGAGGGCTTGAACGTGTTCAGGGCCACGTGGTGGTGGTAGTCGCCGGCCGCGACGAAGGCCATCGGGAGGCCGAGCGGGCGGCCGTCGCCCGTCAGGCGGAAGCCGAGGGCGTCGCGGTAGAAGGCGAGGGCGCGGTCGAGATCGGAGACGTGGAGGTGCACGTGGCCGACGCGGACCGCGGGGTGGATGCCGTTGTCGGTGCTCATGGCCGGCAGTGTCCCGGCGCGGCGGCGTGCGGTCATCGGGGGGTTCATCTATCTTCGCGACGTGTACACCCTGCGAGCGGCGATCCCCGGCGATGCCGACCGCCTCGCGCGGGCCGTGTCCGACGGCCTCGAGCACTACCGGTCGTTCGCCCCCGTCGGCTGGGAGCCGCCAGCCGCCGACGATCCGCACGACGGCGAGATGCTGTGCCTCCTCGCCGAGGACGAAGCGGGGCTCGCCGGGCAGGTCACGATCCAGCCGGCGGCGGGCGCGGCGCGTCCTGTCGGCGAGACCGGCCTCGGCCACCTGCGCAACCTGTTCGTCCGCGCCGACCTGTGGGGGTCGGGGCTCGCGCGCGACCTGCACGCGGCCGCGCTCGACGCCGCGCGCGAGCGGGGCTTCACCGCGATGCGGCTGTTCTGCGCCGCGGGCCAGGCGCGGGCGCGGCGGTTCTACGAGCGGGAGGGCTGGGAGGTCGCGGGCGAGCCGTGGCACGAGCCCGCCCTCGGCCTCGACATGGTCGAGTACCGGCGGGCGCTGTGAGCGCGCTCGTCGGCCGTTCCGCCGAGGTCTGTGCGCTGGACGAGGCGCTGGCGCGGGTGCGGGGCGGGGGGCGCGTCGTGGCGGTGAGCGGCGAACCGGGCATCGGCAAGTCGCGGCTGCTGGCCGAGCTGGCGGCGCGGGCCGAGGCGGCGGGGTGCCTGGCGCTCGGGGCCGCGGCCTCGGAGTTCGAGCACGACCTGCCGTACGCGGTCTGGACCGAGGCGCTGGAGCCGCACCTGGCCAGGCTCGACGAGCGGCGCGTCGAGCGCCTCGGCCTCGCGGATCGAGCGGCGCTCCCGGTGCTCGGCGGGTCCGGGAGCGCGGACCGCCACCGCGTGCACCGCGCCCTGCGCGACCTGCTCGAGCGGCTCGCCGCGCCGCGCCCGCTCGTGCTCTGGCTCGACGACCTCCACTGGGCCGACGGCGCCTCGGCCGACGCCGTCGCCGCGCTGGTGCGGCGCCCGCCGGGCGGCGCCGTCCTGCTCGCCGCCGCCGCGCGCGAGGGGCAGCGGCCGGCGGCGCTCGAGGCGGCGCTGGCGAGCGCCGACCGCGACCGCCGCCTCACCGACCTGCGGCTCGCGCCGCTGAGCGCGGAGGAGGCCTCCGAGCTGGTGGGCGGCGACGTGAGCCCGATCTACGCGCTGAGCGGCGGCAACCCGTTCTACCTCGAGCAGCTCGCGCGGGCGGACGGCGTGCCGGCGTCGGTGGCGGCCGCGCTCGCCGCCGAGCTCGCGGCGCTGCCTCCGGACGCGCGGGTGCTGCTCGAGGCCGCGGCGGTCGTTGGCGATCCCTTCGAGCCCGCGCTGGCCGCGGAGGCGGCGGGCGTTGGGGAGGAGGAGGCGCTGCACGCGCTCGACGAGCTGCTGACGCGGGCGCTCGTGCGCCCCGCGGGAGCGGCGCGGCGGTTCGCGTTCCGGCATCCGGTCGTGCGCCACGCGGTCTACGAGGGCGCGCCGGGCGGCTGGCGGCTGGCCGCCCACGCCCGCGCCGCCGAGGCGCTCGCGCGCCGCGGGGCGGGCCTGGTGGCGCGCGCGCACCACGTCGAGCACGCCGCGCAGCCCGGGGACGCGGCGGCGGCCGAGCTGCTGGAGAGCGCGGCGCAGGAGCTCCAGGGGCCGGCCCCCGCGTCGTCCGCGCGCTTCCACGCGGCGGCCCTTCGGGTCCTGCCGGAGGCGGCGGCCGGGCGGCGGGCGGCGATCCGCGTCGCGCTCGCCGAGGCACAGAGCGCGGCCGGCGACCGCGAGGGCGCGCACGCCACGCTGCTGGCGGCGCTCGCCGACGCCGCCGGCCCCGCGGCCCGGCACGCGCTCGCGGTGCGCCTCGCCAACGTCGAGATGTGGCTCGGGGCGGAAGAGGCCGCGCGCCGCCGGATCTACGTCGAGCTCGGCGACCTCCCCGCCGAGCCGTCGGCGGACCGCGTCCGCCTCCACCTCTCGCTCGGCCTCCTCGAGCTCTTCGGTTGCAGGTTCTCGACCGCGCGAGCGCAGTCCGCCGACGCCCTCGCCGACGCCCGCGCGCTCGGCGACCCGGTGCTCGTCGCCGCCGCGCTCGCGCTCGCAGCCGTGGCGGCGGCCGCCGAACCGCGAGACGAGGCCGCGGACCGCGCGGCGGGGCCGTACGAGGAGGCGGCCGCGGCGTTCGCGCGGCTGACCGACGCGCAGGTCGCCTCGCGGCTGCCGGGGCTGTGGATGCTCGCCTGGGCCGCGAGTGCGCGCGGGCGCTTCGAGGAGGCGCTCGCGCTGCTGGCCCGGGCGCGCGAGCTGGCCGCGGCTACCGGGCGCGAGCCGGTGCTCGTGCTCGCCGCCGTCGAGTCGGTGCGCCCGCTGCGCGAACTGGGCCGCCTGGCAGAGGCCGTGGCGGCGGGCGAGGAAGGGCTCGACCGTGCGCGGCTCGACGGCAACCCGCAGTACCTCGTGTGGGCGCTGTGCGCCCTGTCGGGCGCGAGGCTCGCCGCTGGCGACGTGGCCGGCGCGCTGCGCGCGGCCGAGGAGGCGGAGGGCATCGAGGCCGAGCCGAGCCTGCACCGCGCCGGCCAGCCGCACTGGGCCGTCGGCAACGCGCTCGCCGCCGCCGGCAATGCCACCGCGGCCGTGCCACGGCTGCGCGCGGCGGTCGCGACCGCCGTGCCGGCCCTGCGGCCGGAGGCCGCCGCCGACCTCGCCGACGCCGCACTCGCCGCCGGCGACCTCGCCACCGCCCGCACCGCCATCGAGACCGGCACGGCGGCCGCCTCGACTCCATTCGCCACCGCCACCGCCGCGCGAGCCCGCGCGGCCCTCCTCCTCGCCGAGGAACGCGTCAACGAAGCCGCGCACGCGGCCGTCGCCGCCGACGCCGGCGCGCCGCTGCTCGCCGCTCGGCTGCGGCTGCTCGAGGGCCGCGCGCTGGCGGCGGCCGGCGATCGGCGCGCGGCGCTGGCCGCACTGGTCACGGCCGAGGAGGCGCTGGCCGGGTTCGGGGCGGTGCGCTGGCGCGACGAGGCGGCGCGCGAGCTGCGGCGGCTCGGGCACCGCGTCCGCCGGGCCGCCTCAGGGGACGGCGATGCGGTTCTCACGGACCGCGAGCGGGAGATCGCCGAGCTGGTCGCCGCCGGCCGCACGAACCGCGAGGTCGCCGAGCAGCTCGTACTCAGCCCGAAGACGATCGAGGCCCACCTCCGCAACGTCTACGCCAAGCTCGGCGTGCGCTCCCGCGTGGAGCTTGCGCGTAGGGTGCCGGATAGGTGAACGCCACGATGGCGTAGGGCTCGCGGGGCCGCAAGCTGCGTGCCATGCGAAAGCTCCTCCCCATCATCGCGGCCGCAGTCGCCGCGCTCACCCTCATCTCCCTCTCCCCGGCCTCGGCCCACAAGCCCGAGCGTCACGCGTTCACGATCACCACCAAGGTGATCGATCAGGCGCGCGCCGATGTCGGCGAGCCCGGCCCGAGCCGCGGCGACGTCAGCGTCATCACCGAGGACGCCTACCGCGACGGCGAGAAGGTCGGCACGAGCGACGTGTGGTGCACCACCGTCCGCCTGGACCCGGTCAAGCACTTCTTCGCCGCCCAGTGCTCCAACACCACCGTCCTGCCCGGCGGGCAGATCACCACCCAGGGCTACGTGACGTCCGACGAGATCGAGAAGGTCCCGTTCAAGCAGGCGATCACCGGCGGCACCGGGGTCTATCGCGGCGCCCGCGGCGAGCTGACCGTGGACGAGGCCGGCGACGGCCCCGCGCACCTCACGTTCGACGTGACTCGCTGATCAGGCGGCGGGCGTGAGCTCGACCGAGACGCCCTCGGCGAAGTCGAGCGCCTCGCGGTAGGCGCCGGCGAGGGCCGGCAGGCCGACCCCGAAGCGGGCGACGTCGTTGAAGTCGCCACGCTCGTACGCGAGCACGGCGGCCAGCAGCCGGCCCTCGGGGCCGTCATGGTCCAGCAGCGCGTGCGTGATCCGGCCGTCGAACGGCAGCTCGTCGAGCAGCGCCTGCATCGGCTTGCCGAGCAGCGCGTCCACGACGGAGAACAGCCCGACCGTGAACGCGCGGTCGGGCGCGGCCAGCGGGTGCGCGTCCGCCAGCAGCTCGCACAGGCGGGCGCGCACGAGGCCGACCGTCAGCAGATGCTGCGGGCTGTCGGTCAGGCCGGAGAGGGAGAGCAGCATCGCCCAGCGGCGGACGGCGACCGTGCCGAGCAGGATCAGCGCCTTGCGCACGGACGACACCGGCTGGCGCGCGCCGACCGACGCCGAGCTGGCGAGCCGGACGAGCTTGTGGCTGAGCCCCGCGTCCTGCGAGATGACGCGCTCGATCTCCTCGAAGCTGGCCTTGCGGCCGGGAGCGACGAGCTCGGTCAGCGCGCCCAGGCGGTGGGTCGGCGCGGTCGGGCCGGAGACGACCGCGGGCTCGGCGAAGAAGTAGCCCTGGAAGCCGTCGAAGCCCATCGCGCGGCAGGCCTCGTACTCCTCGCGCGACTCGACCTTGAGCGCGATCAGCGTCAGCCCGCGGCCGCGCAGCGCGGTCACCTGCCGGTGCAGCGCGTCGCCGGAGAGCGCGAGGATGTCGAGCTTGATGACGCTGGCCAGCTCGAGCAGCGGCTCGAGCTCCGGGGCGTAGCGGAAGCCGTCGAGCGCGATGCGGAAGCCGGCGTCGCGCGCGTCGCGCAGCGCTTCCAGCAGCTCGGGCTCGGCGCTGTGGGTGCCGACGAGCTCGAGCACGACGCGCTCCGGCGGCATCGGCAGCGGCCGCACCCTGAGCAGGAACTCGCGCGTGACGTTGATGTACGCGCGCGAGTTGCCGACGAGCCGCTCGAGCCCGATGTCGGCCAGGCTCTGCACGATCACGGTGGACGTGGCGCCCTCGGCGTCGGTGAACGGGCCGGTCAGCGAGCGGTAGAGGATCTCGAACCCGACGATCGACTCGGCCCGATCGAAGATCGGCTGCCGCGCCACCGCGACGCTGGTCGTCTCCTCCGCCTGTGACATCTCACGTGTCACATCGGCGCCTGCCGAGCGGCGCTTGAGAGCGCCTGCCTGACATGCGCGTCGCGGCGCTCGGCGTCCGCGTCGGTCCACTCCCAGCGCACGCCGTCGTGGATGGCGAACGTGGGCTGGTCGTGGTCGTCGACGGCCTCGACGGCGATGCGCACCGCCACCGTCCCGGCCGCCTCGCCGGCGATCGCCGCTCGGCCTCGCAGCGTCACGGCCGTGCCGCCGGCCACGACCGCGAGCGCGCAGCGCGGGTCCGCCCGCAGGCGCTCGAGCGACCCGCGCCCGGGACCGAGCGCGAGCAGCACCACGTCGTCGCCCGCCCGCAGCGCGGTCGAGACCGGGATCGCGTGCGGGCCGTCGGGGCCGACCGTCGTGAGGATCGCCACTGTGCCCGGCGGCCAGTCGGGGATCATGGCCGTGACGCTAGCCGCTCGAGCAGCGCGTTCGCGCGCTCGAGCTGCTCGACCGTCGAGGCGGCGACGGACCGCACGCCGATCTCGCGGTTGACGCGCGCGTTGATCGCGCGGTGGGCCTCGCCGGTGCGGCGGGCGATGGCCGACACGAGCCCGCGGCGCTCGTCCCGCAGGCGCTCCCGCCGCTCGTGGGCGCTCTCGGGCTCGGTCGTGGTGAACGCGGCGAGCGCGGGCGAGGCCGGCTTGGGGGCCGCCTCGGCGAAGAGCTGGAGCGCGTCGCCGGGCTGCGTGGTCTGGAGGACGTCGTCGTCGCGGCGGGCGCTCGACCACAGGGCGCGGAACGCCTCGCCCGCCTCGGCGCGCTCGCCCCGCTCCACCGCGTCGCCTTCCGCGAGCTGCGCGAGCGCGTGGTTGCGCTCCTGCTCGATCGCGGCCGCGAGGCGCTTGAGCGCGGGGTCCGAGGGCAGGAAGAGGTGGCTCATCTGGATTGGATCCCGCCCACCCGGGGTGCGGCGGATGAAGCGGCCGACGACCTGGCGGAAGAACAGCTCCGTGCGCGCCGTGGTCGCGTAGACGCCGACGCGCAGGCGCGGCACGTCGACGCCCTCGGAGACCATGAGCACCGAGACCAGCCAGCTGCCGTCACCCGCGGCGAAGCGCTGGATGCGCTGCGAGGCGTCCGGGGCGTCGGACGTGACGACGGCGGGCCGCTCTCCCGCCACGCGGGCGAGGCGGTCGGCGAGGCGGTCGGCATGGTCCTTGTCGATCGCGACGACGAGCCCGCCGGCGTCGGGGTGCGAGCCGGCGCGCAGGGCGGAGAGCTCGTTGTGGGCGTCGCGCAGGACGTGCTCGATCCAGTCGCCCTCCGGGTCGAGCGCGGTGCGCAGGCGGCGGGCGGCCTCGGCGGCGGGCAGGGCGGCCTCGAAGTCGGCGCGGCGGCGGCGCCCGTCGCTCATCCACTCCATGTCGCCGCCGTAGGTGTGGAACGTGACGGGGCGGCAGACGCCGTCGAGCAGCGCGTCGGTGTAGCCGTAGGCGAAGTCGGCGGCCGACACGCCGCCGCCGTCGTAGCTCACCCACGGGATCGGCGTGTTGTCCGAGCGGAACGGCGTGCCGGAGAGCAGCAGGCGGAAGCGGGCGCGCGCGAAGGCCTCCTGCGTGCTGCGGCCCCAGGTGGCGAGCTCGCCCATGTGGTGCGGCTCGTCGGCGATCAGCAGCGTCGGCGCCTCGGCGCAGCGGCGGCGGTGGACCGCGGGGCCGGCGGCGAGCGTCGCGTAGGTGACGGCGACGCCGTGGCGGTCGCGCGGCTCGGGCCCGGCGGCGTTGGGTCGGTTGGGCTCGAGGTCGATGCCGTAGCGGGCGGCGTCGAGCGCCCACTGGCGGCAGATGTGGGTGGTGGGCGCGATCACGGCGACGCGGCGGATGCGGCCCTCGGCGAGCATCCGGTGGGCGACGTGGAGGCCGAACGTGGTCTTGCCCGCGGCGGGCGTGGCGGAGGCGAGGAAGGCGTCCTGGGTGTGGGCGAGCACGGCGTCGGCGGCGGCCTGCTGCCAGGCGCGCAGCGGCCGGCTCGACGGCCATGCGGGCAGGGCTCGACGGCGCCTGGCGGCGGGATGGGTGACCGCGGACGGCAAGGGCGCCGGAGGCTAGGGATCGCAGCTGACGGAACGACGACGGTGTCGTCATCCCGACCTCGTCGCGGAGGCACGAAGTGCCATCATTGGTTGACCATGCAATTGACGCACTTCTCCGACCCCGGCTGCCCATGGGCGTGGTCGGCCGGCCCCGCGTTCGCGACGCTGCACTGGCGCTACGGCGACCAGCTGCGGTGGCGGCTGGTGATGATCGGCCTGTCCGAGACCGCCGAGCAGTACCAGCGCCGGGGCTACACCGGCGAGCGGCAGGCGCGGGGCTATCGCTCGTTCCGCCATCGCGGGATGCCGTTCGCCACCGAGCCGCGGGAGCGCCCGCACGCGACGTGGCCGATGTGCCGCGTGGTCGTCGCCGCGCGGCGGCTCGTCCCCGACCGCGAGTGGGCCGTGTTCCGCGCGCTCCAGTTCGCGCAGTTCACGAGCACGCTGACGCTCGACGAGCCCGAGGACCTGGTGGCCGCGCTCGAGTGGCTGCCCGGCGTCGACGCGCAGCGGCTGGTGGCCGCCTCGCTCGAGCCCGAGACCGAGGAGCTGTTCGCCGCCGACCGGCGCGAGACGCGCTCGGCCGCCGGCCGGCCGGTCGAGTTCCAGGGCCGCTCGGCCACGACGCCCGAGGGCGAGGTGCGCTATACGGCGCCGAGCGTGATCTTCACGGCGCGCGACGGGTCGTCCCTGGAGGCCGGCGGGTTCCAGCCGGTCGAGGCCTACGACGTATGCATCGCCAACCTCGACCGCTCGCTCACGCGCCGCGAGCCCGCGGACGACGTGGGCGCGGTGCTGGCCGAGTTCCCGGACGGGCTGACGACGTACGAGGTCGCGGCGGTCATGGCACCGCACCTGACCGCGCCGGACCGCGACGCCGCCGAGGACGCGCTGATCTCCCTCGCCGCCTCCGGCGGGGCCCAGCGCCGCCCGTTCGGCAACGACGCGCTCTGGACCTCGACCGCCGCCGCGACGCACGCGCTCGCCGCGTAAGTAGGGACTGTCCCTCCCTACACCGTGCGCGTAGGGAGGGACTGTCCCCCCTTAAGGAGGGACAGTCCCCCCTCGGGGTTCGGTTCGCCGCCGCGCAGACGCCAGTCAGCCGCATGTATCAGAACGCACACGGGTGGGATCTTTCGTCGTGCGATGGATGCGAACTACATGAACTACGTCGAGTGCGATCTGGCCGGTGACGTCGAGCTCCTCGAGTGGCGCCGCAGCCGCACGAGCTCGCCCCGCCCGCGCCGCCGCCTCCGCGTCCGCTTCGCCTAAAGGCCCTTGCAAGCCCGCGGCAAGCCGGCGCCAAGCGCCCTGGGCGACAGTCGCGGAGTGCACACGATCCTGAACCTGGCGTCCCACGCCGACCGCCGGCTGGCGGCGATGGCGACCACGAACGGGGCTGCGCTCTTCTACGGCTTCGGCAACTTCTGCGCCCTCGCGGCGATGCCCGACCTGCCGTCGATGCGCCGGATCAACGCGCTCAAGGGCCGCCCGCTCGACCAGGTCGGGAGCGTCACCGCCGACCCGAGCCGCGCGCCCGCGGTCTTCGACTGGGACGGCCTCGACCGCGACCGCATCGAGGCGCTGATGGCCGACTTCACGCTGCTCGGCCCGATCGGCTTCCGCGGTCCGGCCGCCCCCGCCGTTCCCGACCACCTGACCGTCCGCGACCGCGGCATCCGCACCGCCCAGCTGATCATGCCCGGCGACGGCTGCCTCGCCAACGACCTCGTCGCCGAGATCCTCGACCGCAGCGGCGAGCGCTTCCTCTTCATCACCTCCGCCAACTCGTCGAGCACGATCAGCGGCCGCCCCGAGGCCGCTCACTGCGAGATGCGCGCGATCCGGGACGAGTTCGGAGAGCACCCCGCGGCCGTGCTGATCGGCCACGCCGACGAGCGCGCGAACCGCCGCCTGTACCCCCACCACCTCCCGTGCTCGACGAGCATCGTGGCCTTCCACACCGGCCGCCTGACGCTCGAGCGCCACGGCTCGCTCCGGATCGACGACGCGCGCGAGGTCGCCGCCCGCCACGGCTACGAGCTCGCGGTCGCCCCGAGCGCCCGCACCCGCGTGCCCGTCCGCTGGCCCGCGGACGACCTGCGAACCTACGCGGCCTGACCGCGACCCTCCTCAAGCTGCGCAACCGCCGCCTCGAGGTCCACGGCCGCCCGCGCGTCGGCCGCGGCGTGCGCATCGACATCGCCCGCGGCGCCAGGGTGATCCTCGAGGACGGCTGCGAGCTCGGAGCCGGCTGCCGCATCGAGGCCGGCGCCGGGACCGTGCGCATCGGCCGCGACGCGCGGATCGGCGAGCGCGCCATCCTCGTCGCGCGGGCGGGGATCGACATCGGCGAGCGCGTCGACGTAAGCGACTGGGTCGTGATCGCCGACGCCGAGCCCGCCTTCGCGCCCGAGCCCGCGCCGATCACGATCGGCGCCGGCGCGCGCATCGGCCTGCACGCCGCCGTCGTGGCGGGCGCGACCGTCGCGCCCGGCGAGATCGTCGAGCCCTACGAGACGCGCGCACCGCGCAGGGCGGCGTAGACCCCGGCGGTCTGGCGCGCGACGTCGGCCCAGTCGAAGCGCAGGACCCACTCCCCCGCCTCGGCGACCAGCCGGTCGCGCAGCGCGTCGTCGCTCAGCAGCTGCTCGGCCATCCGCGCCAGCGAGCGGGCGTCGCGCGCCCGAAAGCGCAGGCCCACCCGGCGTCCGCCCGGCACCACCTCCCGCAGCCCACCCGTGTCGGCCACGATGCACGGGCAGCCGGACGCCATCGCCTCGAGCGCCACGAGCCCGAACGGCTCGTACAGCGACGGCACGAGGCACAGGTCGGCGATCCGGTAGAGCGAGTGCAGCAGGTCGTCGCCGGTCCAGCCTATGAACGACCCGTGCTCCATCAGCCCGAGGCGCGCGGCCTGCTCCTCGAGCTCGGCCTCGGCCGTGCCCGATCCCGCGACCAGGAACCGCACGCGGCCCAGCCGCTCGATCAGCCGCGGCATCGCATCCAGGGCCAGATGGAACCCCTTCTCGTAGACGAGCCGGCCGACGAGCAGCACGAGCTTGTCCTCCGGCGCCGCGAACCGCGCGCGCAGGCGCGGGAGGTCCTCGACCGGCTGGAGGTCGAGCGGGTCGATCCCATTGGGGATCGCGGTCACGCGCGCCGCCGGCACGCCGAACACGTCGGCCACGTGCTCGCGCATGTAGGCCGAACAGGTGATGACGTGGTCGGCCGCGCGGACCATCCGCCGCTCGGCCGCGTGGATGTGCGACTGCGGGTGCGTGTCGACCCAGCCCTGGTGGCGGCCGTACTCGGTCGCATGGACCGTCACCAGCCACGGCACGCCGAAGCGGCGCGCCAGCCGGCGGGCCGCGTCGGCGACGAGCCAGTCGTGCGAGTGGACGAGGTCGAACCCGCCGTCGAGCTCGAGCGCCGCGGCCAGCATGTCGGCGTTCATGTGCTCGACCCAGGCGATGAACGCGTCGAGGTCGTCCTTCGGGAAGTCGGGCTCGCGGACGCGGTGCACGGTCACGCCGTGACGGTCCTCCGACGCCGACAGCCGCCCGCCCCCGCGCGTGACGACGTCGACCTCCACGCCGCGAGCGACCAGCGCCTCGGACAGCTTGCGCACGTGTCGCGCGAGGCCCCCTTCGACGACCGGCGGGTACTCCCAGGAGAGGATCAGCACGCGCACGGCGGCCCGCCAGGCTACCCGAACGATCGCGAGAACTCGCCATCTGGCCAGCAGACAGCGCCTCGGCGATCTTCTAACGTAGTCCCAGTTCGCGGCTCCGGTGGGGCCGGCCCCGCCCGCCAGGGGCGGGCTTCGCCGGGCCGCGAACGGCTTTCTGGTCCCGGGTGTTCCGTCCGCGCGTGGGAGCACGCCGCGCGCGGACGTGCCGGAGAGAGACGCGCTACTCGGCCCGCTCGAACAGCGCGATGCCGTGCTCACCGACCAGCTCGGCGAGCGCCACCGAGCCGTCCATCCGGTACTCGCCGCCCCCGAGCACGTCGCGCCAGCGGCCCGCGGGCACCGCCACGGACACGTCGGGCACCGCCGCGCGCAGCGCGACCGCCACCAGCACGTTCCCGCCGCGCAGGAACGCGACGGCATCCGGCCCCGCCTCGAGCGGCGCGTACTCGCCGACCGTGAACGCGTCCGGGCGGTGCGCCCGCAACGTGAGCGCGCGGACGATGAGCCACAGCTTGCGGGTCTCGTCGGTGGGCGCCGCGCCGCGCCGGACGTCGGCGAGCAGCGCCCGCCGGCGCTCCCAGTCGACGGGCCTGCGGTTGTCGGGGTCCACGAGCGCGAGCGCGAGCAGCTCGTCGCCCTGGTAGATGTCGGGCACGCCCGGCACGGTGAGCTTGAGCAGCAGCTGGCCGAGCGCCGCCCGGTCGCCCACACGCGCGACCTCCGCGGCGAACGGCTCGAAGTCGCTGCGGAACGGGCGGTGGTCGTAGAGCGTGCGGCAGAACGCCTTGACGCGCTCCTCGTAGGCGAGATCGGGCTCGACCCAGTTCGTGTTGCGCTTGGCCTCGCGCAGCGCCTTCTCCATGTACGCGACGAGCCGTTCCGGCTCGAGCGGCCACGCGCCGACGAGCGTCTGGAAGATGAAGTAGCGCTCGACCGGATCGGGCCCGCGCAGGGGCGAGCACGCCTCGAACCAGCGCCGCACGCGCCCGGCCCACTCGCCCGGCATCCCGGCCAGCGCGCCGATCCGCGCCCGCACGTCGCCCGAGCGCTTGGTGTCGTGCGTCTGGGTGATGAGCAGGTTGCGCGGGAAGCGCCGCGCGCGCTCGAGGTTGCCCGCGTGGAAGCGCTCGACCGGCAGGCCGAAGCGGCTCGGGTCGCCGCCGACGTCGTTCAGCGCGAGCAGCCGCGCGTAGCGGTAGAACGCCGTGTCCTCGACGCCCTTGGCCATGATCGCCGGCGTCGTCTGCTGGAAGCGGGTGATGAACGCCTCGAAGCCGCGCTCGCCGAGCAGCAGCGCCTTCTGGAGCGACTCCGGGAGGCCGGCCGCGCGGACGGCGTCGCGGTCGGCGTCGTCCACGCGACCCGACCAGGGCTCGACGTAGGTGCGGTAGACCGGCAGCGAGGCCAGCGTGCGCTCGAGGCCGCCGACCTCGCGCGGCGCCTCGCGGCGCAGGCGGTCGACCTCCGGGGCGAACGGCCCGCGCACCTGCTCGAGCTTGGCCTCGAACGCGACGGCGCCGAACGGCCGGTCGTCGCGGGACACCTCGACCCACAGGTCGGTCAGCGCCGCCTCTCCCGCCGGGTCGACGAACAGCGCGGCGACGTCGTTGAGGAACTCGTAGCCGACGGTCCCCTCCGCGGCCCAGTCCCGCAGGTGCTCGTCGGGATCGAGGATCTTCTCCACCCACACGTGCTCGGCCCCGCGCTCGCGCAGGCGGCGCAGGTAGCCGGCCGGGTCGGCGAGCCCGTCGGGGTGGTCGACGCGCAGCCCGTCGACGGTCCGCTCGCGCGCGAGCTGGAGCGCGAGCTTGTGCGTCTCCTCGAACACCTGCGGGTCCTCCTGGCGGACCGCGGCCAGGTGGTCGACGTCGAAGAAGCGGCGGTGGCGGCCCGTGCGCTCGTCGACGTCGAAGAAGCGCATCCGCAGCGCCGGGTCGGACCAGTAGCGGTTGGCGTCGTCGGTCGCCATGTGGTTCGGGACGACGTCGAGGATCAGGCCCATGCCCAGCCGCTTGGCCGCGCGCGCCAGCTCGTCGAACTCCCGCTCGCCGCCGAGCTCCTCCGAGAAGCGCGTCGGGTCGACGACGTCGTAGCCGTGCGTGGATCCCGGGCGCGCCTGGAACGAGGGCGGCAGGTACAGGTGGCTCACGCCGAGGTCGCGCATGTAGGGCAGCAGCTCGCGCGCGCGCGCGAACCCCATCTCGCCCCCGAGCTGAAGCCGGTATGTCGCGCGGAAGGCGGCCACTACTCGGATTCGCGCCGCAGCAGGATCAGAGAGTGGTGCGGGATGGTGATCAGCTCGCCCGCGCTGACGCTCGTCGACCCTTCGCCGCCGTCCGCCTCGTCGGTGCGCAGCTCGCACGTCCAGCGCTGGCCGAAGCGGGCGGGCGGGAGCTTGAACTCGACGTCCTCGTGGCCGCCGTTGAACAGCAGCAGGAACGAGTCGTCGACCACCGGCTGGCCGTGCTCGTCGGGCGCGGCGATCTCCTCGCCGTTGAGGAACATCCCGACGTGGTGGACGCTGTCCCACTCGCGCTTGGTCATGCGCCGGCCGTCCGGCCGGAACCACCAGGCGTCGGGGAGCCCCGAGCCCTCGACCTCGGTGCCGTGCAAGAACTGGCGGCGGCGGAAGACCGGGTGCTTGCGGCGGAGCTGGATCAGCCGGCGCGTGAACTCGAGCTGCGCCGCGCCGCGCTCGTCGATCT
>Ga0081539_10003699_pt1 | contig 18239 bp, 15 predicted proteins | sample TabmetS4T2R2_FD_71023 | JGI IMG/M metagenome (GOLD analysis project Ga0081539, IMG submission 71023) | Tabebuia heterophylla rhizosphere microbial communities from the University of Puerto Rico - S4T2R2 | ecosystem: Host-associated > Plants > Roots > Rhizosphere ...
GGCCGCCGGCCGACCTTCGCATTGACCAGGGCGATGCCGGCGATGATCAGGGCCGTTCCGGCGAGCGTGTTCACCGAGATCGGCTCGCTGAGGATGAGCGCGCCGAGCGCGATCCCGTACACCGGCAGGAGATAGGCGACGAGGGACGTCCGCGTCGCCCCCCAGTGCTGGAGGATCCGGAAGAAGCAGAGGTAGGCGAGACCTGAGCCCAGGAGGCCGAGCCAGACGACAGCGAAGATCGATTCCGGCACCCAATCGACCGCCAGCGGGCGCTCCGTCGCGAACGCCAGCACGGACACGGTTAGGAGCCCGAACAGCACCTGGAAGACGGCCGGGATCATCGGCCGCAGCCCGTGGATGTGCGCCCGGGCGTAGACCGCGCCGATCGCGTACGAGAGGGTCGAGCCGAGGAGGGCCAGCTCGCCGATCGTGGATGAGCTGCCGAGATCGGTGACGTCGAAGCCCACGATGATCGCCACCCCGACGAAGCCGACCGCGAGACCGGCCAGCCGGTTCATGGTGATCGTTTCGCCCTTGAGGAACAGCGCGGCGATCACGATCACGAGAAGCGGAACGGCGCCGTTGATCACGGCTGCCAGCGACGAATCGACCGACTGCTCGGCGAACGTGATCAGGCTGAACGGGATCGCGATGTTCACCACGCCCATCACCGCGAGATGGGCGTACATCCGTGGGTCGCGCGGGAGCGGTTCGCGCGCGACGGCCACCACCGTCGCGAGCAGGACGAACCCGATGAGGAGCCGGAACATGATCAGCGTGAACGGCTGGAGGCCGTGGTCCACACCGATCTTGATGAAGAGATAGCTGCTGCCCCAGAAGAATCCGAGGGCGATGAAGATCAACCAGTCGAGTCGGGAGCTTCGCGTTGCCATGGGGCCTCATCATCGCAGGGTTGTTGGCCTAGCGCCATAGGCCAAACTGGGGTGCAGCCGGCGCGGTGTCAAGGACCGGTGGGCGATCGGTGTCGTGGACCAGAACCCGGCCGCCGGCAGCCCCGTTGCAGGTCGCGGCGCCCGCCGGCGTGGGCCGATCGTCTCGCGCGAACCGGACGGAACCCGGCATGATCTGGCGATGCAGCTGTGGGGCGGTCGGTTCGGCGGCGACGCCGACGAGGACGTCGCCGCGTTCGGGCGGTCGATCGAGACCGACGCCGCGCTGGCCCTCGACGACCTCGACGGGTCGAGCGCCCACGTCCGCGCGCTGGGTCGGGCCGGCATCCTGACCGGCGCCGAGGTCGCGACGATCCTCGCCGGGCTCGACGATCTCCGCCGTGATGTCGAGACCGGCGAGCTGCGCTGGGATCCAGCGCTCGAGGACGTCCATCTCAACCTCGAGGCCGCCCTGACGCAGCGGATCGGCCCGGTCGCCGGCAAGCTCCACACCGGCCGGTCGCGGAATGACCAGGTCGCCACCGATCTTCGTCTGTGGACGCGGCGTGCGATCGACCGGCTCGACGCTGCGCTCCTCGGCTTCGAGGACGCCCTGGTCACCCTCGCCGAGCGAGAAGGCGCCGTGGTCATGCCCGGGACGACCCACACCCAGCCCGCCCAGCCCGTGCTGTTCGGGCATCACCTCCTGGCGTATGTCGAGATGGCCGAGCGCGATCGGGCCCGGCTGGCCGACGCCCGCCGCCGGCTGAACGTCAGCCCGCTGGGGAGCGGCGCGCTCGCGGGCGCCGGCTACCCGCTCGATCGCGAAGCGACTGCGGTCGAGCTCGGCTTCGATGGTGTCACTGCAAACTCGCTCGATGCGGTCGGCGACCGCGACTTCGTCGTCGAGGTCCTCGCCGCGGCCGCGCTCGGGATGGTCCATCTGAGCCGGCTTGCCGAGGAGGTCGCCTGGTGGTCGAACCCGGCATTCGGCTTCGTCCGGGTCGCGGATGGGTACTCGACCGGCAGCTCGATGATGCCGAACAAGCGGAACCCCGACCCGGCCGAGCTCGTCCGCGGACGGAGCGCCCGCGTGTTGGCGGCGTTGACCGCGATGCTCGGGATCCTCAAGGGGCTCCCGCTCGGCTACCAGCGCGACCTCCAGGATGACAAGCCGCCACTGTTCGGCGCGATCGCGACCTACGAGGCGTCGCTCCGCGTCATGGCCGGCCTCGTCGCGACCCTTGCCGTGGACCGCGATCGGATGGCCGCCGCGGCGGAGGATGGCTACACGACCGCGACAACGCTCGCGGACGGTCTCGTCCGCGCGGGGGTGCCGTTCAGGACGGCTCATCACGTCGTGGGCGGGCTCGTGGCGCGCGCCGAGGGATCCGGGATCCGGGCGCTCGCCGAGATGCCGCCGAGCGAGCTTGCCCAGCTCCTCGCCGACGCCGGCGATCCGGCTGCTGCCTCGCTCGCCGCGGATCCCGACGCCGTCACGGCGCTCCTGGCGACGGCGACCGTCAGCGGCTCCCTCGAATCGGCCGACGTGATCGGCGGCACGGCGCCCGGCCGTGTCCGAGCGGCGATCGCCGCGGCGCGTGCCCGGCTCGACGCGACCTTGGCGGCTCGCGAATCCTGAGCCTGTTCCGGGGGTCGCCGGCCGTCCACCGGACCACCGGCCGCGTCCACGGGCTCGAGCGATCGACGACCGCCCGATGCGCGGTCGTACCATCGCGCCATGCTCCGGCCCGACACGATCCGGCAGGCTCCCAAGGCGCTCCTCCACGACCACCTCGACGGCGGGCTCCGGGCGGAAACCGTGATCGACCTCGCTCGAGAACACGGCCACGAGCTGCCGACCGAGGATGTCGAGGCGCTCAGCCAGTGGTTCCGGCGCGGCGCGGACCGCAAGTCGCTCGAGCTCTATCTCGAGACGTTCCAGCACACCTTCGGGGTCATGCAGGAGCGCGACGCGATCGAGCGGGTCGCGGCCGAGTGCGCCGAGGACCTGGCCGCGGACGGCGTCGTCTATGCCGAGGTCCGCTACGCCCCCGAGCTGTCGGTCGAGCGTGGGCTGACCCTCGATGAGGTCGTCGAGGCGAACCTCGAGGGCTTCCGGATCGGGATGGACCGCGCGGCGGCGGCCGGGAATCCGATCGTCATGAAGGTCCTGATCACCGCGATGCGCCAGGCGGCCCGCTCGGTCGAGGTTGCCGAGTGCGCGCTCCGCCACCGAGACGAGGGCGTCGTCGGGTTCGACGTCGCCGGCCCCGAGAAGGGCTACCCGCCCACGCGCTATCTCGACGCCTTCGATCGGATCCGGCGCGAGAACTTCCACATCACGATCCACGCCGGAGAGTCGTTCGGGCTGCCGTCGATCTGGGAGGCGCTCCAGTTCGCGGGCGCCGAGCGCCTGGGCCACGGCGTCCGGATCGTCGACGACATCACGGTCGAGCCCGACGGCGCGGTCCACCTCGGCCGGCTCGCCGCGTTCGTCCGCGACCGGCGGGTGCCGCTCGAGATGTGCCCGACCTCGAACGTCCACACGGGCGCGGCGGCGACGATCGCCGAGCACCCGATCGATCTCCTCCGGCGCCTCCGCTTCCGAGTGACCGTGAACACCGACAACCGGCTGATGAGCGGCGTCTCGATGTCGTCCGAGTTCGCCGCCCTCGACGAGGCGTTCGGGATCGGGCTCGGGGAGATGGAGTGGATGACGATCAACGCGATGAAGAGCGCATTCGCCCCGTTCGACGAGCGCCTCCGCTTGATCAACGAGGTCGTGAAGCCGGGCTACGCGCGGCTGCGAGCGGCCGAGAGCCGGGTCGCCGTAGGGTAGTTCGCCCCTCGCGGCTCCGTCGCGGCAAAGCCGGTGGCGACCTGGTGGCTGACGACCGCGTGGCGGCCGTATGACCAGTACCGCACCCGCGATGAATTCGCGCGCCGGCGGTTAGCCTGACTCGTTGTTCTTTTCGCACAACTCCTGACTGATCGAACGGGCAGCGAGCGCGTTCACACCCGCGCGGATTGTCATCGGCGCCCAACTTGACCGCGTTCGCAACCCTTCCGCGACCGACCGTGCCGCCCGGCGGGCGTACCGTGCCCTCGATGCCAGGCAGCGGAGTGCCCGGCACCGAGCGGAGGACTTAGATCGGTGAACAGCGGCGACACGGCCTGGATGCTGATGTCCACGGCCCTGGTGATGATCATGCTGCCGGGGCTCGCCCTCTTCTACGGCGGCCTCGTCCGGCGCAAGAACGTCCTCTCGACGATCATGCACAGCTTCTTCGGGCTGGCGGTCGTGAGTGTTGTGTGGGTCCTCGTCGGGTTCAGCCTGGCGTTCGGCCCGGACGCGACCGGAGCGGGCCTGATCGGCAACCTCGATTACGTCGGCTTCATGGGCGTCGGGCTCGAGCCGAGCACGACCTACGCCACGACGATCCCGTTCATCCTCTTCGCAGCCTTCCAGCTGATGTTCGCGGCGATCACGCCGGCGCTGATCACGGGCGCGTTCGCCGAGCGGAAGCGGTTCGCGAGCTTCGTCCTGTTCACCGTGATCTGGTCGATCGTCGTCTACTCGCCGCTCGCCCACTGGGTCTGGGCGACGGATGGCTGGCTGTTCAAGCTCGGCGCGCTCGACTTCGCCGGCGGCACGGTCGTCCACGCCTCGTCCGGCCTGTCGGCACTGATCGTCGCGCTCCTCATCGGCAAGCGCGTCGCGAACGGCGACCGGATGGAGCCGCACGACATCCCGATGACCGTTCTCGGCGCCGGCCTCCTCTGGTTCGGCTGGTTCGGGTTCAACGCCGGCTCGGCGGTGACCGCGGGCGGGCTGGCGGCCAGCGCGTTCATCGTGACGAACACCGCCGCGGCCGCCGCGACCCTGACGTGGGTCGGCGCGAGCTACGTCCACAAGCGCAAGGTGAGCGTCGTCGGCGCCGCCTGCGGAGCGGTGGCGGGGCTCGTCGCGATCACGCCGGCGTCGGGGTTCGTGACGCCGGGCGGTGCGATCCTCATCGGCCTCGTCGCCGGCGGCCTGTGCTACAGCGCGACGCTTCTCCGCGAGCGCCTCCGGATCGACGACGCGCTCGATGTCTTCGCGGTCCACGGGGTCGGCGGGGTGTTCGGGGCGGTCGCGACCGGCGTCCTCGCCACGAGCGCGGTCCAGGCCGCGTACAAGGGCCTGATCGACGGCAATCCCGGTCAGGTGCTCACCCAGCTCCTCGCCGTCGGCGCGACGATCGCCTACGCCGTCGTCGCGACGTTCGCGATCATCAAGCTGGTCGATCTGATCCTCGGGATCCGGGTGTCGCTCCGGGACGAGGAGCTCGGGATCGATCTGGCGGTCCACGGCGAGGTCGCCTACCAGTCGTAACCGCCGGGCGGTCCTCGCCGCCATCCTCCGTTGCTGCTCCGAGCGCCCGCCTCACCCGTCCGGCGGGCGCTCTCGTGTCCGGGATGCGTGACCACGACCGTGTCGCGACCGCGTGTCCCGCTCGGCGGGCAAACTGGCCGCCGAGGTCGGCCGGCGGGCGCGATACCGGCCCGATCCGGCTCCGTCAGGCGATGGATGTCCCATGCGCCGGACCGAGCGACCGCCGGCTGACGGCCCAGGCGTTGGAATGCCCGCGCCCGGGACAACGACCCCCGGGACGGCCCGATCAGCCGGGACCGCCTCGACCTCGGACGGATCGGTGACGGTCGTCGGCAGACCCTCCAGGAGCGGGTCGGTCCACGACCAGGCGGCTCCGTGGCGCGCGCCGGCCGCGCCGTACCGGGCCGCCTCGACCCGGAGCGGCAGCCCCAAGGACCCGTCCGGCGGGCGCTCTTGTGCAAGGGATCGTGACCTGATCGCGCGGGTACCATCCGCAGATGCCCGACCCCCAGCCCACCCGTCCTCCGCTCCCGCCCGGCGCCGTCGTCATCGGCCCTTCGGACGGTCATGTCGTCAACGTCGGGGGCTTCGACGTCCGCGTCCTCGCGGAGCAGCGCGACACCGCCGGCGCCTTTTCGTTGATCGAGACCCGAGAGGCGGCCGCCGGCGGCGGACCGCCGCTCCACATCCACCAGGACTGCGCGGAGTCGTTCGTCGTCCTCGACGGCCGCTATGCGATGCACCTGGAATCCGGCGAGTTCGATTGCCCGGCGGGCTCGTTCGTCTACGTCCCGCGGGGCATGGTCCATACGTTCCGTGTCCTGGAGCCGCACAGCCGGAAGCTGAACCTGTACACCCCTGCCGGCATGGTCGGCTACTTCGCGGAGCTCGCCGCCGGGATCGAGGCCGGGATGTCGGAGGCGGAGCTGGACGCGCTCGCGCAGCGCTATTCGATGGAGGTCGTCGGGCCGATCCCCGAGGGGTACCTGGGGCGCGAGTGACGGAGGACGTCCCCGCGACGGCTCCGCGCCGGTCGCTCCGTGCCGGGCTCGACGCCGGCCTCGGTCGCCGGTTCTGGACCCTCTTCTCCGCGTCGTTGCTCGCCAACCTGGCCGACGGGATCTTCCAGATCGCCCTCCCGCTCCTGGCGGCCTCCCTCACCCGTGATCCAGGCCTCGTGGCGGGCGTCACCGTCGCGTCGCGCCTGCCGTGGCTCGTCTTCGCCCTGGTCGCCGGGGTGCTCGCCGACCGCTTCGATCGGCGCCGGACGATGGTCATCGTCGACGCCACGCGAGTGATCGTCCTGGCCGCCCTGACCGCGGCCGTCCTCGCGAACGCCGCCACCATCTGGCTGCTCTACATCGTTGCGTTCGTCCTCGGCTGCCTCGAGACGATGTTCGACACGGCGGCGAGCTCCATGCTGCCGATGGTCGTGGGCACCGAGCGGCTCGTCGCGGCGAACAGCCGGCTGACGGCCGTCGAGCTCACGATGAACCTCTTCGTGGGACCGCCGATCGGTGGCTTCCTCGTCGCGATCGGTGTGTCGGCCGCGTTCGGCGCGGCGGCGGCCGGCTATCTCGGTGCGCTGCTGTGCCTCGCGACGCTCGCCGGATCCTTCCGGCCGGTTCGAGCCGGCCCGGCGAGCTCGATCGGCGGCGAGATGGCCGACGGCCTGCGCTACCTCGCCCATCACCGCCTGCTCCGGACGCTCGCAGTGGTCGTCAGCCTGATGAACCTGCCCCTGATGGCCGTCTACGCGGTGAACGTGTTGTGGATCGTCGAGCCGGGGCCGCTCGAGCTCGATCCGGTGGGCTACGGCCTCCTGACGACGGCCACCGCGGTCGGGACCGTCACCGGAACCGTGCTGGCGGCGCGGTTCGAGCGCGTCTTCGGACGCGCGAACCTGTTCGTGGCCAACATCGCCTCGCTGATCGTCATCGATCTCGTGTGGTTCGTTCCCGATCCGATCGCCATCGGCGTGGTCCTCGGCATCGCCAGCTCGCTCGGTGGCGCGTTCAACGTGGTCTTCGGCTCGATCCGCCAGCGGATCGTCCCGAACCACCTGCTCGGGCGGGTGATGGCCAGCTTCCGCGTGATCAGCTGGGGATCGCTGCCGCTTGGTGCCCTGCTGGGCGGCGTGGTCGGCCAGGCGTTCGGGCTGCCGGCGGTGTTCATCGGCGCGGCCGCGATCCACGCCGTGCTGCTCCTGTCGCGCCTCGTCCTCACCGACGCGTTCATGGACCAGGCGGAGGCCCAGGCGGCCGCCAATGCGGGAGCAGGCGGGTTTTGAGCGATTCTGTCCCGCGTCGCGGGCTGACTGGCGGCCGAGATCGCCGGGCGGACCCGATGGCGGCCCGATCCGGCACGGTCAGGCGATCGATGTCCCATCCGCCGGGCCGAGCGACCGTCGGTCTCGGGCCTGGGCGTCGGAATGCCCGCGCCGCGGTACAACGAGCGCCCGCGCGGCCAACCGCGACGCCTCGGAGCCAGCGACGCCCGGGCCGCGAGTCGGTCGCGCGCGAGCGGCCCCGTCAGTCGGTGTGGAACACCTCCGGCAGGTCGAGCCACCACGCCCCGGCCGGCCGGTCCGGCTGCGGTTCCTGCATCGCGTCCGTGAGCGCCCACCAGCGCTGGGTCTCGGGATCGGCGGCGATCAAGGCAAGATCGGCGGCGTAGTCGTCGCCGACGTACTCGTAGTACGCGAAGAGCGTCGTCCCGTGGCGGAAGATCGTGTAGTTCCGGATATTCGCCCGGGCGATCGTTGCGAGGACGCCCGGCCACGGTGCGGCGTGGAGGGCCTCGTACTCGGCGATCCGGTCGGGCTTCACCCCGATCACCTGCCCGAACCGCCGGATCATGTCCGCACGGCCTTCGCGCCGGGCACCGAGGCCGCCCATTCCGCGCCATCGGGGAATTGGAAGCGAGCGATGGACTCCGGTCGGATCTCCGCGCTGTAGCCGGGCCGGGAGGGCAGCCGATAGGCACCCGCCTCGATCACGACCGGATCGCGGAAATGCTCGTGGAGATGGTCGACGTACTCGACCATCCGCCCGTCGAGGCGGCCAGAGATCGCGACGTAGTCGACCGCCGACAGATGCTGGACGAGCTCGCACAGACCGACGCCGCCGGCATGCGGACAGACGGGAACGCCGAACTTCGCCGCGAGGAGGAGGACCGCGACGACCTCGTTCACGCCGCCGAGCCGGCAGGCGTCGATCTGGCAGATGGAGATGGCCCCGGCCTGCAAGAGCTGCTTGAACATCACCCGGTTGTGGACGTGCTCGCCGGTCGCAACGCGAATGGGAGCGACCGCCCGGGCGATCGCGGCGTGGCCGAGGACGTCGTCGGGGCTCGTCGGCTCCTCGATCCAGTACGGGTCGAACCGGGCGAGCTCGCGCATCCGGTCGATCGCGACTGGCACGTCCCAGCGCTGGTTCGCGTCGACCGCGAGCATCCGGTCCGGCCCGATCTCGGACCGGATCATCGACGCGCGGCGGACGTCGTCCTCCCGGTCGGCGCCGACCTTCATCTTGAACCGGGTCCAGCCCTCGGCCAGCGCTTCGCGACACAGCCGCCGGATCTTCGCGTCGTCGTAGCCAAGCCAGCCGACCGACGTGGTGTAGGCCGGGTAGCCGGTCGCGAGCAGCTCCGCAACCCGCTCCGCCTTCGTCGCCGCGAGCGGCGCGATGAGCTCAAGCGCCTCTGCCGGCGTCAGGGCATCCGTCAGGTACCGGAAGTCCACGAGATCGATCAGCGCTTCCGGCGATAGGTCGACGAGCAGCCGCCACAGGGGCTTGCCCGCTCGCTTCGCGACGAGGTCCCAGACGGCGTTCACGACGGCCGCCGTCGCCAGGTGGATCACACCCTTCTCCGGGCCGATCCAGCGGAGCTGGCTGTCGCCGACGAGGTCGCGCCAGAACGAGCCCATGTCGGCCTCGAGCGCCTCGATCGTGCGGCCGACGACGAGCGGCTCGAGCGCGCGGACCCCGGCGACCACCACCTCGGTGCCGCGGCCGATCGTGAAGGTGAAGCCGTGACCCTCGAGGCCATCCCCGCCGTCCGTGCGGACGATCGCGTAGGCGGCCGAGTAGTCGGGATCCGGATTCATCGCGTCCGAGCCATCGAGCGAGCGCGACGTCGGGAAGCGGATGTCGAGGACGTCGAGGCCGACGATCCGGGCCATCGGGGCCGCCGGCGCCGTCAGCCCTTCACGGCGCCGACGAGGACGCCGCGGGAGATGTATCGCTCGAGAGCGATCGCCACGAGGATCACCGGGATGATCATGATCAGGATCAGGACCGACATGTACCACCACTGCGGGCCACGGGTGGCGTTCTGGGCGGCGACGGTCAGCGGCAGCGTCTGGGCCCGGGCCGACGACAGGAAGAGGGCGAGGAGGTACTCGTTCCAGGCGAAGACGAGGACGAAGAGGAACGTTGCGACCAGCCCCGGGGCCGAGACCGGCAGGACGATCGAGCGGAAGATCCGATAGGGCGATGCCCCGTCGACCGCGGCGGACTCCTCGAGCTCGAGCGGCACGGTCGAGAAGTAATCCCGCATCAGCCACACGACGATCGGCAGGTTCGTCGCGACGTACGTGATGATCAGGGCCTGCCACGTATCGAGCAGGCCGAGCCGCTGGAAGAACACATAGATCGGGATCACGACCGCGACCGGCGGCAGGATCCGCTGCGAGATCAGCCAGAACGCGACGTCGGCGTTGCCGAGCCGCCGCCGGAACCGCCGCGCGATCGTCGCGACGAGGATCGCGAAGATGGCCACCGCCGAGGCGATCGACACCGGGAGGGGTACCCCGAAGCCCGTTGCCAGGGCGACCCCGACGAGGCAGCCGACGAACAGCCCGATGACGCCGACGCGCGGCCGGTACTGGAAGCGGACGAGCGCGTATGCCGCCGATGCTCCGAGCGCGAGGGCCAGGACGGAGCTCGTCAGCCCGACGACGACGGTGTTCAGGTACGGCCGGAGCGTGTCGCTCCGGAGGTCCACGAAGATGTAGCGCCAGTTCTCGAGGGTCGGCTGGAAGTCGACGAAGGGGATGTAGCGGGGCCCGCCCTCGACCTGGATCGGAAGCTTGAACGACGTCACGAGGAGCCAGTAGAGCGGGAAGAGCACGACGAAGGCCCAGCCCACGAGGAGGGCGTAGGCGACAAGCTTGGCGACGGGCGGCAGGTCGAGCGGCGAGCGCCGTCGAAGCGGGTTCAGCATCGGCGCACCTGACCGCTGGCGCGGCCGTGGCCGGTCATGACGCCGCGACCCGGCGCCGGACGAGGTTGACGTACGCCGTCGCGATCACCGTGACGAGGATCAGCAGGACGTAGGCCAGTGCCGCCGACCGTCCGAGGGCCTGCGTCCGCCAGTCGAAGAAGGCCTGCAGGGTCACCGACTCGGTCGCCGTCCCGGGCCCGCCGTTCGTGAGGATGTTCGGCAGGTCGACGATCTTGAACGCCTCGATCATCCGGATGAGGATCACCGTCGTGCTGACCGGCAGGATCGCCGGGATCGTGATGTGGCGGAACGCCTGCCAGCGGCTCGCGCCGTCGACGTGGGCCGCCTCGAGGACCTCCTGGTCCTGACCCTCGAGGGCGGCGAGCAGCACGATGAACAGGAACGGCGTCCACTGCCAGATGTCGCCGACCATCACCGCGACCCGGGCAAGCCAGGGATCGGTCGTCCAGGTGAAGTGGTACAGCCCGAACGCCTGGAACAGCGGCAGGAGCGGTCCCTTGCCCGTGTCGGTCAGCATCTGGAACAGGTAGCCGACGCCAACCGGCGTGATCATCATCGGCAGGAGGAACACGACGCGGAAGAACCGCCGGCCCGGCAGGCGGAGGGTCGCGAGGGTCGCCAGGCCCAGCCCCAGCGCGTACTGCACGACGAGGCCGACGAAGACATAGGTGAGCGTCACGAGGAGCGTTCCGGGCCGGCCACCCGTGGCGAAGATCGTGTGGACCACGATCCACGTCAGGCTGAGCAGGGCGATGCCGCCGAGACCGCGGAGGACGAGCCCGAAGCCCGCCGTGCCACCCCGGATGGCCCGCCAGAAGGCCCAACCGACGACAGCCGCAACGCCGACGAAGACGGCCCAGCCGAGGGCCGTTGGCTCCTTCAACAGCCCGATCAGGTGAACCTGCTCGCTGCCGAACAGCAGGACCTGGTAGTTGCTGGGGCCGATGAAGCGGATGTCGATCCCGTTCGCCGTGAACTGGAGCCGCGAGAGCGACAGGTAGAGCGAGACGAACAGGGGAAAGATCGAGAGCGCCAGGACGACGAGGAGCGCTGGCCACAGGAAGACATTCCGCGGGGCCAGGATCGCCTCGAACCCGACCCGGCGCCGCTCGACGACTCCGCCCGGGACGGTGGTGTCGAGGAGGCCCGGCCCCGTGGGGAGGGCCGGGCCTCGTGGGTCGAGCGGGGACGAGCTAGCGCTGGACTCCAAGGCTCGCCTTGTAGGCCGCGAGCTGCGCGTCGCGACCCTCGGTGTTGGTGATCTCCTCCCAGCCGTCGCTGATCTGCTTCATCGCCGTGTCACGGTCGATCTCGCCGGCGAGGAACTGGGAGACGGCGGTGTCGAGCACGACCTGCTGGTACTGCTGGGTCTTGGGGATCCGAAGGTCGAGGATCATGTTCGGGCTCTGGAGGCTCGCCTGGATGGCGCCAAGATAATCCTTGGCGGCCTGCTCGCTCATGCCGGCCTTGAGCCACACGCTCGTGTCGGTGAACTGCGACGTCCGATACGGGTTGAAGCCGGTCTTGCCGATCGTCACGTCCACGTTCGACTGCTCGGGCGCGCTCACGTAGGCGAGGAACGCGTAGGCGGCGTCCTGGACCTTCTGATCGACCTTCGCGTTGACCGCGCCCGACCAGCCGCCGAAGGAGGCGAACGGCGCGTGGTTGATGCCATCGATCGCGTTCGGGCACGTCGTGGCGTCGCACGCGACGAGCTTGCCCGTCGCGCGGTCGAGCACGTTCTTGCTGCCCGGGAGGATCACCGCGCCGACCTTGTCCTGGACCTTCGACTGGGCAGGATCGATCGCGAGGGTCCCGATGTCGCCCCAGTCCATCGACAGGGCGCAGCGGCCGGTGACGAAGTTCCCGCGGGTCGCGCCAACGTCCTCGTTGAGCTCGTCCTCGGGCCCGAAGTCGGTCGTCTTCTTGTACACGTCGAGAGCCGCCGCGAACGCGTCGTTCTGGATCAGCGGCTTCATGTCGTCGGTGCTGAAGAACGCGCCCTGGCCGGTGCCCTGGGTCTGGATGTAGCCGCCGGCGATCGAGGTGATGAACCAGTACGCCTGGGCGTTGCGCTTCTTGCTGATGCACGACCCGTAGTCGGGCGTGCCATCACCGTTGAGATCCTGGCCGTCGTACTTCTGGGCGATCGAGAGGTAGTCGTCCCACGTCGCCGGCGGCTTCAGGCCGTCCTTGGCGAGCAGGTCCGAACGGTAGTAGACCATGTGGAAGTCGCCGTCGAGCGGGATCGCGTAGACCTTGCCCTGGTACGTGGCGCTGAAGTCGCGGAAGAACGGACCGATGTCGTCCCATTTGATGACCGGGTCGTTGGTGACCTTGTCGGTGAGGTCCGCCAGGTAGCCGGGCGTCACGAAATCGCCCATCCACTGCGGGTCGAAGACGAACGCCTGGTAGCTGTTCGTGCCGGTCGAGATGTCGGTCAGGACCTTCTGGTAGAGGTCGCTGAACGGCACCGTCACGACGTTGATCTTCGCGCCGGTCTGCTTCGCGAACTCCGGTGCATGCCGCTGGAGCGGCTCGGCGATCTGCGGGCCGGTGAACGTCAGGACATTGACCTCGACGCCGTTGAACGCCTGGCCACCACCGCCGGCCGAGGCGGCCGGGGCCGAGCCGGCCGGAGCGGAGCCGGCAGCGGCCGAGGGACTCGCCGACGATGGCGACGGGCTCGCCGACGAGTTGCAGGCGACGAGCACGAGCATGGGAACGATCGCTGCCGCGATCGATCGGAACCGCGACACCACGGTGGCCCTCCTCCTTGACCCGACCTCACGCCGTCCAACATACTGAACACACGGCGGTAGGCTGGACAGTAGACGACCCGGGATCGTCAGTCAAGATGTGGAACGACAGCCAGCCTGTTGTCCACGATCACACGGAGGCGCACGAGCGCATGGCGATCACCTCGAGCGACCGCGACGGGACTTCGATCGAGTCCCTCGCGCCGGCCGTGACCCGGGCCGCGGCGATCCTCGACCTCCTCGCGGAGGATGCCGCCGTCGCGCTCGGCCCGAGCGAGCTGGCCCGGAGGCTCGGCCTCCCGAAGTCGTCGATCGCGAACATCTGCGCCGCGCTCGCCGAGACCGGCCTCGTGCGCCGGGTGGGGACCGGCTTCGCCCTCGGCCGGCGGCTGGCCGAGCTCGGCGGCGCCTATCTCATCGCCGTCGACCTCGTCCAGGAGTTCTACGAAGCCGCTCGGGAGCTGCCGACCGCCTCGGAGGAGACGGTCCAGCTGGCCGTCCTCGACGGGCTCGAAATGACGTACCTCGCCCGCCACGACGGGACGCAGCCCGTCCGCCTCACCTCGCAGATCGGCCGTCGTCTCCCGGCCTCGAGCACCGCGACCGGCAAGTCGGCCCTCGCCTCGCTCGACCCGCGCGAGCTCGATCGTCGGCTGGCCGGCGTGTCGTCCCTGCCGGCAGCGAGCCCCCGCGCGCATCGCACCGTGGCGTCGCTCCGGGAGGACCTCGAGCGGGTCCGCGAGCGGGGCTACGCCATCGATGACGAGGAGACGATGGAGGGCGTCGTCTGCTACGGGATCGCGATCCCGGGCCGCCAGCCCGGCGAGGGACCGAACGCCGCGAGCATCACGCTGCTCAAGGCGCGCGCCACGGAGGAGCGCGTGCCACTCCTCGTCGCGGACCTCAAGACCCTCGCGGAGCGCCTCGTCGACCCGCTGCGGAGGCTCGACGCGCCCGCCGCTCAGACCGCCAGCCGGTAGATCCGGACGGCGTTCGGGCCGAAGATCCCGCTCCGCTCGTCGGCCGTGACGCCCGCGGCGGCCAGCGCGGAATCCGCGGCCGCGAGGACCTCGTCGTAGCGAGCCGCGAGGAGCGAAACCGGCCAATCGGACCCGAACATCAGACGCTCGGGCCCGAAGCTGTCCACGGCGATCCGGACGGGCCCGACCAGATCGTCGACCGTCCAGGAGCGCCAGTTCGCCTCGGTCACGAGACCCGACACCTTCGCGGCGACGTTCGGGAACCTCGCCAGCGGCCGCAGCTCGGCCGCCCACGCCTCGAGGGCCGGCGTGCCGTCGCGGATCGGCGGCTTCGCGAGGTGGTCGAGGACGAACCGGACGCCCGGGAGGTCGCCCACGGCCGAAACCGCGGCGGGCAGCTCGCGGGTCCTGACAAGGAGGTCGTAGGCGAGACCCGCCCGACCCACCGCGGCGATCCCGCGGCGGACGTCCGGACGGGCGAGCCAGTCCGGATCCGGTTCGTCCTGGACCTGGTGGCGGATCGCGACGAGCCGAGCGCCGCCCGATCGCTCGCGAAGGCGACCGATCGCCTCATCGATCGCGGGGTCGGCGAGCTCGAGCCAGCCGACCACGCCGGCGATGAACGGCGTCACCGCCGCGGTCGCGAGGAACGCCTCGGTCTCCTCGACGCTCGAGCGGGTCTGGACCAGCACGGTTGCGTCCACACCCGTGGCCTGGAGGAGCGGCGAGAGGTCGTCGGGGTCGAACCGCCGCCGGATCGCCGCGAGCTCTTCCGTGAGCCAGGGATAGTCCGCCGTCGCGGGGTCCCACAGATGATGGTGGGCGTCGACGACGAGGCCGGCGGCCGTCACGGCGTTGGAGCCTCGGCCGGGATCAGGCCCTCGGCGCGGAGCTCCTCCCAGAGCGCAGCGGGGACCGGGCGGCGCAGCAACGCGTCGTATTCCTCGAGATGTTCCACGGACCGGACTCCGGCGAGCAGCCCGACGACGGCCGGGTGGGCGAGCGGGAACTGGACGGCCGCCGCCTTGAGCGGAACGTCGTGACGGGCGCAGACCGCGGCGAGGCGACCGGCCCGGGCGATGACGTCGGGTGGAGCGGTCGAGTAGTCGAAGCGGCTCCCCGCCCGCGGGTCGGCGAGGACGCCGGAGTTCATCACCCCGCCGACGATGACGGCGATGCCCCGCTCGATGCAGACCGGCATTAGGCGCGACAGGGCCTCGTGGTCCAGCAGCGTGTAGCGGTTCGCCAGGAGGAAGACATCGAAATCGCCCTCCCGGGCGAAGCGCTCGAGCATCGGCGCCTGGTTCATGCCGACGCCGATCGCCCGCAGGACTCCGGCCTCGCGGAGACGCGCCAACGCCGGGAACGCTTCATCGATGGCGGCCCGCCAGTGATCGTCGGGGTCGTGGATGTAGGCGACATCGATCCGGTCGAGACCGAGCCGTTTCAGGCTGGCATCGATCGATCTCCGGATGCCATCGCCGCTGTAGTCGAAGAGGATCGAGCGCCCGTCCGTCCCCGTGTACGCACCGTCCCGGCGGCCGTCGAAGACCTGCGGATCCACCTCGGCGTCAGCCGGAATCGCGTCGGTCGCGACGACGAGCCGGCCGACCTTGGTCGAGAGGACGAACTCGTCGCGCGACCGTCCCGACAGCGCCGCGCCGAACCGGCGCTCGGAGGTGCCATAGCCGTAGAGCGGCGCCGTGTCGAAGAGGCGGATCCCGAGATCCCAGGCTCGCTCGAGGGTCATCCTGGCGTCGGCGTCGCTGACCGGCCGGTACAACCCACCGAGGGATGCACCGCCGAACCCGAGACGTGTCACCGAGAGCCCGGTTCGTCCAAGCACGACCCGTTCGGTCGGGTCGAACGGCATGACTCCTCCCTGCAATTGACGCGACGTCTACGCTATCGTATCGTCCAGTCCACCGTCCACCGACCAACATGCTGAACAAGAGGGGTCTGCCGCGGTGCGTCTCATCAGCACCCTCACGGAGACCGGCGAGACGCTCGGCGTCGCGGTCGGCGATCGCTGGCTTCCCGCGGCCGAGCTCGCGGGCGGCGGCCCGGCGACGATCGCGCAGCTGCTGGCGGGCGGCCGGTCAGCGGCAAACGCGCTGCGGGCGGCGGTCGCTGCCGATGCGCGGCGGTTTGCCGAGACCTCCCGGACCATCGACGGGCTGGATCTCCTGCCGCCGGTCTCGCGACCCGGCAAGATCGTCGCGATCGGACGCAACTATCGCGAGCACGTCGAGGAGGAGGCGGCGACGGCGCCGGAGGCGCCGCTGATCTTCGCGAAGTTCCCGAGTGCGCTCGTGGGCGATGGCGCGGAGATCCGCTGGGATCCTGCCCTCACGGCCCAAGTCGACTGGGAGGCCGAGCTGGCGGTCGTGATCGGCTCGCCGGCCCGGAACGTGAGCGTGGACCAGGCGCTCGAGCACGTCCTCGGCTACACGTGTCTGAACGACGTGTCCGCACGCGACCTGCAGTTCGGCGACGGCCAGTGGACGCGCGGCAAGTCGCTCGATACGTTCTGCCCGATGGGCCCTGCCCTCGTCACCGCCGACGAGGTCGGCGATCCGCAGACGCTCCGGATCCGGTGCTTCGTCGACGGCGAGCGGGTCCAGGATTCCACGACCGGGCTCATGTACTTCGGGGTGGCCGAGATCATCAGTCACTGCTCCCGCGCGTTCACCCTCGAGCCTGGCGACGTCATCGCGACGGGGACACCGGGCGGCGTCGGCGCGTTCCGCGACCCGCCGCGCTTCCTCGCCGACGGCTCGGAGGTCGTTGTGGAGATCGACCGGATCGGACGGCTGCGCAACGTTTGCCGGACTCGCGAGGCGGACGAGGCCCTCGTCGGACCGGCCGTCGTCGAGGGCGTCGCCGGATGACAGCCTCGGAGCGCTTCCTCGTGACGGGAGCCCTCGGCTGCATCGGCGCGTGGACCGTCCGGGCCCTCGTTCGCGAGGACACGAAGGTCGTCGCCTACGATCTCGGCCGCGACCATCGCCGGCTCGCCCAGATCATGACCCCAGACGAGCTCGCGGCCGTGGAGTTCGTCGTTGGCGACATCACCGATCTCGCGTCGCTCGAGCGGGCGCTCAACGAGCACGGGATCACGAACGTGGTCCACCTCGCCGCGCTTCAGGTCCCGTTCTGCCGCGCCGACCCGCCGCGCGGCGCCCTCGTCAACGTCGTCGGGACGGTCAACGTGTTCGAGGCGGTCAAACGGCGCGGCCTGACCGACCGCCCGCTCGTCTACACGAGCTCGATCGGAGCATTCAGCGCCGACGACGAGAATCCGGCCAGCCATCGCCTCGAGGAGGCGGCAGACGGCCACCCGACGACCCACTACGGAGTCTACAAGCGCGCGAACGAGGGAACCGCTCGGATCTACGCGCTCGACGACGGGATCGCGAGCATCGGTCTCCGGCCGATGACCGTATACGGCGTCGGCCGCGACCAGGGGATGACGAGCACGCCGACGTCGGCAATCGCCGCCGCGGTCGTCGGGCGTCCATACCGGATCAGCTTCGGCGGGACGACCCTGTTCCAGTACGCGGAGGATGTCGCGTCGACCCTGCTGCGGGCGAGCCGGAGCGACCTGACCGGGGCGCACGTCTTCAACCTCGGCGGGAGCTCCGTCGAGATCGGCGAATGGATCGCCGCGATCGAGCGCGTCGTGCCCGAGGCGCGCGGGACGATCACGATGGCCGACGTCCGGCTGCCATTCCCATCCGAGATCGCCCACGATGGCGTCGGCGTGCTCGGCCCCTTGCCCGTGACGCCGTTCGAGGCGGGCATCGATGCGACGGTCGCGATCCTGCGGCGGCTCGCCGAAGAGGGCCTGCTCGTGCCCGAGCAGCACGGGCTGCCCCCGAGCGAGACATCCGCACCCGTGGGCCGACCGGCCTCCGGCGCGCCGCCCACCTGACGCATGCCGGGCTACGCGGACCACGCCGACGGACCGCGGCCGGCGGGCGAG
>Ga0081539_10003700_pt1 | contig 18237 bp, 19 predicted proteins | sample TabmetS4T2R2_FD_71023 | JGI IMG/M metagenome (GOLD analysis project Ga0081539, IMG submission 71023) | Tabebuia heterophylla rhizosphere microbial communities from the University of Puerto Rico - S4T2R2 | ecosystem: Host-associated > Plants > Roots > Rhizosphere ...
CTTTTGAAGTAGTAAGCCACAATGCTAACTTCTTTGTTGATGTAAACGATATTTTCCATGATTGTATCCTCTCACCCGCAAAAATTGCTTGGAATTTCGGCGGGTCCTGCTGAATTTAGAATTAATTAAAAAAGAGCCGATTGCCGCTTTTAGCGACTCAGCAGACGGATTTACGACCCGCTACCAGTTAAGAATCAGTAACCGTCCATTACGATTCCCTTGCTGGGAGCTAGTGGTTTGGAGCAACGGAGCGTGTCCGTAGCTAGATGTGTAAGTAGTCTGTGAGGAGGAACCTCGCGGAGCCCTCACATGGCTAATGCTTATTATAATCCTCCGCACCAAACGCGCAACTAGAAATTTAACAAAGTATTTCTGGTGACCCCTACGGGACTCGAACCCGTGTTGCTGGGATGAGAACCCAGTGTCCTAGACCGCTAGACGAAGGGGCCGTGAAACAGAGGTAATTTTAGCAAAAATAGCAGATATTTACTATTGAGGGGTTGAAACTGGTTTGGGGGCGTTATATTTGACTTGCCCGCTTGAGGCTAGTGCCACCACCCAGGTCTGTCCGGCGTTGAGCTCGATGGTCTTACCGTCGATGTCTTTGAACGTAAATTGGTCAGAACGATTAGCTTTACGCCAAATTCCTTTTTTTACCCCTCCATCCTGGAAGATAAAAGCTGTACCTTTGCCGTAGGTATCGTAAACGCTGTGGTGCCCATCGGATGCTATACCGTATGACATAACCAGAGCAATAATTACCTTGGGATGCAACTGCTTTGGATTCCTATCATTAGGCGATTTAGTAGCGGTATGTTTACGACCGCCCTCACTGCGGTAATAACTGTTGGTATCTTTATCGTATTTATAGCTGGAGTTAAAGTTAGCGCTCGATATATTGACATTGATCGTGGTGGCAGTAGGAGTTTCGAGCACGCTTTCTTTCTTGCGTGGCCAAGACGTGAATTTACTTTTCTTATAACCCTTTGATCTATTGAGTTTATCGAGATTCTTGAAGCTGGTGTAGACGTTATGAGGCGCCGCACGCGTAGATTGCCTCCAGTAGGCACCGGCATTGAAAAATTGATCTAGGTCTTTCCCTTTGCTCCTAATCTGTTTCAGTGCTTCTGGACTGCCACCCACGTGCGCTATTCCTGCGTCAAAGGGCGTCGCCCAGTCGATGTAGTATGGCCTGAGTGAACGCACTGGGCCGATATATTGTGGCTGAGCTTCTTGATAAAGAGTTATAAACCTCGTTATCCCACCTTCTGCGATCGCCTCAAATACGATTCCAGCTTGCTGGATACCCGACTGCGGCCGGGCGTCTAAACTATTTTCGATCATAATTGCCGTTACAGGCCTCTCAGCCAGCTCCGGTTCGACCTGCACTCCAGTCAAAGGAGAGCCGACAGTGGTAGGCACGGGCTTCTGGCCTCTGGTGACCTGTATTTCTGGGTTAGAGGATGGTCTAATAAACGAGTAATAGCCAATCGCAGCCGCTCCGAACAAAAGTAGCCCTAATCCGATAATCCCGAACCGCACATTGCGATTGAGCCCCTTCCACCAAACTTTAATGCGCTGTACATAACCAGCGCCAGATTTACCTCTCAATGCTTGATGGAGATTCGCGGTCTCATCGGGCTCTAGCGGCTTAGACATGTCTTTTAGCTGCTCTCTCGACCCGCTGCTATTTTTTGGCTTACCCAATCCTTTTGGAGTATCTATGTCTCGAAACACTACCCGATTATTTTAGCATAGCCGCTATTCTATGAACTGAGCGCATCTATAGCATTTTCTATCCGCTGCAATGATCTTTCTCTGCCAAGTACATGTAAAGTGGCTGCCAGTTCAGGACTAGCCGGCGCCCAAGTAGTAGCGATTCTTATCAAGCTGAAAAGCACTGCGGGTTTTTGACCCGTTTTTTCAAGTAAACTGTTCAATCCATTACTAAGCGACTCCAGCGAGAAATCGCCGACAGATAAACCCTCTCTGGTCTTTTCAAGCAATTCTACCTGTTGTTTCCGTCCTAGTTTGCTAAGCTTTGGGTTTTTATCTATCAATTTAAGATCCACCGGCAGGTCTTCAAAAAAGAAATTGGTCAGCTGCAACAGTTCGGAAAGGTGTTTTAACCGTTCCTGGACTGTACCTAGGACCTGCTTTTTATAATCTTCAGCGGAATCTTTCGCAGACACAGGCCAGAAGTCCTCTGCAAGCCCATACAACTCGTCTAGTGGCTTTTGGCGTATGTAGTGGCCATTCATCCACATTAGCCGTTTTTCGTCGAATTTGGCGCCACCTTTTTGCACGCGGTGCAAACTGAATTTATTAATCAATTCATCAACCGAAAAAATTTCCTGGTCGGTGCCGTCGTGCCATCCGAGCATCGCCAAAAAATTGATTAGCGCTTCAGGTAAGTAACCCTCGCGTTTGTAATCCAAGATATCTTTAGCGCCATCTCTTTTAGAAAGTTTGCTTTTGCCATCGGGCGCCATCACGTATGGCAGTGTGGCGAGTTTAGGACGCTCAATTTCCAGTGCTTCATAGAGATTCAGGTATTTAGGGACCGAAGGCAAAAACTCCTGCGAGCGTATAACGTAGGTAACCTGCATAAGGTAGTCATCGATGATATGCGCGAAGTTATACGTCGGAAAGCCGTCGGATTTGATTAAAATAAAATCGTCGATAACCTCAGGGCCTGTTGATAGTTCTCCCAACACTTCGTCTTTCCATTGATAAGATTTGGGGTCAGATCTGAATCTTATAGGTAGGTCGCCTTTCCGCTCGGGTGGATTGTCGGGCCGATGGTCGCGGAATAAGAACGGTCTTCTCTCCGTCACCGCTTTAGACCGTAGTTCCATTAGTTCTGCTTGCGAATACGGGTCGGCATAAGCTCGACCTGAGTCCATGAGCTTTTGTGCCCATTCTTTGTATATTTCCAAACGTTCGCTCTGGCGATATGGCCCGTTAGGCACTGCTGCATCTGGACCTTCATCCCATCGTATGCCTAACCACCTCAGCGATTCCATGATATGCTGTTCGGACTCCTCAACATGTCTGGTGCGATCAGTGTCTTCTATCCTCAAGATAAACTGACCCCCACCCTGCTTTGCTAGAAGCCAGGCGAATAATGCCGTCCTCACACCGCCGACATGCATAAAGCCCGTTGGGCTGGGCGCGAACCTAGTTCTAACCATAAATATAGGATACAGGAATTAGGAATTGGCAATTAGGATTATTGCCTCAAAAGCGCTCACAAAATTGTGCGATCGCACAATTTTGTGACAATCCTAATATTAAATAGCTGTGTGTTAGGCAGGCCTTAAAGAATTGAATCGGCGATTTTGAAAAGTTCGCCAGCATTGAGCTGTGCGTGATCTTTGATGATATAACGCTTACCGTTGGTCACCCAAGTGGCTTGATCATCGGAGTAATAAACGGTAGTGCCCTTAATTTGTGATGTCTGCACTTGGGCGTCTTTTGGTACCGAGTTGGCTTCGAGCGATGAGCTATCCCAGTTAGACGCCTTTTGAATTACGGTAAAGTAGCGGCTCTTTTCCTCGGCCTTATAAGTCATGCTAATCTCACCCGACGCGTACTGAGTAGGACCGGCAAACTTAAAGCCCGAGGGTACGTAAGCTGGGACCGAGCCCCTAATCTGCGCACGGACAGAGGCCAGTTTCATAGAGACGTAAGGTACTTTTTGCCACGCAAAATATAGTCCCATGATTACTAAAACTACAGTCACAAAACTGACGGCCATCCAGCGCGGCACCCACTTTATTCTTTTACTAATGCGGCCTTTGCCCGACCTCTCAACCAGAGCTTTTTTATGGGCATCGGCCTTTAGGAGCGCTTCGTCGAGCATCCTTTCAAGACGCTGGTGTGATACGCTACCCACGATGCTCGGAGCGGTGGGTACGGCCATCGCCCGAGCGGGAGCGGTCTTGGCGGCTTGTAAATCTTTCACCTGGCTCTTAGATCGCTGCCTAGTATTAGATAGGACTGACTTGGTGCGGTTTATGGGCTGTCCGAAGCGTTTAACCTTGGGGTTTTTGGCAATATTTATAGCACTGGCAAGGCGGCTGGACTTTGTACTTGCGAGATTTGACTTGGCTGAGCTCTTAGCTTGCTGCTGAGTACTGCCGGGCTTAGACAAACTGCTTCTCATAAGGGTTTTAGAGCGTTGGGCGCGTATATGAACAGTCTGAGCCGGCTTGCGCAACCGGTCTTTGGCGGATGATAGGTTATTTGTAGCTATAGAAGAGGCGACTTTGTTAATAACTCGGCCGGCTTGGGGTTTACGCATAAATCCGTCTATTACCGGTCCGCGGAGCTGGCTAATCAATCGTCCGGTTGAGGCGTCGAACTTGCTACCGTTTATTTCCAGAACGCTCGGATTTTTGCTCACTTTTATTTAGATAGACCCTCTTTTGGCCATGAATTATATGATACACCATTATGCATGTGTGTACAATAACCTTAGGACATGGTTAATAAATATGGACTTCTTAGATCCACGGAAAAGACGCTCTCATAACAATCGATTAATCGTCGGATATTTGCTCATCGCCGTGGCTATTGGGCTAGCTGGCTGGCTGCTGCTAAAAGCTGCTTCTGGCATTAGCGTTGATACCAAAACCGGACAAATAATTCAAAACGGTCTACTATTTGTCGATTCACAGCCCGGTGGCGCGAAAATTTATCTCAATAACAAGCTCCAGGAATCCACGACCGCCGCCCGCCTGGTTATCCCGGCTGGAAACTATGACTTGACCATTAAAAAAGATGGCTACCGTACTTGGGAGCGTTCAGTGACTGTCAACGAGGGAAAAGTGGCTCGCTATGTTTACCCCTTTCTCTTTCCTGTGACACCACGTGTAGAAAATATAAAGACCTATGCAAAAAATCCACCTCTAATAACTCAGAGCCCCGACCGGCGCTGGCTGCTTGTCGAATCGCCTACTTCATCTGGGACAAAGGTTTCATTCGACGAGTTCGATACTTCTCGCCCTGATCAAGTCCCTAAGGCCTTAACCATACCGTCCGCAATTTTGTCCGGAGCGACCGCTGGTAATCATAAACTGCAAGAAGTCGAGTGGGCGTCAAATAACAGACACCTACTACTCATGCATTCATATGCCGGCGGTAGCGAGTTCATAATCTTTAACCGCGGCCGACCAGCGGAGTCGCTCAACGTCAACAAAGTTTTCAAGGTAACGCCGACCCAAGTTGCACTTAGGGATAAAAAAATTGACCAACTCTACATTTTTAGTGGCTCGAGCGGCGACCTGCAAATCGCCGATAGTGACCGTACGACTGTCAGTATTCTTCTGAGAAAAGTCATTGCTTTCAAGTCGAGCGGCCCCGCTCTGATCAGTTACATCACAGCCGAAAACTCTCCCAAAAATCATATTAACGCTCGCATTTGGGATGGGCAGCGATCGTATACTTTCTATAACTTTCCACTAGGCAGTAAGTATCTTCTAGAACTCGCTCAATTTCAGGGTCACTGGTATTATGTCGCGGGCAGCAACAGAGACAGTCGAGTGAACGTCTACAAAGACCCGCTCGACGGACTAAGAAACCCCTCTATCGCAGCCGCCATACCAATGCTGTCGCTAAATATCAAAGGGGTAACCAAAGTGTCATTTTCAGCTAATACGCGGTTTATTGCCGCTGAAGCTGGACAATCGCTGTCTATTTATGATCTCGAACAGCAAGATAACTATCGCTATACCATCTCAGAGAAATTATCTGCTCCTCTGCGGTGGATGGACGGCCACCGCTTAATTAGTAATTCGAAAAATACTTTTTTTGTCACCGACTATGATTCCACCAACCACCAACTACTATTACCAAGCTACTCATTAGCTGGTGGATACTTCAGCCCTGATTATAAGAGGATGTTTATTACTAACCCGAGCAACAATGATAGTGTAGTTTTGCAGCTAGCAGATATGCGTTCCGGGAGTGATTTACCGCGACAATAAAGACCATAACCGTGCCCATAAGCTCTGAGAATTACTCGGTATCACTTTTGCTTGGGTGGCGAGAGAATTGTCGCCCGAGCTCGATTTGTTCTTAGATGGCGTAGGACTGATCTGTTCCCCGGTTACTACAAGACGGTTGATGCTAGTTCCCGGCGGGTCACAAGTAACCAATGAGGCCGTCGCTGGTCTATCGGCGCGTCCCAGCACCGAAACATCATTCGGCTTGACTATCTTTTTCTGATAAACCTCGTACGTATAACGTTTGCCGTCTTTTTGCAGATAAAAAGTGTCACCCGGCTCTAGACGGCTTAACAGCACGAACGCGAATTTGTATTTGCCCTTATTGAAGATGTTATTTGAAGAATGGCCGACAATCACAACATTGCCGTTCTCGCCTGGCTCAGGAGTATCGGCGTAGTGCAGCACGCCTTGCTCTAAAGATTTCTGCACTCTACCTTCATCGATCGTGCTAACTCCGTAAACTACGGGTATTTGAACGTTGATTTTCGGGATTATAACTTCGGGATCCTTGCTGACTGCCGAATTGACAATCAGTGGTACGTTGCTGAGCGAGCGACTCGGTTGAATAAACGGTGCGATAAATCTTTCATTGAAAAAGCTAAATAACACAATTACTACCGCAACTACCCCGGCAGTAATGCCAAATGTAAGCGAGTGTAAAGGGCCTTGGGAGGCGCGTGACTTTCTTTTGGTTACGCGCTTACGCGCTTTGGCTAACTTGGAGCGGGTTGAAGGTGGGCTTTCCGGCAATTTTCGTGGGCGGCTGATCTCAGTGTTATGAACTTCATAGAACTCTTGCCAAACTCGGTGTTTTTCGGCATCGTTTAAACCTGCATAGTAGTCGTGCCAGGCGGTTTGGATTTCTTCAATTGATCTACCAGATGTAGTCAGTTCATGGATAAATTTTTGATGCTTTGACCGGCTTCTTGGCGCCGCGGCATCAGCAATTTCGGCCTCAGCAGCGGCTTCGGGTGCGTTGGTGTACGCGTCCTCTATCCTTTTTCGAATTAAATCAGCCGCCGGCTTATTGCCATCATCCTCTTTACGGCTGCCATGATCATAGGGTAATTGATAGGAGTCTTCATCCATCCCGTTAGAACTCTCCCTCCAGCTTACAACTTACAATTAGCGATGGGTAACATACCCGCCGTCCTACGTACAAGCCTATGTTGGAGATGCGGGGCTGAGTTCTAACGGGATTGTGCTTTATCATCTCTGTTTATTGTACAATATATCTGTTCTACCTCTGTTTTTTTTGGGCGAGTGGCGGAATTGGTATACTTGTCCAGCACATATGACGGCGCAGTGATGGAACTGGTAGACATGCGGGACTCAAAATCCCGTGCTAGCAATAGCGTGTCGGTTCAACTCCGACCTGCGCCACCATTATTCTGAGTAGCTATAAACAAGTGGCCGCTAGGGCCTCTAAAGGCCTGGTAGGATTTTGCAACCACCAGACAGCAGAATATGCCGCGAGCTCAGCCTGTCAGTTTCTGTCATCTTTCATAGGTGTAGTAGTAACTTTACCTCCGCTCGCGACCATGAACTTCTTCGGAAGCCCCCACCATTTATTTGACTTCTTTCTTGATAATTATCATATTGAAGTTGTCCATACTCATTTGAGGAGGTGGTGTAAGTGCCTGTCACCAAGGAAACGGTTCTAGATGAACTGGTGCCTCTACTTCAGGAGAAATACGGCGGAGCCGGCAAACCGCCGATCATTCGGACAACCAACTTCACCGACGATCTCGGGGCGGATTCTCTGGATCTGGTTGAGCTCGTCATGGAGCTCGAAGACCGTTACGGGATCAAGATCCCGGACGATGATGCCCAGAAGTTGAAGACGGTTGGTGATGCCGTCGACTACATCATCGAGCATCGTCCAGACGAAGATGAAGACGAAGATGAGCCTCTCGAGTAGGACATGGGGTGTGCGCTGTCAAGGCGCACACCCCAAATTATTTATCATATTCAACAGCTGCTGTTGAGAACGCCTCAAAAGACTTGCTCGGGTTTTGGAGCCACCAAACAGCGGCGTAGGCGGCCGATTCGATTTGCCAATTTCTATCATCTTTCATCGGAGTAGTACTCACCTTATCTCCGTTTGCAACTACTAAATTGCCGGCGTGTTTGGTGATAATATTAACTTTCCAAGCCGAGAGTAGATTGACAAGTTCATGAAGAGTCATACTGTGCCGTACGGTTGGGTTTGGCTGGTTATTTTTTCCGAGTTTTTGCAGTTTACCCATATTTATTACTGATAAGGTATTTTTTCGACTAAGAAGAGGGCTGCTAGGAATTAGAAAGTAGTCCAGTGCGTCTTGCGCTACCGTAATCTGGCCGTCAAATTTTTCCATAAAGCTGCTTAAGAGTACTGCGGTTTCTGAATTGCGGCCAAAGTCGCCAGCTAAAAGCACTCCGTCCGCCCACTTGGTATTTTCAAGCAGTAGATCAAGGGCTCGCCGGGAAAAACTGCCGCTTGGCGTGCTGGCTGCGAACTCGGCCTCGGCAAAGCTGGTTCCCACGGCTTTTTTAAGCGCCACTGGCAAGATTACCCGAGCAGAACCGATTCCAGCCGCGGAAGCGGCGTTAAACGCCGTTATGGGGGCTAAAAAACCGTGAGAGTTACCGCCAATAATTAATAATTTTCCCGCCTGATTCCTATTTTCTGGCCGACTCCAGATTAAATCCGGAAAAAGTGGATTATCCGACGTTTGTCTTAGCCAGTTGATACCCGCCATCGGCTTTCTCCAGCTCGTAGACCATATTCTTGCGCTCGAGCACTATTTTCCAGCCCTTCTTTCGGGCGTGCTCAAACAGCTTCTCTTCAGGGTTAAAAGCGATTGGCTGCTCGACCAGTTCGAGCATCGGAATGTCGCTTTCGCTATCGCCTATAGCTAAGCTGCCACCCATGTTTAAACCATATTTTTTGACGAGCTCTTTAAGCTTGATATCCTTTTCTCTTGCCCCGATGGTTTTGTTCCCCGTAAAACCCTTCTTGCCTCGCTCGTAAACCGAACCTACATAGTCATCAAACTCATAATAATCAGCGATCATTGCGACAATCTCGGTTTGTGAACCCGAGATCGCGAATAGTCGATAGCCATCATTCTTCAACTGCTTAATTAAACCTCGAGTAAATGTGTATACCTGATCCTTATATTCATCAAAAACCGCGCTTATTGCCTCCTCAAGCTGGCTGTGGCTCAGCGTCTTAATCACGGCGTCGTATGTCTCAATAACCTGCCTTTCATAATCCTTAAAGTCGCCACCGGAGCGACGTTTCCAGGCCATCCTCGCATCGCGCATCACTTGGTATGTCTTTGGTTCAATGTGTCCATGGCGAGCTAACGCATCGGCAATCGCGTGATAAAGCTGCCAACGAATCAAAGTGCCGTCGATATCAAAAACCGCGAACGGTTTTACGGTTTTTGCCATATTGTTTCCCATTGCGCCCATGTTCCATCTTGCGGAGATTTACGTGACTCAGTTACTTCATAAGGATTGAGCATAATCTCAAAACTGTTTCTATGAGCTATATTCTCTAGCTCCTGGTCGCTGAAAAAATGTATATACATACCTTCTTTAGGGCCCTCTCGATACAGGATGGTTTTACCTGCTATATCGTCTCCCTCAATTATTTCATGGGTGTATTCTATCTGAGTAGAAACCGAGTTAGTCCTAAGAAATAATCTTCCACCAAGTTTTAAGGCCATGGAGGTGTTCTTAAATAGCTTATCGACAGCTTCTTTGTTGCCGTGCTGGAATACCTGTATAGCGACAATATAATCAAAAACCCTAGCCGATGTTAAATCCCCAAAATCTCCGGTAAATACCTTTCCTTTAGCCAACGGCTCTCGTTCTAGCAACTGGTTTATGGCTTCTGGTGAAATGTCTACACCGTGAATTCTCAGACCAGAATTAAGAAGCGGAATGTAATTTCTGCCATTTCCGCAACCAATGTATAGACCAACTTGGCGTTTACCTTCCTCCCCTAATGTTTCAATAATTTTATCAACGAATTGAATCGGCGGGTCGGATTCATATTTGCCACTCTGATACTCGGTATCCCATCTTTCTCTGGCTAAATTTGAGCTCATATCGCCAGCTCAAGACTGACTGGGCAGTGGTCGGAGCCCATGACATTAGCGTGTATTTCGGCTTTTTTGATCTTATCCTTCAATTTTTTAGATGCTAAGAAGTAATCTATGCGCCAGCCAACATTACGCTGTCGGGCGTTGGCCCAGTGCGTCCACCAGGTGTAATGGCCGTTACCTTTTGTAAACAGACGAAAAGTGTCTACAAAGCCCGTATCAAGGTATTTTTGAAAACCCTCGCGCTCTTCTTTAGTGAATCCCTTTTTGCCTTCGTTCTCCTTCGGTCGAGCCAAATCATCTTCGGTATGCGCGGTATTTAGGTCGCCGCAGAATACTACCGGTTTCTTCTTCTCCAACTCGGTCACGTATGCCAAAAATGCCGGATCCCAGTGTTTATGTTTCAAATCCAGACGTGTTAAATCGTCCTTAGCGTTAATCGTATAAACGTTTACTAGCCAGAACTTATCAAATTCAGCGGCGATTACTCTGCCCTCGGCTGATGAGTCGCGGTCCTTATCATCTGTTAAATTAAATTTCTTTGCAAAACTTTCCGGAAAGCCATTTACCACTTGCTTTGGTTTAAGCTTGGTAAATATTGCCGTTCCTGAATAGCCGGCTTTATGGGCTGAGTTCCAGTATTCCTCATATCCCTCAAATTCAATTTCGGCTTGTCCTTGCTGGGCCTTGGTCTCTTGTAAACACAAAACGTCGGGCTGGTGCTTGGCCATGAACTCCTGAAGCGCGCCCTTTCTGACCACTGCCCGGATACCATTAACGTTCCACGAATATAGCCTCATAAAACCTCCTGCCAAACCGTTCGCGCGCGGACGGTAAGCTATCTGAGCTGCTAAGAAGAATTATAGCATCTCCATAGCCTACCGGCCCGGCTCCACTCAGGGCTATAGTGAGTTTGGCAAAGAGGTTTTATTCGGCTCGTCAGGTTTTATCGGGCTTTGCGTGCGATATCTCTTTCTTGTTGGCGTCGCTTGATTGTCTCGCGTTTATCATATTCTTTTTTACCGCGTCCGCTAGCTATCCTGAGCTTAATAAAACGGCTGCCTGTGAGAAGTTCGAGCGGTATTATTGTATTTCCCTGTTGTTTGGATAGAACCAAGCGGTCGATTTCTTTTCTATTAGCCAAAAGTTTTCGAGTGCGAGTCTGCTTATCATCTGGAATCTGCACACCTCGAGCACTGCTAATTTGCGCGTTTATGAGCCACAGTTCATTGTCTTTAACCGTTACGTAAGCACCTCTGAGTGTCCCATGACCTAAGCGCAGAGCTTTTGTCTCGGCTCCTGTAAGTTGTAAGCCCACAACTAAGCTATCACCCAATTCATAATCAAAACGGGCGCGCCGGTTGGTGATGCGTTTGTCGCTCGCAGGTTTCTTCTTAGCCATAAGCCCCATTATAGGGGCAAATCTGAATTCCTAATATTTAATTGACCTTAATAAATTCAAAGTACTAAATCCTAATTTCCCTTGAGTCATTAGTGCTTAGAGCTTATTTAGGGAACTTAGGTTAATTAGAGTAATTAAAAATTTAGCGTAGCGATTGGTTTTCGGCGTTAGCGTCAGCAACCGCCTGTTTGACAGTATTCCAGACACTCGCTTCTCCTCTATCTTCTTTGAGCCAGTACCACCACTCCGCACCCCATAGATCAATGGTGCGCATGCCTGTATCTTTAGCGTACTCAATCCGATCCATCAGCCGCTTAGGATTAAGCGATTTAAACTGTTCCTCTACCGAGATTTCAGGCACCGTTTTGAAGTTGGGTGCCCACGGTTCTGACTGAAGTTCATGAATAATCATATCCTTGCCGCTCCAGAGTTCCTCGCTCCCAGCTAGCGCAGCATAAAACCACGGCGGCAATGGGTATTCAAAGTAGCGCTTTGTAATAAAGGCGTCCCACACTCGCTTGTAGATAGATATGGCAAATCTATCGGGGGTCGGTTGTCCAACCGGAATGCCGTACCAGTTGTTGCTGCGGCTAACGATAATTGGATGATTTGGATCAAGCTTTTTAGCCAAATTGAATTCATATATCAACCGATTGCGATTAAAATCTTTGCACTCACCAAATACTTTCATGAAAAACTCGTTCTCAAGCTCGTATGTAGACAGAGCTGAATTCGTCTTGTATCTCTCTATAACAGCGGTCATATATTTGTAGAGTTGAGGTTCCCACGCGTTTCTGTTGTTCGGATCAACGGTTATCCATTTTGGTTCGTGACATTCAGGCCACCTAGGCTGGCGCATGCCAATTGCTAAACTCACTCTCGCACCGTATTTTTTTGCTAGATTAAACTGCCAGTCGAGTCCTGAAAAATCATATTTTCCAGGTGTTGGCTCGATCTCTTTCCAGTAGCTTACCAGTCGTACTTGCCTAATTCCCAGATCTTTAAAAATCGCCTCCAATGTCTCTTTGGGATCCAACCCAAAGCTCTCGGCGTAATCTTCAACAAAGCTAGTGCCCAGAACCAGGGGCTCGGAGTTGTGCTTGTGGATATACCACTCGGCGATTCCATAAAATACCCCTGTGAAAAACAGGATTATAGCGAGCACAACTGCGATGATTTTCCGCCATATGCTGCCCCGCCAGGCGAAAACAAAAGTCCATTTAAACCAACTCAAAGGATTCCAAGTTAACTTTACTGATGAGGACTTCGTTTTTTTAGACATAAGCTGATATTCTGGATGTGCCCGAGTAAGTCATGATAAATACTAAAAAGCTAAAGCTTACTATAGTTATACCAGTTTTAAACGAGGAGGCCTATATTGCGGACTGCCTCGACTCAGTCGCTGCTCAGTCAGACATGCCCGATGAAGTTGTCATTGTCGACAACAATAGTACTGACAGTACCGTGAAAATTGCCAGCAGGTATCCTTTTGCGATTATTATAGAAGAGAAGCAACAGCATCAATCATTCGCCCAAAAAACCGGCTTTGACCATGCCTCAGGCGATATTCTTGGTCGTATCGATGCCGATAGTATCTTGCCTCCCGACTGGGTAAAAAACGTTAAGGCGGCTTTTGTCGCAGATTCTAAGCTTCAAGCTGTGACTGGCAGTCCCGAACCTTACGACGTTTCGTTTAGCGGTCTGGCAACATCAATTTTCGGCTTCTATCACAAGCTTGCCGGTAATATCGCCGGTACTCAGATGATTTGGGGCGCTAATGCCGCGCTCCGACGGAGCTGTTGGAATAAAATCAGCTCCAAGGTCTTGCAACGAGCAGATATTTGGGAAGACTACGATCTTGCGCTGCTCATCGGCAATAAAAAAACTATCAAATATATCGACGAACTCACGGTTGGCAGTTCATTCAGGAGCGCACATAAACCTTTTATAAAGCAGGTTGAATACCAATTCAGAATGATTCGAACTATGTATATCCGCAGCACTCTCTCCCGAACATCTCTCGCGCTTCTTTGCTGGAGCACGATGTTTTTGCTCTATCCCCTGGTAGCAATCGATGTTCCCCTGTCGCGGATGCTGACGATCTTAAAGCAGCGTCGGCGCGAAATACTAGAATCTCCCGGCCTAGCGGACTAATCTAAATTGCAATGGCACACAAATCGCCAAAAATCTCGGTAGTCATACCGGCTTATAACGAGGCAAGTTATATCGACCGGCTTCTCGAGGCACTATCTAAGCAAGACTTCAAAGATTTCGAGGTAATAATTTCAGATGCTCAGTCTAAAGATGGTACCGAAGAGGTCGTAAAAAGCTTTAACGATCGATTAGCCATAAAGTTCATAGAATCACCGCCAAAAGGCCCGTCGCACGGCCGGAACATCGGCGCCAAGGCTTCCAAGGGCGAGTGGCTTCTATTTCTAGATGCCGATGATGACATCAAAGACCCGGCATTTATTCGAATTATGCTGGAAGAGACCGAGAAAAACGGCTGGAACAGCTCTTCCGCCAAAATGTATGGGATAGGTCCGACGTTAAAAGAACGCATTGGTGTTAGAATCAACTATCGCTACATAAAATTGCTTGCTAAAACAAAGCATCCCGTCGCGCCCGGCTGGTGCATTTTTACTAAAAGATTGGTATTTGAAAAGAACAAAGGCTTCAACGAAAAAATCCATTTTGGTGAAGATTACGATTACGTCTCTCGCAGCTCAAGCGGCAAGTTCGGGTTCATTGAAAAGACTAGCTACCTGATAGATCTCAGACGCGTTAGGGGTGAAGGCTGGAAGCTGACGGCTAAAGGGGTTATGAACGAAATCTATCGTCACTCACATGGGTACAACCTTGAAAAGAACCCGATAACTTACGAGTTCGGCAAACATCAAAAACGCCAGCCATGACACGTCGAGAGCTGGTAAAACAATTTATAAAATACATGATCGGCGGAGGTGTCTATTTTTGGAGTGGATACGCCGTTTTCGCGGTTGCTTACTCGGGGCTTCATTGGGGTTGGTTTCCCTCCAAGGTGGTCGCCGACATTATTGGATGGACGCTCGGCTTTTTCGTTCAACGCTATTGGGCTTTTCACCATCCGTCATTGGCCGGAAAAACCATTCATATAAGCGGTAAATATGTATTGGTCAACGCCACAAACTTCTTAATAGACTATCTGATCGTCTGGGGACTGGTAGTGGCTGGAGTCAGCCCATACATCGGTCTATTCGTCGCTGCCATCTTCTTTACCGCCTGGAACTACGTTTGGTATAAATTTTGGGTCTTCAAACCCCACCATAAAAGCGGAAACTCTTAATTAGCATTATTTGTCTGTCTGATGCCATTTGGCTGGGTTGTGACTTCACAGGCGGACCACAAACCTTTGCGGGCATTTTTTGCAGCGGACTCCGAGTCGATAAAATTGCCCGATTTTAGGAAGGGAAAATTGGTGTAAGCGAAGCCGTACCCTTGGGATATAAGCTTGTCCTCTACTAAGGTGCCGTCTGGCAGATAGACATAGCGTAGCAGCCGGTCGTAGCGATCGCGGTTAGTATTAAGCGGGTCGGCTTGCAAGCGCACTTTGTTTTTACCGATTAATTTCTTTGTGTAATCAGAAGCCTGCGGCCCATAGCACTGCACCGGGGTATTTGGCCTATGCGTTTCCGGCGTATCAACCCCTATCATTCGAATAATTTCCGTTGAGCCATTCATATTTACTTCGATAGTGTCGCCGTCGATAAACTCAGTTACGGAATATAACCCCGGTTGAGTCTGCCCGATATTGAGCTTAGGTAAGTTGATATCACTTAGCTTGGCTAATGCTAGAGAGGCAACAACAACCAGAATCAAGAAAACTAACCACCAAAACCATAAAATCTTCCGGCTGGGTTCTCTATCGTGCATTGCCGGAATTATATCAGGGTTGTAGGGGCGTAGGGTTGGAGGTCTAAGTTATCTACCACCCTATAACCCTTGAATTCATCTAGAAGTCTATACCTTTGTTGGCGAGGTATTTTTCGTCAAAGTGGTGTCGCAATTTGGTCATACTAGTAGCGATATCGGCTTTATCAAGCAGTTCTTTTGGGAAGTTGCGTCCGGTTAGGCAGATGCTAGTTTTTGGGGATCGTTTGTCAATCAGATCGATTAAAGTGCTTTTTGGCAGTAAACCTTCAAATACGGCGTTACTTATCTCGTCGCAGACTACCAAACCGAATCTACCGCTTTCTACTGCCTGCAACGCTACTTCGTATGTCTTCTTCGCGGCTTTTTTGTGTTGGGCTTTGGTAATATTCTCAGCACTCAATGAGCCGGCATTATAAAAGCCCTTACCGCCTTTGTAGAAAAATAGTTGGTTTCCAAGCAGCATCTGAATTTTTTTGAAAAACTCGTGTTCGGAAACGTCCCAGTGCTTAATAAATTGGATAAAAGCCACCCGCCAGCCGTCTCCCAGTGCTCGCGCCGTCAAACCAACCGCGGCGCTGGTTTTGCCCTTACCTTCGCCAGTGTAAACAATAACCACTGACTCTTTGGTTTTGTAGTTCTCAAAAGCCATCGGACTTTAATAATAGCAGCGGTTTTATGCTACATCTACAAGTTCAGAGTTTTTTTTGACTTCTTCTTGTTCTTTTAGCATCATCCAGTACACATCTGGCGCTAGGTCCGATGCATCATCAGATATTCTCGGTAAAATAGAATCTTTTTCCGGTAGAATCAGCCCTCGAAGAATTTCCTGGACGTGCGGGATGCCAAATTTTCCAGAGTACCACTTCCCCCAGTTTCTGAGCGCCCGTGTCTCATCCACGGTCATCACCATACGCTCGTTGATCATCCGTGTAATTGTTTGTTGAATTTCACTCCTAGTGTCTTCTTGAGTCTTAAGCTCATGTAATGATTTATTTTCTTTTCGAACTATAATTTCGTTGTCCTCTGCAAACTTTTTATCACTAAGCGCAGCTCTGCCAATAATTCGATCGACTGGCTCAGCTATTTCATCTACCGCTTTAATCTCTCCGGCTTGCTCAAGTGCATAAAGCAACGTTTGCTCAGTATTAAGCAAGTCCGATGTGCTTAGTTCCTCTTTGCTCATAGTGCACGCATTATACACCGATGTACCACCGTTTTGTCTATGAAGTACTCGATGCTTGTTGCGCCCTATTGAATTTTGACATTTTTGTAATATAGTTATAGTCAGGACTAATTAACGGAGGGATATAAAAATGTTTACAAGGCCACAGATAGCAACGGTGGTGGCTGAGTTTTTGGGAACGGCAGCGTTGGTGATGGTGGCACTGGTCTTAAGCCAGACAACAGCTGTATCTTACTTTGTAGGTACGAGCGTAGCCGCTGCACTGGTTGTGCTTTATATGATCTTTGGTTCGATTTCTGGTGGGCACTTTAATCCGGCACTAACTTTTGGTATGTGGACAGCCCGTCAGATTGGCACCATTCGAGGTATTCTATACGTCGGCGCTCAACTACTCGGTGGTTTGGCAGCTCTCGAGCTATTCCAATACTTCACAAACCGCACACTACAAGCTAAGAACCTAGAGTTCAGCACGCCTATGTGGTTGGCAGAGGTTGTCGGCACAGCCCTGGTTGCCCTGGCACTGACCGCCGCCATCCGTAAAGGATATGACTCACTGCAGACAGCCGTGGTTTATGGCGTATCTTTCTTTGTGGGTATTCTCATCGCCGCAACGGCTTCGGCCGCGTACCTAAACCCGGCAATCGCGCTTGGAGAGCGCAGTTGGAACGCCGTCTACGTGCTCGGACCACTAGTAGGTGGCTTGATAGGTGTCAATCTGTATATGATGCTGATGACGACCGAAAAATCGCCAATACGTATCCAACGTCTGCGCCGAAGACGCTAAGGCGGCTTTGCCTTATGAGACACCCTTCGCGGTTTCTCATCGCGCCGGGTAAAAAGTGTGATTTTTACTCGGGCTGCTCATCCGGAGGAAGTTAGGCTTGACTAATCAAGCAGATTTTTCTCAAAGTCCGCGACTCCGTTCGCGGACTTTTCGTATTTACTTACATCTGGAAAATCTAGGTTTTGGATGCAGCGCCAAACCACCTCTACTAGGCGGGCTAACCGCTCTATTTCCTCGGCTGTTGGTGTGTATTCCCGGGTTAATTCCTTGGCGCTATTGGCTTCAAGATAAACCATCTGCCCCGATATATTGCTGTACACCGTCGGGTTACTGGCTTGAAGCAGCATTGCGTAAAAAGTCAGCTGCAGCTTGTGCTTGTAGGCCTTAAGCATCTGGTTCCTACCTTTGGTGGTAAAAGAGGCCAGTGGACGTCCGGTTTTGTAATCGGTTACAACCACTTGTTGCGCTTGCCTATCAACACGGTCCAGCGTGCCGCTTAGGACGGCTTTATCCAATTGGACGTTTCTGAGTCGATGCTCGGTCAACGCGCTTTTTGGCAGCTTGTAGTTTAGTTTGCCAAACAACCGCTCCAGGGCACGACGGCCTTCACTTCGGCGTCGTCGGTGATCAACCGGAGTTAATTGCTCACTCTCTAGAGCACTTTCAAACTCCTTGATCACAGTTTTCAGATTGAATTTCCCGGAGTTTGTTAGAAGCTGGGCCTGCCTCATGGCTGCGTGCATCGCGGTACCAAAGGATTGTTGCGGGGTTTTTACATCTGGCAGCATCAGCAAATAGCGTTCTTTAAAGTGCTGCGGCCCACCATTTTCCACGTCAAGAAAATGCTCCAG
>Ga0081539_10003701_pt1 | contig 18231 bp, 12 predicted proteins | sample TabmetS4T2R2_FD_71023 | JGI IMG/M metagenome (GOLD analysis project Ga0081539, IMG submission 71023) | Tabebuia heterophylla rhizosphere microbial communities from the University of Puerto Rico - S4T2R2 | ecosystem: Host-associated > Plants > Roots > Rhizosphere ...
AATGACGGACCTCATCGTGCCGCAGCAGGCTGATCCGGTCGACCGTCACCGTCCGTGGCGTGGCGGTGAGTCGCACCCCACGCCGCCACAGCCGTACCGCTATGTCCGGCAGGAGCTGCATGAGCCGGACTGGCGGCGGTTGCCCGGCTGGCGTGACGTCACGCCGCAGGAGTGGGCCACCGCGCAGTGGCAGCGGGCCCACTGCGTGAAGACCGTCGCCCAATTGCGCGCCGTCATGGGCGACCTGCTCGACGACGCCTTCTACGACGACCTGGTCCGCGACCAGGCCGAGCGCGCCACGATGTCGATGCTCCTGCCGCCGCAGATGCTGAACACGATGGTGCCGAGCCCCGGCGAGACGCCGTGCGCGGGTCCGGCGTACACCGCGGCGTTCCGGGCCGATCCGGTCCGCCGGTACATGCTGCCGGTCTTCTCCGACCGGCACCCGGAATGGCCCAGCCACCCGTTCTCGACTCGGGATTCGCTGCACGAGCACGACATGTGGGTGGCCGAGGGACTGACCCACCGCTACCCCACCAAGGTGCTGGCCGAACTCGTGTCGACGTGCCCGCAGTACTGCGGGCACTGCACCCGGATGGACCTCGTCGGCAACTCGACCCCTGCCGTCCCGAAGCTGCGCTTCGATCTCAAGCCAGTGGACCGGATGGACGCGATGATTGCGTACCTGGGCAGGACGCCGCAGGTGCGCGACGTGGTCGTGTCCGGTGGCGACGTCGCGAACCTGCCGTGGCGATCGCTGGAGGCGTTCGTGACGCGGCTGCTGGAGATCGAGAACATCCGGGATATCCGGCTGGCCACCAAGGCGCTGATGGGCTTGCCGCAGCACTGGCTGCAGGCCGACGTCCTGGCCGGCATGGAGCGCCTGGCTCGCCTGGCCCGCGAGCGAAGCGTGAATCTGGCCGTGCACACCCATGTGAACGCCGCGACGTCGGTGACTCCGCTGGTCGCCCGCGCGAGCAGGGCGCTGCTGGAGGCGGGCGTGCGGGACGTGCGCAATCAGGGCGTCCTGATGCGCGGGGTGAACGACTCGGCCGAGGCCCTGCTCGACCTGTGCTTCGCGCTGCAGGACGGCGCCGGCATCACGCCGTACTACTTCTACATGTGCGACATGATCCCGTTCGCCGAGCACTGGCGCGTGTCGCTGGCGCACGCGCAGGAACTGCAGCACCTGATCATGGGATACCTGCCGGGCTTCGCGACGCCGCGGATCGTGTGCGACGTGCCGTTCGTCGGCAAGCGCTGGGTTCATCAGGCCGCGTCGTACGACCGGGTTCTCGGGATCAGCGGCTGGACGAAGAACTACCGGACGTCGATCGAGGCCGACGACGCCGACGCGCTGACCCGCAGCTACCCGTACTACGACCCGATCGACACGCTGCCGCCCGAGGGCCAGGCGTGGTGGCAGGCCCAGCGGGCCGCCGTCGAGTCCCCGTTGGGCTGACGATTCAGGGCAGGTACGGGGTCACGTCGCCCAGCACCCCGGCGAACAGGTCGCGGTAGGCGGCAGCGAGCCGCAGCGGGTCGTGTCGCGGCGTTCCGTCGCCGCGGGAGACCTGGCGCATCAGCAGTCGCCCGCCCATCCGGCGTGCCATCTCCGCGAGCGCCACGGGGTCGTCGACCGACGACGGATCGGCCAGCACGGCGTCGATCCGCACGTCCGGCGCGTGCCGCGCCAGGACCTCGAGGTGATCGGACGGCGAGAAGCCGTCGGTCTCGCCCTGCTGCTGCCCCAGGTTGAGCGTGACGCAGCGGCGGCCGGGCGACTGGCGCAGCGCGGCTGCCAGTTCCGGGAGCAGCAGGTGCGGCAGGACGCTGGTGAACCAGGAGCCGGGACCGAGCACCACCCAGTCCGCGTCCCGAATGGCGTCCACCGCCTCCTTGCACGCCGGCGGGTCGGCCGGGATGAGCTGCACCTCGACCACCCGTCCCGGCGTCGTCGCGACGGCGACCTGGCCGCGCACCCGAGTCACCGTTTCCGGGTCGTCAGGGTCGATGCCGAGCACCGAGGCCTCGATGTCCAGCGGAACGGCCGCCATCGGCAGCACCCGACCGCGCGCGTTCAGCAGCCGCGCCACCCAGTCCAGGCCGCCGACCGTGTCCCCGAGCAGCTCCCACAGCGACAGGATCAGCAGATTGCCCACAGCATGACCGTGCAGCGCGCCGGCGCTGGCGAATCGGTGCTGCAGGACGTCACGCCACAGCCGGCCCCACTCGCCGTCGTCGCACAGAGCCGACAGCGCCATCCGCAGGTCGCCCGGGGGCAGGACGCCGAACTCCCGCCGCAGCCGGCCCGACGATCCGCCGTCGTCCGCCACGGTGACGACGGCGGTCAGCCGGTCGGTGAGATGCCGCAGCGCCGACAGCGAGGCTGCCAGCCCGTGCCCCCCGCCGAGTGCGACCACCTTGGGGGACGGACTCATTCCCGCCCCAGGTCGCGGTGGACGACAGTGAACTTCAGGCCGGGGGCCTGCAGGCGGGTGACCAGCTCGCAGGCGATGGCCACCGAGCGGTGCTTGCCACCCGTGCAGCCGACGGCGACCATCGCGTACCGCTTGTTCTCCCGTACGTAGCCGGCGAACACCGGCTGCAGCGCCGCGGCATAGCGCTCCACGAACTCCTTCGCGCCGTCCTGGGAGAGCACGTACCCGCTCACCTCCTCGTCGAGTCCGGTCCGCGGCCGAAGTTCCGGTACCCAATGCGGATTGGGGAGGAACCGCACGTCCGCCACCAGATCGGCGTCCAGCGGTAGACCGTACTTGAAACCGAACGACATCATCGCGATACGCAGGATCGCGGCCCCGGCCTCGCCGTACACCTCGATCACTTTGCTGAACAGCTCGTGCACATTGAGCCGGGACGTGTCGATGACCGTGTCTGCGGCGCCGCGCAGATCGGCGATGAGGTGCCGCTCGCGCATGATGCCGTCCAGGACGGTGCCGTCGCCCTGCAACGGGTGCGGGCGGCGCACCGACTCGAAGCGGCGCACCAGCGCCTCGTCGGTGGCGTCGAGGAACAGCAGCCGGGTCTGCATCCCGTGACTGCGCGCGATCTCCAGCGCCTCGGGGATCGCCGAGAAGAAGGAGCGGCCCCGAACGTCGACGGCGACGGCAATCCGGGACACCGCCGGCGAGGCGGTCGTGGTCAGGTCCGCAAGGGTCGGGATCAACTGCGGCGGCAGGTTGTCGACGACGTACCAGCCGACGTCCTCCAGCGCCTTGGCGGCGGTGCTGCGGCCGGCGCCGGACATGCCGGTGATGACGAGCAGCTCAGGGCTGCCCGCGAGTGGCGTCACGTCGTCTCCCCTGGGCGTGTCTGCCGGATGCCGTGGTGTCGGTGCTCGGTCAGTCAGTCGCTGTATCAGTCGATGATTTCACCGGTGGCCATGTCCACCGCGACACCGTCGGCCGGTGCGCCGCCCGCCGGAGCCAGAGCGGCCACCACCGACGCGGCCACCTTCGGTCCGACGCCCGGAACGGCGGCGATGTCCTCCGCACTGGCCGCACGCAGCTTCTTGACCGATCCGAAGTGTGCCAGCAGAGCCTTCTTGCGCGCCGGACCCAGACCGGTGACCTCGTCCAGCACGCTCGCCGTCATGGCGGCGCTGCGCCGCTGCCGGTGGTGCGTGATGGCGAAGCGGTGCGCCTCGTCGCGGATCCGCTGCAGCAGGTACAGGCCTTCGCTGCTGCGCGGGAGAACCACCGGCGCGTCCTCACCGGGCAGCCAGACCTCCTCCAGCCGCTTGGCCAGCCCGCACAGGGCGATGTCGTCGACGCCGAGTTCCGCCATCGCCCGGGCCGCCGCTGCGACCTGGGGCTGGCCCCCGTCGACGACGACCAGATTCGGTGGGTAGGCGAACCGGCGCGGCCGCCCGGTCTCCGGGTCGATCCCGGCCGGGACGTGGTCTGCCGCTCCGTCGCTTCGCTGCTCGACCCCGGATTGCTTGATCGACCCCGGATTGCTTGATCGACCCCGGATTGCTTGATCGACGCCGAAGGGGGGGTCGAGCGCTTCTACGTCCTCGTGGTCGAGGTCGGTGTCCTCGGCCGGATCCAGGTCGCTGCCGCCGCCGAGGTCGGGCCCGGACTGTTCCTGGTCCTGCAGGTAACGCCGGAACCGGCGGGTGATCACCTCATGGATCGAGGCGACGTCGTCCTGGCCCTCCGTCCAGCGGATCGTGAACCGGCGGTACTCGCTCTTGCGGGCCAACCCGTCCTCGAAGACCACCATCGAGGCCACGACGTGCTGGCCCTGGATGTTGGACACGTCGTAGCACTCGATCCGCAGCGGCGCCTCGGCCAGACCGAGAGCGTCCTGGATCTCCTGCAGCGCCTGGGACCGGGTCGTCAGGTCGCCGGCGCGCCGGATCTTATGCAGGGCCAGTGCCTGGTGCGCGTTGCGGCCGACCGTCTCCAGCAGCGAGCGCTTGTCCCCACGCTGCGGGACCCGGATGGCGACCCTCGACCCGCGCAGCCGGCACAGCCAGGTCTCCAGCTCGGCATGCTGCGGCGGGTCGGCGGGCACGAGCACCTCACGGGGCACCGCCTCCGCACCGGCCTCGCCGTACACCTGCTGCAACAGGTGCTCCACGAGATCGCCCGTGCTGACCTCCTCGACCTTCTCCACTACCCAGCCACGCTGCCCGCGGACCCGCCCGCCCCGGACGTGGAACACCTGGACCGCGGCCTCCAGGTCGTCCTCCGCCAGAGCGAAGACGTCGGCGTCGGTGCCGTCCGGCAGGACGACGGCGTTCTTCTCCATCGCGCGATTGAGCGCGGCGAGGTCGTCCCGCAAGCGGGCCGCGCGCTCGTACTCCTGCTGGTCCGAGGCCGCACGCATCTCCCGCTCCAGCCGCTTCGTGAAGCGCTGGGTCTGCCCGCCGACGAAGTCGCAGAACTCCTCGGCCAGCTCACGATGCCGAGCGGCGTCCACCCGTCCGACGCACGGCGCGGAGCACTTGTCGATGTAGCCGAGCAGGCACGGCCGGCCGATCTGCCCGGCCCGCTTGAACACGCCGTTGCTGCAGGTGCGGACCGGGAAGACCCGCAGCAGGAGGTCCACGGTCTCGCGGATCGCCCAGGCGTGCGCGTACGGCCCGAAGTAGCGGGTGCCCTTGCGCTTGGCGCCGCGCATCACCTGCACCCGGGGGAACTCCTCGCCCATCGTCACCGCGAGGTAGGGATAGGACTTGTCGTCGCGGTACTTGACGTTGAACCGCGGGTCGAACTCCTTGATCCACGAGTACTCGAGCTGGAGCGCCTCCACCTCGTTCGTCACGACCGTCCATTCGACGCCGGCCGCGGTGGTGACCATCGTCTGGGTCCGGGGATGCAGGGAGGCCAGATCGGCGAAGTAGGAATTGAGCCGTGACCGCAGGCTCTTGGCCTTCCCGACGTAGATCACGCGACCGGCGGCGTCCCGGAACCGGTACACACCGGGCTGGTCCGGAATCTCCCCGGGCGCGGGTCGGTAGGTCGCAGGATCGGCCACCACTCGAGCCTACGTGTCGCCGAGGACAACCCCGTCGCCGTCACCACCGGCATCCAGATCGGGGTCTCCCTGCATCGCCGACTCGAACCCGTACACCCGAACGGCGTTGCCCCGCCCTATCCATCGCGCGACGCGGACGGCGTCCGGGGCCGCCCACTCCCCCGTGGCCACCCGCTCCTGGAGGACCTGCGCCAGCCCGCGGCGGAACGCCAGCGCCGCGAGGTGGTACAGCTCCGGAACGCCGTAGGCGTCGGAGGAGTACAGCATCTTGCCGAACGGCGTCAGCTCCAGCACCTCGGCGAGGACGGCGGCGGCGCGGGCCGGGCCGACATAGGTGAGGGTGAGCCCGAGATCGAGGTGAACGTGCGGGTGCACTGTGGCGAGGAACGCGGCCCGCCGCTGGTACGGCCAGCAGTGCAGCAGCATGACCGGAACGCGATGCTGGTGCAGCCAGTCGGTAAGCAATGAGGGGTCCACCCGGTGCATCCGGATGTCAGCATCCCCGAACCCGACGTGAAACTGGATCGGCAGCCCATGATCGACGGCGCACCACAGGAGGTACCGGGTGAGGACGGCGTCGTCGAGCCGCCAGCCGCGCTCGCCGTCCGGCCCGCGCCGTAGCCATCGGCCGGCCGCCTCGGCGATCTCGGCGGACGCCGGGCGGACCGGGTTCAGGTCGAACCCCACTCGGTAGGCCGCGATGGTCTTCACGCCCACCGCGCCCCGGCCGCTGAGCGTGCCGTCCAGGGCGACGGCGAATCGCTCGGCGAACTCGCCCGCATCCACGCCGTCGGCCGCCAGCGCCTCGGCCACGCTTTCCAGCCGCACGATTTCGCGGGCGGAGCCGGGTGAGCCTCCCGCGAAGGCCGCCAGCTCGTCCGGTGTCGTGAGCCCGGCCGGGTGGAACCCGGTGTCGATACAGAACCGTTGCGTACCGGACGCGGTCAGCAGGCGCCGGGTGACCTCGGCGACGCCGAGTTCGGTGCGGCGCGCCAGGTAGTCCAGCGGCGGGGCGTGCACGGGCAGATCCAGGACCGGCGCGCAGTGCCGCCGGATCGCCAGGCCCACAGGCGTGTCGAAGTTCGTGGCCCCGGGCGCGGGCGGGCCACCCTCACTGATGAAGGCCTCGAAGCCGGCCCGGTCGAGTGCCTCGCGTGTGACGCCGTGGCAGTGATGGTCCACCAGCGGGAGCACGGCGAGCTCCTCGGCGATGCTGACCGGGCTCACCGGATCAGTAGACCCAGCGGTAGGCCTGGGCGACGGTGTCGGGATCGGCGTTCGCCATCCGCGCCACCTCGCCACGCCGGACGGCGATGACCGCGTCCGCCAGCACGGGCCCGAACGCGTCTCGCAGGACCGTGGATCCGGCGAACTCCTCCACCGCCTCCGCCAGGCTCTGCGGGAGGCGGCGCACACCGCGGGCGGCCAACTCGTCGGAATCGAATCGGGCCGGGTCGCCCGTCATCTCCTCCGGCAGCGCGAGTCCGCGCTCGATGCCGTCCATCCCCGTGGCCAGCAAGGCGGCGAGCAGCAGGTACGGGTTGGCGGCGAGATCGGCGCACTTGACCTCCACATTCGCGGCACCCGGCTGGTCGCCCACCATGCCGGTGACCAGGCGGATCGCCGTCTCCCGGGTCTCCCGGCCCCAGCAGGCGTAGACGCCGGCCCAGTGTGACGGCTGCAGCCGCAGGTAGCTGGACGGGCTGGGGGTGGTGATGGCGGCGAGGGCGGGCAGCGCTTCCAGCATCCCCGCGACGAACGCCTCACCCTCCGGGGTCAGACCGTAACGACCCTCGCCGCCGGCGTGCAGATTGGTCCCGCTCCGCCATGCGGAGATGTGCACGTGGCCGCCATTGCCCACGGTGCCGGCCATCACCGACGGGGCGAACGACACCCGCAGGCCGTTGCGCTGGGCCACACCGCGGATGGTCTGCCGGGCCAGCACGCTGCGGTCGGCCGCCGCGACCGGGTCGAGTGCGCTGACCGAGAGCTCGAACTGGCCGGCGGCGTACTCCGGATGAAGCTGCTCGACCTCGACGCCCTCGCGGGCCAGCGCCACCATGAGATCGGTGGCGAAGTCGGACAGTTCGGCGAGTCGGGTCATGCCGTACGCCGGACCGAGGCACGCCGGGACGAACTCGCCCGGTGGAACGTCGTCCCGCCCGATGGCCCATTCGATCTCGATCGAGGCGCGGAACTCCACGCCACGCTCGGCGGCCCGCGACTGCAGACGCCGCAGCAGGGTGCGCGTGCAGGCGGGGTGTCTCTCGCCCTCCTGCGTGACCCGGTCCACGGGTGCCAGCGCCCAGGCCGGCGCGGCGGACAGCCGGACCAGCCGCTCCAGGTCGGGGTACAGCCGCAGGTCGCCATCGGGCCCACCGAGCACGTCCGTCGCGACGATCGAGTCGTCCGCGAGGAAGGTGTCGAACACCGGCGACATCCCGACACCCCACGCACTCGCCCGGGCGAGCCGGGCGACCGGGACCGTCTTGATACGGGTGATGCCGGCCGTGTCGACATAACTGAGCACGACACCCCGGACACCGGAGGCCGTCAGCTTGCCGGCCAACGCGCGGGCACGTTCGACCTCGCCGGGCCTGCCGCCCGGCACTGGATCTGCGAGCGTCACGGGTCCAAAGTTACTCGCGAACGCTCAGGTGATCAGGACCGGCGGACGATCATGACGAGCGGCGCGCCGCCGCGGACAAGGCGCGGGGCTTCGGGGTGCGCGCGGCGGTCCTGTTCGGCTGCCCCGTTGTCGCGGCGGTTGCGGCGGTCGCCTTGCGGGCCGGGCGACCGGGCTCGTGCGCGGGATGGCTGGTGTCCCGCCCGGCCAGGACCTCGGCGAGGAAATGCCCGGTGTGGCTGTCCTCCACCTGCGCCACGTCTTCCGGCGTTCCCTCCGCCACCAGCGTCCCTCCCCCGGTGCCGCCCTCCGGCCCCAGGTCGACGACCCAGTCCGCACTCTTGATCACATCGAGGTTGTGCTCGATGACGATCACCGTGTTGCCCTTGTCCACCAGCCCCTGCAGGACGCCGAGCAGCTTTCGGATGTCCTCGAAGTGGAGCCCGGTGGTGGGCTCGTCGAGCACGTAGACGGTCCGGCCGCTGGACCGCTTCTGCAATTCGCCGGCCAGCTTGACCCGCTGCGCCTCACCACCGGACAGCGTCGGCGCCGGCTGGCCGAGCCGCACGTACCCCAGGCCGACGTCGACCAGCGTCTGCAGGTGCCGTGAGATCGCCGGCACGGCGGCGAAGAAGTCGCAGGCCTCCTCGATCGGCATGTCGAGCACGTCCGCGATGGTCTTGCCCTTGAAGTGGACTTCCAGCGTCTCGCGGTTGTACCGGGCGCCGTGGCACACCTCGCACGGGACGTAGACGTCCGGCAGGAAATTCATCTCGATCTTGATCGTGCCGTCCCCCGAGCACGCCTCGCACCGGCCGCCCTTGACGTTGAAGGAGAACCGGCCCGGCTGGTAGCCGCGCATCTTCGCCTCGGTGGTCTGCGCGAACAGCCGCCGGATGTGGTCGAACACCCCCGTGTAGGTGGCCGGGTTGGACCGCGGCGTCCGGCCGATCGGGCTCTGGTCGACGTGCACCACCTTGTCGAGGTCGCCCAGCCCGGTCACCGTCTTGTGCCGTCCCGGCACCTGCCGCGCGCCGTTCAGCTTGTTGGCCAACGTGGTGTACAGGATGTCGTTCACCAGCGTGGACTTGCCGGACCCGCTCACTCCCGTGACGGCGATCAGGAGACCGATCGGGAATGCCACGTCCAGGTTGCGCAGGTTGTGCTCGCGGGCGCCGATCACCTTGAGCTGACGCCTGGGGTTGCGCGGCCGGCGGACCATGGGGATCGGAATGCTGCGCCGCCGTGACAGGTACGCCCCGGTGATCGAGTCCGGGTGGGTCAGCAGATCCTCGACCGGGCCGGAATGCACCACCTGACCGCCGTGCTCCCCCGCCCCCGGCCCGATGTCGACCGCCCAGTCGGCGGTGCGGATCGTGTCCTCGTCGTGCTCGACGACGATCAGCGTGTTCCCCAGGTCGCGTAGCCGGGTGAGCGTCTCGATGAGCCGGCGGTTGTCCCGCTGATGCAGGCCGATGCTCGGCTCGTCCAGCACGTAGAGGACGCCGACCAGCCCGGATCCGATCTGCGTGGCCAAACGGATCCGCTGCGCCTCCCCGCCGGACAGCGTTCCGGCCGCGCGGTCGAGCGAGAGATACTCCAGGCCCACGTCGAGCAGGAAGCCCAGCCGGGCGTGGATCTCCTTCAGCACGCGATCGGCGATCTGCCGCTCACGGGCACTGAGCTCCAGATCCTCCAGGAAGCCGGCGGCATCCCGGATCGGCAGCGCGCACACCTCGGCGATCGAGCGCCCGCCGACCAGCACCGCCAGCGACTCCGGCTTCAGCCGGGCCCCCTTGCACTTCGGGCACGGCACCTCGCGCATGTAGCCCTCGTACCGCTCCCGGCTCCAGTCCGACTCGGTCTCGGAGTGCCGGCGCTGGACGAACGGGACCGCCCCCTCGAACCCCGTCGTGTACGAGCGCTCGCGGCCGTACCGGTTCTTGAACTTCACGTGGACCTGGTAGTTCTCGCCGTGCAGCAGGGCCTCCTTGGCCCGGGCCGGCAACGAACGCCAGGGGACGTCGACGGAGAAGCCGAGGTCCTCGCCGAGCGCCGTCATCAGGCGCACGAAGTACTCCGAGGAGCCCTGGGTCCACGGCGCGATGGCGCCGTCGGCCAGGCTCAGGTCCTCGTCCGGGACGATGAGCTCCGGGTCGACCTCCAGCTTGACCCCGATCCCCGTGCACTCCGGGCAGGCGCCGAACGGGCTGTTGAACGAGAAGGACCGCGGTTCGATGTCATCCAGGCCGATCGGGTGCTCGTTCGGGCACGCCATCCGCTCGCTGAAGCGCCGCTCCCGATCCGGGGAGTCGGCGGGCTCGTCCACCATCTCGGCGACGACGAGACCGGAGGCCAGGTTCAGCGCGGTCTCGACGGAGTCGGTGAGCCGTCGCTTGGACGATGGCTTGGCGACCAGGCGGTCCACGACGACGTCGATCGTGTGCTTGAGCTTCTTCTCCAGGGCCGGCGGGTCGGACAGGGACACCACCTGGCCGTCGACCCGGGCCCGGGAGAAGCCCTTGGTCTGCAGCTCGCGGAAGAGATCGGCGTACTCGCCCTTGCGCGCTCGCACGACGGGCGCGAGCAGCTGGAACCGCGTGCCCCCCGGCAGCTCGAGCAGCCGGTCCACGATCTGCTGCGGTGTCTGCCGGGTGATCGGCTCGCCGCAGATCGGGCAGTGCGGGCGGCCGGCGCGGGCCCACAACAGGCGCAGGTAGTCGTAGACCTCGGTGATCGTGCCGACGGTGGAGCGTGGATTGCGCGACGTCGACTTCTGGTCGATCGACACGGCCGGGGACAGGCCCTCGATGAAGTCGACGTCGGGCTTGTCCATCTGCCCGAGGAACTGCCGCGCGTACGCCGAGAGCGACTCGACGTACCGGCGCTGCCCCTCGGCGAAGATCGTGTCGAACGCCAGCGAGGACTTCCCCGACCCGGACAGCCCGGTGAACACGACGAGCGCGTCACGCGGAATGTCGAGGGAGACGTCCTTGAGGTTGTGTTCGCGCGCGCCGCGCACGACGAGTCGGTCGCCCACGGCAGTCATGCTAGGTGTCCCGGCCGACAGTTTCCGTCCCCGCAGGTCACGCGCGGATGAACCACTCGAGGTCCGCGGGTTCCGGGTGTGTCGCAAGATGGGGCGCATGACCTACACCGGCGACGTCACGCCCGGCGGGGCGGCCGACGTCCGCGAGCTGCCCGACGTCATCATTCGCAAGGCGAGCGTCTCGCCGCAGGACAACAACGCCTATCTGCTCACCTGCCGGTCCACCGGGCGGCAGTTGCTGATCGACGCCGCCGACGACGTGCAGCGGCTGGTCCGGCTCGTCGGGGAGGGCGTGCCGGGCCGGGAACCGAGCGGGCCGGCCGGCGAGCTCGACGTCATCGTCACGACGCACCAGCACTGGGATCATCACCGGGCACTGCCGGACCTTGCGAAGATCACCGAGGCCCGGACGGCGGCCGGCCGGGACGACGCCACGGCCCTGCCGGTGGCGCCTGCCGTGCTGCTGGACCACGGCGACACGGTCACGTTCGGGGACGTGACGCTCGACGTCGTCCACCTGCGCGGGCACACCCCGGGCTCCGTCGCGCTGATCCTGCGCTCGGCGGACGGCAGCGTGCACGCCTTCACCGGGGACAGCCTCTTTCCCGGCGGGGTCGGCAACACCTGGAAGGACCCCGAGAAGTTCGCATCGCTGATCGGCGACGTCGAGGAGCGGCTGTTCGCCGTCTACCCGGACGGGACGTGGGTCTACCCCGGCCACGGCAAGGACACGACCCTCGGCCGGGAGCGCCCGCATCTGCCGGAGTGGCACGCCCGCGGCTGGTGACCCCGTCGGGCATCCCGCTGGGTCAGACGACCTGCACCCACCAGGTGTGGGCCTCGCCGTTGCCGGCTCCGACGATGGCCCAGGCGCCCTTCTCCGGGAGCCAGAACGAGACGTACGCCTGGCCGTACTTGTCCGTGGTCGCGTTGCGCACCACGGTGCGGTTGTTCTTCGTCGCCGTGAACGTGACCGCAAGGTTCGGCGGGTAGTGCTCGGCCTTGATGGTGAACGACTCGTACCGCTTCACCGACGCCGGCCCCTCGAGGTGGGCCTCTTTGACCGTAAGGAACCTGCTCGCGGTCTCCTTCGGGTCGCAGCCGACGGTCCGGGCCTTGATCTGCCGTTTACCGCCGTTGGCGTTGAACGTGAGAATCACGGTGACGGTGCCTCCGGAGCCGGCGGTGCCCGTCTCCTTGGCGTTGCCGGCGGACACCTCCACCAGGCAGCCCGGCTGGACATTGTTGACGGTGATCCTGTAGGTGGCCTTGTGCTTCGGCGCAGGGAGACGGTCCGGCTTCGAGATCGTCATCGCCGTGCCGGGAGGGTAGGCGTAGGCCGCGGTTCCCCCGATGGCGGCGGTGAGCGCAATGGCGATCCCAACGGACTTGGCGTTGATGATTCGCTGCTTCACGGTTTGTAATCCTATCGCTACGGAGTGCTGCTTCCTGGCATTGGTGCCGCGCGCCGTCAGCTGGATGGCACGCGTGGTGCGGCCGTGCATGTGCCCGCCGTTCCGATGACGCTGGCGGTCGCGCCGTTCACCATCGGCTGGGTGAGGACGACGGGACGGGACCCCGTCTTGCCCATCCCGACCGGCTCGGCGACGACGACCTCTACCGTCCGCCGCTGGCCGGGGTTCAGCTGCACCGCCAGCCGCCAGACGCTGTGCGCCCGGTCCGTGCCGGTCACGATCGGCACCAGCGGTTTGCCGTCCAGCGTGGTGAGCGCGGCCTGGGCACCGACGGGTCCGTAGACGTCGAGCAGCACGCGGTTGCTGCCCACGACGTGCTTCTCCGGCAGATGCAGCAGGCGCAGGTCGCTGCGATTCGTGACGTACGCCGGAAGCCCGCGGCCGGGTGCGGTGCTGGACAGGTCCACCGCGATGTGACCGACCCGCACGCCCTGCCGGCACTCCCCCGGGCGATACGTCGTCGACACGCGCAGGTAGGCGTCCAGTTTGTTGCCGCCACCGTTGTTCACGACGGCCATGGCGAACGGGCCGGGGTCGTCGGGGATGGCGCCCCCGACCGGGAGATCCTCCAGAAGCCGCTCCTCGTCGGCGCGGGCCGACCACAGCTGCAGGCGGCGATCGCGGACCGGGTCGCGCATGGCGGTGATGAGGGTGCGCAGGTCCAGTTGGCCCGTGCTGAACCGGCCGAAGACGGCGGTCACCAGGTCGGCGGTCACCTGGTCGACCACTGCCGGGTCCTTCCACCGCCGGTAGACGTCGCGGCTGAGGAAGTCCGCGGCGTTCTGCGAGGTCACAGTGACGCCGTGCACGGTGACCGGCCCGGTCGCGGCGAGCAGGGCGGCGACGACGTGCGCATCCACCCCGGCGACGTAGTCCAGTTGGGTGCCGTTCGGCGTGCGCGCCTTCCAGCCGGCGGCGACGAGCTTGCCGGTCCACGGGAAGTTCGGGCTGAGATTGAGGCCCGCCCATTCGGTGAGGTCGCGGCCCCACAGGTCGCGCAGCTCCTGCGGCACGGCGGTGCTCGGGATGGCCGGACCCCGCGCCAGTTCGCCGCGCGGCTGCGCGGATTGCAGCGCGACCCGGCCGTTCTCGGTACGCAGGAGGGCGAACGAGCCGATGAGGCCGCCGGTGCCGCGCGCCTCGGAGTCCTGCTGCAGCAGGACCATCCACGTCCGCGGACCGTCTCCTCCGAGCATCGTGGGCAGGCCACGCAGAACCGGAACGGCGTTGTTCAACGGGCCGCGTGTGGTGCGCAGCGCGGTCTGCAGGGTGCGAACGCCGTCGGCCAGTTGTGGGTGGAGCAGCGCGGGATCCACGGATGCCAGCCGCGCGTCCCCGTCGGCGACGGTGGTGGCGAGGTGCGGGGTGACGTCGGCGAGAGTGGCCAGCGCCTGGACGTCGACGATCTCGCGGCTCGCCTGACCGGTCGTCCCGGTCGACGGGCGCAGCGAGCGGCCCAGCCTCGGCAGCACGGGTTCCAGCGGCTGGGCGGCGTCTGCGATGTCGGCGACCGCCGCCGCGCTCAGGCGCGCGGCGCGCACGTTGCGGCCGACGACGGGGACCTCGCCGGCCACCACCCAGACCGGGTCGCCGGTCAGGTGGCGGGCGCGGTCGGCATCGCGGCGCAGCCGTGCCATCGTGGCGCTCGCCCCGGTCAGGTCGTACGCCGCGAGTTGCCGGCGCAGCTGGGCGCCGTCCGCCTGCATCTCCTGCGCGGCCGCGAGCGCCGACTTGCCGCGATAGGCGATCCACCCCGCCGCGGCGACGGTGAGAACGAGCATCGAACCGGCGACGATCGCCCAGCGACGCCGCCTGGATGTCGCGTCGTCGCGGCCGTCGTTGCGCGCCGCCCGGATGGCACGCCGCGTTTCTGCCCCAGGAGACGCGCCGTCCCGGTGAGCCCGATGCGACAGGCGAGAAGCGCGGCGGGTGTCCCGCCGAGCGGGGGTGCCCGCGCGATGTCGCAGGCCTCGCCCCCCTCGATTCCCCACGGAGCGAGTCTGACATGCAGTGACCGCACGCTCACACTCAGTGGGCGAGTCTCGCCCGAACTCCCGACCAACCCCCGCCCGACGCGCGACGCGCCGCCTCCGACGTTGAGCGGGCAGTTTTGGCCGGAAACGCCGGCGTGTCGCGGGCAATAGTGCCCGCTCAACGCTCCCAACGGGCGCGTCAGGCTCGGGCGAGACAGGCGATCAGGGCGCGGGCGATCTCTCGCGTCGCCTCGTTGAGCATCGCTACGACCTGCTCGTACTCGGCATGGCTGCCACCGGTCGGGTCGTCGATGTCGTCACCGTGATCCTCCGGTCCACCGTCGCCGGACCCGTCGGCGGAGCCGCCTGCGGTATGGCCGGAGCCGCCGTTGCCCCGATCGACGGAACGGCGCACCGCCGGCTCCCGCCGTAGCACCGCCGCCGCCGTCACGAGGGCGTGCGGTCCGGCGTCCGCGGGCGGGATGGCCAGCGGCGAGCTTGTCCCCTCGCGGGCGAGCGGGTCGCGGACCTGCCCGAGCAGCCGCGCGAACTCCCGCACGGTGAACGTGCGGTGCTCGGCGCCCGGGAACTGGTCGTGGATCGCCGCGCGATGCATCCGGGTCGCCGTCAGCACCAGGTCCGCCTGGGCCAGCCGGCGCTCCGTCATCCGCCGCGACCCGTGCCCCGCGACGTCCACGCTCAGCGCGGACAGCGCGGCCGAGGCCTGCGGGTGCATCGGCTCGCCGGCCACGGGGCGCGTGCCGGCACTGCTCACGATGAACGCGTCGCCTGCGTGACCCGCCTCCAGCCAGGCGCGCAGCAACCGCTCCCCGGCCGGACCTCGGCACACGTCTCGGGTGCCGATGAAGAGCACCCGGAACAGCGCGGCTGACGGTTCATGATCGACGGCCCGGTGCTCTTCCATCACGTGAAGTCCCCAATCGACTACGTCACGTTACTGGTCGAGGAGTACCTTAGGACCACCGGGCACGTGATGGGTACGGATCACTCATTCACCAGGTACCGGGCGTCGGCATGCCCGGGTCCACTCGGGGTCAGCTCGGGTCAGCTCAGGTCAGCTCGGGTCAGCTCGGGTCAGCTCGGGTCAGCTGGAGTGGGCGCTGCGATAGCCGAGGAAACCGGCGAATCCGAGCATCCCGGCGCCGGTCATCACGTCAGCCACCCGGATCGCCCGCGGTCCGGCAGCCCGGCGGACCAGGGCGACGCCGAGGGTGAGGGCGCTCATCCACGTCAGGCTGCCGGCCGCCACCCCGATCACCAGCGGCACCGGCTGCGCCTGGGTACCTACCGAGGCGGCCGCGAAGATCGCCGCCCACGAAACGATCGTCAAGGGGTTCGACGCCGTTCCGGCCAGGGAGGTCAGCAACGCCCGCCGGGGCGTCGCGAGATCCGCGGCGATCTCCATGCCGCCGCGAACGCGGAAGGCGTCCGCCAGAGTGCGCAGGCCCAGCGCGGCCAGGACCACTGCCCCCACCACGCCGAGCACCATCCGCAGCGGGCCGATTGTCAGCAACGACGCCGCCCCGGCGCTGCCCAGCGCGGCGTACAGGCCGTCCACCACCGCTACGCCGGCGCCGATCGACAGGCCGGTCACGGCACCGGAACGCAACGTCGACCGGATCAAGAACAGCGACATCGGGCCGAGTTGCATCGCCACGACAAAGCCGAATCCGAACCCGAGAGCCAGTGATCTCACACAGACACGCTGGCGGACCCGACGGCCACCCGGCAACCGCATTTCGAGGGATCCCTCCGGAGGCCGTCCGAAGCCGGTGAACGTCACCGGGACGGCGGATCATGCGCGGCGCGCGGCGCCCGATAGTGAAAGGGACGCTCGACCGGCGGGCGCCGCTCGCGCAGTGCGCGGGAAGGGTGCGTGACGTGATCCGGATCCCCGTGCCGCGACGACGTGTTGCGGCCGCCGCGCTGGCCCTCTGCGCCGTACTCGTGCCCGCCACCGGCGTAGCGAGCGCCTCGGCCGCCACCTCCGGCTACCGCATCACCACGACCAGGCTCCCCGACGGCCGCACCGTCGCCGTCCGGTGGAACCCGTGCCAGACCATCACCTACAAGGTGAACGTCGCGGCGGTACCGGCCGCGCGGCGCGCCGCCACGCTCGCCGAGGTTCGCAAGGCCGTGAGCAAGGTCCGGGCGGCCACCGGCATGCGGTTCACCTACCGCGGCACGACCTCAGAGGTCCCCCGTACGAACAACCTCTCCGGGCAGTCGGCCGAGTTGATCGTCGCCGTCGTCCGCCCCTCCAGCACCGACTTCCGCATCGGCGGCGCGACCGTGGGGTACGGCGGCATCCTCTGGGCACAATGGGCCAGCTACCGGGGTGTCACGCTGCGATACGGCGCCGCCGTCGTGCGCGGCTACGTCGTCATGGACGTCGGCGGTTTTTCCCGGCTCAGCGCGGGATTCGGTGGTGGTCAGTCGCAGGGCAACGCCCTCCTGCACGAGCTGGCCCACGCCGTCGGCCTCGACCACGCGACATCCCGGCGCCAGCTCATGTACCCGATCCTGCGGGACAGCTCACCGCGAGGGTTCGCTTCCGGAGACCGCGCTGGTCTGGTCCGGGTCGGGCGCCGGGCGGGCTGCATCAGCATCCCGGCGAACGTGACCCCGCGCGATCTCTCTCGTTAGGACGGTGTGGATCACTCACCACCAGGCCGGCCTGCCGTCGATCGCACGCGCTGGGGCCGGCCGGGGAGGCGGACACGCCGGTCGCCCGATGCGCGCAGACCCGTCCTGATCATCCCGGTTGTGGGACCATGAAGGATGCCGGTGGATCAGGACGGGGGCGACGTCGGCTTCGGCGGGCGCGTCGGAGCCGTGCCTGACTTCGGCGCGAGCCACCTCGGTGGGCTGGAGGCCGCGCTCGCCGAACCGGATGCGCAGCCGGCGCTAGAGGTCTTCCTCGCGGCCACGATGCGTCAGTCCTCCGGAGCCAGGACGGCCCTGCACGCCGAACTCGGGGTGTCGGAACTGCTGGGCCTGATGGCGCTCATGGCGCCGCCGGGCACTTCCTCGGCTGAACTCGACGATGTCGCGGACCTCATCTTGATCACCGGCACCGAGGGATTCGCCACCGCCGCCGGCGTCGCCCTGCTTCGCGCCTGGGCGGCGATCGGGCCGCCGGCGACGCGGGACCGGGCACACCGGACGGCCGAAGCACTCATCGCTGGCGGGCTGCCCGATCCGGTGTGGTCGGCGGCGGTCGGCCGGCCGCTGCCGGGCACGTGCTGGCGGCACACCTACGCCGGCGGCCACCTGAACGCGATCACCTTGACGTTCAGCTACGCCGACGGCGCGCACGCGGTCACTGTGCTCACCGACGATCGGTGCGACGGGATCAAGGACGTCTGGGTCAGCGACGACGTCCCGGCGCTGCTCGCCGATACCCAGGCTCTGGTCCAGGTGCAGCCCGGCTCGTCGTTCCGGTTCGTCGACCCTGGGTACGCCGCGGCGCAGGTGCGCACCGCTCAGAATGCGGAGCCATGCCCCGAGGTCGAGTGCCAAGAGGTGAATCTGGCCCTGACCGGGCGCCTGCTCGACGCGCGCCTCGACCTGCTTCAG
>Ga0081539_10003702_pt1 | contig 18224 bp, 29 predicted proteins | sample TabmetS4T2R2_FD_71023 | JGI IMG/M metagenome (GOLD analysis project Ga0081539, IMG submission 71023) | Tabebuia heterophylla rhizosphere microbial communities from the University of Puerto Rico - S4T2R2 | ecosystem: Host-associated > Plants > Roots > Rhizosphere ...
GACCGGGCCCGCCTCGCCGCACAGCTCGGGGCCGCCGGCGACGCCGCCGCCCTGGCCGCCGCCCACCACCTCCACGGCCTCTCCCAGCAGGTCGTCCCCCTCGAGGAAGGCACCCTCCAGAACGACTCCGGCGTCGAGCGCACCGGTCCCGGGCAGGCCCAGGTCTGGTACGGCCGCGGCCCCGCCAACGCCTACGCCGTCGTCCAACACGAACACCTCGACCACCGCCACGCCCCCGGGCGGACCGCCAAGTACCTCGAGGCCCCCCTGCGCGCGAACGCCCGCCAGCTCACCGAAACCATGGCCCGGACGGTCCGGGCGCACCTGGAAGGAGCCTGACCTTGGCCGCCCTCACCGTCCAGAAGACCGCCCTCACCGGCCTCAACCCCGCCTACGCCGCAGCCGCCGGCGGCGGCGACACCGTGGCCAACGACGGCAAGACGTTCCTGCACGTCAAGAACGGCCACACCTCAGCCCAGACCGTGACGGTGGACTCCAAGGTGGCCTGCTCCCAGGGCACCGACCACGACGTGGCCGTGTCGGTCCCCAACGGCGGGGAGCGGATGATCGGCCCCTTCGACGCGGCCCGGTTCAACAACGCCTCCGGCGCCCTGGACATCACCTACTCCGGGGTGACGGCCCTCACGATCGCGGCGGTGTCGACCGGCTGATGCTCGCCGACCCGGTGGCGCGGTTCCTGGCCCAACAGGGCCTGGTCGACTACACCCCGGCTGCGGTGTCTGCCGGTGCGTGGCCATGCTTCCTCGACGAGCTGCCCGACCGCCCCGATCAGGCGGTCATGGTCCGCGACACCGACGGGCTGGAGCCCCAGGACCTGCAGCCCTACGACACCCTCGGGCTCCAGGTCGCGGTCCGCGGCACCCGCGACCTGCGGGCCAGCGAGACCAAGGGCTGGGCCATCTACAGCGCGCTGGAGGGCCTGGGGGCAACGGTGATGGCTGGTGGGGTCTACGTCGTGCGGTGCCTGGCCCAGCAGCCCCCCACCCGCCTCGGCCCCGACGCCGCTGGCCGCCACCGCCACGCCGTCAACTTCCTGGTCGAGGCCAGGGTTCCCACCACCCACCGCAGCGAGTAAGGAGCAACCATGGCCACGGACAAGGTCGCCGGCAACCTGTTCACCGCCTATGTGAACACCGGCACCGAAGGCTCCCCGACCTGGACCAAGATCGGCGGGCTGAACGAGAAGACCCTCGACACCAGCGAGTCCACCGTGGATGCCGCCGACGACGACAGCCCCGGCTGGGACCAGTCCCGCCAGACCTCCCGCGGCAAGTCGATCACCCTCAAGGGCTTCTACAAGGTCGACACCGCCACCGGCACCCGCGACCCCGGCCAGCTCGCCGTCGAGCGGTCCGGGGACACCGTCGCCGGCGAGACCTACAACATCCAGCAGTACAAGATCGCCAAGAGCTGGGGCGGCCAGATCACCTTCAAGGCCACCGCGGTCGTCAAGTCCGGCCTGGGCGGCTCCAAGGACCTCTCGCCCTGGGAGGCGACCCTGACCATGACCGAGAAGCCGGTCGAGGCCTGATGCCGGGCGAGCTGCACGACCTGGACCAGTGGCTCGCCGACGAGGCCAGCCAGGCCCCGTCGATCAGGTTGTACGGGGAGACCGTCCAGCTCCCGGCCGAGCCGCCGTTCGATCTCATCCTCCAGGTCTACCGGCTCACCGACGGCCAGACCGACCAGGCCGAGGTCGACCCGGAGCTGGCCATGCAGGTGATCGCGGCCATGTTCGGCCCCGACCGGGTCCAGCGCTGGCGTGAGCAGGGGCTGGGGGTCCGCACCGCCACCCGGGTGCTGAACATCGCCCTGCGCTACTGGCGGCTCGCCGGCGACCAGCCTGAGGCCGGGGGCGAGGAGGGGGAAGCGGCGGCCCCGGCTTCGGGGCCGTCCTCCAACGATGGGGACTCGTCGTCGCCGACTTCCAGCGCGAGTACCGCATCGACCTCGACGCCGAACGAGGCCGCATGGGCTGGCGACGGTTCCGGTTCCTCCTCGCCGGCCTGAGCGGCCAGAGCCGCCTGGCGGCCAGCCTGGCCGACCCCGACGGCGCCGGCCCGGCGATCGAGGACCCGGCACAGGCCGAGGCCGCATGGCAGCGGTTCCTGAAGTAGCGATTGAGGGAGGGGGTGGAGGGCGGTGAAGGTCGGGGAGCTGCTGGCCGCCCTGCGCCTGGACGACGCCGGGTTCTGGCGCGACCTGCGCAAGGTGCAGGTCAAGGTCGCCCGCGAGCACCTCACCCTCAAGGTCGACGTCGACCGCGACGCCCTCCGCGACAGCCTGGATGCCGGGCTGCGCGAGCAGGCCAGCCGCCCACGTCGAGAAAAAGTCAAGATCCCCACCGAGCCCGACCTGTCCCGCTTCTCCGGCGAGGTCCGCGCCTTCCTCGCCGGCCTCGACCTCACCGAGCGGGTCAAGGTCGTCGCCGGCCTGGACCGGGCCGACTTCGCCGCCACCCTCGCCGAGGCCAAGGCCCTGGCCAAACGCCACCCCGTCGAGGTCCCCGTCGAGCTGGACCGCAACCGGCTCCGCCGGGCCCTGGCCACCATGGCCAGCGACCTCAAGGGAGTCGGTGACCAGTTCAAGGGCACCCTCAAGGGCTTCAACCAGCTCGCCGCCGGCGCCCGGAACCTGCTCGGGATCCTGAAGCTCCCGGCCCTGATCTCGGGGCTGTCGCTGGCCGCCTCCGCCCTCTCGGCCGCCACCGCGGCCGCGGTGGGGCTGGTGGCCGCCCTGGCCCCGCTGACCGGTCTCGCCCCGGCCGCCGCCAGCGGGCTCCTCGCCCTCGGCCAGGCCGGCGGCGTCGCCGCCCTCGCCCTGGCCGGCATGGGCGACGTCGTCAAGGCCCTCGGCGAGACCGGCCCCGACGCCGCCAAGAAACTCGCCGAGGCGATCGCCGCCCTGCCCCCCCCGGCCCGCGGGTTCGCCCGCCAACTCGCCGGGTTGCGGCCCGAGCTCAGCCGGCTGCGGGGGCTGGCCGCCGCCGGCCTGTTCCCCGGCCTCACCGCCGCCCTCCGCGACGCCCGCGGGCTCCTCCCCGCCGTCCGCGCCGGCGTCTCGGGCACGGCGGGGGCGTTGGGGGAGCTGGCCCGCCGCGCCGGCGCCATGACCGCCACCCCGCTGTTCCGCCGCGACGCCGCCACCATCCTGGCCACCAACACCCGGGTGATCCGCCTGCTCGGCGCCGGCGCCCTCCACCTCGGCGACGCCTTCCGCCACGTCCTGGTCGCCGCCCAGCCGCTGGTGCTGTGGCTGGCCCGGCTCGGCAACCGCCTCGCCACCCACGCCGACCACGCCATCCGCGCCGCCCGCCAGTCCGGCGCCCTGGCCCGGTTCTTCGACCGCACCCGCCAGGTCACCGCCCAGCTCGGCACCATCTTGGGGAACCTGGGCCGCATCCTCGGCTCGGTGCTGTCGGCCGCCCGGCCGCTGGGGGAGGGGCTGCTCGCCACCCTGACACGGCTGACCGGCCAGTGGGCCCGGTTCCTGTCCTCCACCCAAGGGCAGGCCGACCTGGCCGGGATCTTCGCCCGGGCCCGCCCGGCCATCGAGGCCGTCGGCCGCCTCCTCGGCGACGTCACCCGGGCCTTCGCCGGGCTGGCCGGGGGGACCAACCTGGGCCCGACCATCGACCAGCTCCGCACCCAGCTCCTCCCCGTCCTGACCTCGATGGCCCACTCCATCACCGGGGCGTTCACCCCCGCCCTGATCGAGGCGGTGACCAACCTGGCCCGGGTGTTCAACGCCCTGTCGGGCGACTCGGGTGGGCTGACGGTGTTCGTGACCACGGTCGGGCGGCTGGCCGGGGTGCTGGCTACCCTCCTGGAATCCTCGCCCGGGGTGGCAGGGGCGACCGCGAACCTGCTCACCTTCGCCGCCATCGGCAAGGCGCTGAACTTCACCGCCGCCATCACCGGCATCAAGACCCTCGTCAGCGGCGCGGTCGGGGCCACCAAGGGGGTCGCCGGGCTCATCGGGGGACTGCGGGGGGTGGAGGGCGCCACCGGCGGCGCCGCTCGGATCGGTGGGATCCTGCGGACCGTCGGGTCCGGCGCCGCCACGGCGGCCGCGTCGGTCGCGTCGGCGGTGGGGTCGATCGCGGCCGCGGTTGGCCGCATGGCCGCCGCCGCAGCGGCCGCGGCAGCCCGGGGGGCGGTCGCCTTCGCCCAGCTGGCCGCCCAGGCCGCTACGGCCACCGCCCGGGTCGTCGCCCAGGTCGCCATCCAGGTCGCCCGCTGGGTGTTCCTCGGCGTCCAGGCCCTCGCCAACGCCGCCCGCGTGGCCGCGGCCTGGCTGATCGCCCTCGGCCCGATCGGGATCGTGGTCGCCGCCGTGATCGCCGCCGTGATCCTGATCATCCGCAACTGGGGCAAGATCGGCCCCTTCCTCAGCCGGCTGTGGAACGGCCTCAAGGGGATCGCCGCCCGGGCCTGGAACGCGGTCAAGACCGCCATCACCACCGCGGTCCAGGCCGTCCTCAGCTGGATCCGGGGGCACTGGCCACTCATCCTCAGCATCCTGGGTGGCCCGGTCGTCGCCGCCACCGTCCTGATCGTCCGCAACTGGGACAAGATCAAAGCGGGCGCCAAGACCGCCTGGAACGCAGTCATCTCGTTCCTGCGCGGCATCCCCGGGCGGATCCGGACGGCGGTTGGGAACCTCGGTTCCACCCTGCTGGAGGCCGGCAAGGCCCTCATCCGCGGGCTCATCAACGGCATCAAGGCCCAGCTCGGCGCCCTCGGCTCGGTGCTGGGCGGGGTCGCCGGGTTCATCGCCGACCACAAGGGCCCCCTGCCCAAAGACCGCCAGCTGCTGGTCCCCCACGGCCGCGCCATCATGGCGGGGCTGATGGCCGGGATCGACGCCGAGACCGGCGCCCTGGCCCGCACTCTGGCCCGGGTCGGCGGCCAGGTGGCCCACGCGCGTCTCCCCGGCGGCCGTGCCGGCGCCAGCGCCGGTGCGGGGGCGATGACGCTCAACCAGACCATCGTCCAACGCCAGGGTGAGGACGCCAGGGCCCTGGCGGATCGGATCAGCTTCGCGACCCGCCACCGCCTCGCCACCGCCGCCGGGGCCGCCTGATGAGCGTCATCGCCCCCGACGTCACCCCGGACGCCCTCGGCCTCCCCTGGGAGCTGTCGCTGGACTGCCCGTCAGGGTCGGTGCTGCTCGGCTCCGGCACCGACTACCTCATCGACGCCATCAGCGGGCTCGGGCCGCCCGGCCTGAAGGTGACGGAGCTGGAGCTGCCTGAGCAGCACGGCGCGGTGTCCCGCGGCCTGTGGCACACCGCCCGCACCATCACCGTGACCGGCCGGGTCCGCACCGACACCCCCGAACTCCTCTACACGGCCGTGCAGGCCCTGGTCCGGGCGCTGGCCGCCCAGCCCGCCTACCCCGTCTCGCTCCGCTGGCGCGGCGGCCGCACCCTGCAGGCCACGATGCGGCCGGCCGGCCCCCCCGACCTCGCCGTGGAAACCCGGCTGTGGCGGGCCGGGCTGTGCGCCTATCAGCTGCAGCTGCAGGCTGATGACCCCCGCTGGTACGCCCTCGACGACACCACCGGCACGATCGACCCGGCTGAGGCCGGCGGCAGCCTGGAGTACCCGCTCGGCTACGCCCTCGACTACGGCGCCGGCGCTGCCGGGACCACCCTGCTCGTCTTCAACGAGGGCACCGCCCCCGCCCCGCTGGGCGCAGTCTTCACGGGCCCACCGGCCGGGTCGGTGACGCAGCTGGTGCTGCACAACCAGACCACCGCCGAGCTGCTCACCCTGGACTTCACCCTCGAACCCGGCCACCAGCTCGAGGTCGACACCCGAGCGAAGACGATCGTCCTGGACGGCACCGCCAGCCGCTATGCCGCCAAGTCGCCGGACTCGCCGTGGCTGCAGCTCCCCCCCGGAGCGAACGTGCTCGCCTACCGCGCCCAAGGCTCCTCAGGCTCCGGCGTCGAGATCTCGGTGAGGAGCGCCTGGTGGTAACCGCGACCACGAGCAGCGCCAGCGTGTACGTCATCTGGGCGTGGCGGCCCCCAGAGCCACCTCCCGCGCCCGCCGGGACCGCCGTGCCCGCCCCCGCGCCGTTCCCGCCCGGGCCCTTGCGCTGGGACGCCATCCGCCTCGACCCCCCGGCCCCGATCGGAGCCCGCCCATGACGATCATCGCCGGCCCCCTCCCCACCCCGACCGCGCCGGACAAGAAGATCACCCCGGCCGTCGACCGCCGCATGCGCTACGCCGGCCTCTCCCCAGGTCTCATGGCCGCCGGGGACGGCGTCGCCACCCAAACCGGCACCCCCTCCATGAGCGTCCTCGTCGCCGCCATCAGCGGGTGCCTCGTCGACGACGGCCTCGCCTTCGGCCACGGCGCCTACTGGTTCGAGAGCGACGCCCAGGCCACCGTCGGCCCCCTCGCCGCCTCCGACCCTGGAAACCCGAGGATCGACCTTGTCTGCGCCCGGGTGCACGACACCGACCAAGGCGACGCCGACCTCACCCCGGCGCTGGTCGTGGTTGCCGGCACCCCCGCCGCCAGCCCCTCGGTTCCGGCCACCCCGGCCCGCCATGAGGCCCTCTACCAGGTCCTGGTCGGTGCCGGGGTGACCACGATCGTCAACGCCAACCTGACCGACGTCCGCCGCTTCGCCGCCCCCATCGGGCCGCTGCCCAAGTACGCCAAGAAGACCAGCGACACCGGGACCTTCGGCGGCACCGTCGGCACCACCGGCGGTGCCCTCGTCGACCCCTCGGGCCTGAGCGTGACCATCACCGCCGACGGCGTTACCTCCTACCGCGTGTTGGCCCATGTCCGCAGCTTTCAGTCTGGCAACGTCAACGACCTCATCAAGGTCCTCATCCGTGAAGGCTCGACTGTGCTGACCGCCTGCTTCTCCCCGCGGATCGCCATCACCGGGACCGCCGAAGGCGGCGGGCTGCTGTCCAGCGAACCGTTCATCCCCACCGCCGGCACCCACACCTACAAGATCACCGTGTGCAAGGCCGCCGGCACCGCCGGTAGCGACGCCAAGCTGAACGCCACCAGCGACGAGCCCACCTGGATCGCGGTCGAGCGGGTGCTCGGCTGATGGGCACCCAGTTCGAGGTCGCCACCCGCACCGGCCTCAGGGTCGGCCCCCTCGACGGCACTAACCGCAAGTGGGCCACCTACCTCGACCCTCTCGCCGACACCGCCGAGCTCACCCTGGCCCTCGACACCGCCGACCTCGCCCACGTGGTCACCGGCCAGAGCGAGCTCCATGTCCTCCGCGACGGCGCCCGGGTGTGGGCGGGGCCGATCTGGCGGCTCGCCTTCGACCTCTCGGCCGGGACCGTCGGGGTGCATGCGGGCGGGTTGGCCACCTATCTCGCCGACCGGGCCCTCACCGCCAGCCTCACCTACACCGCGACCGACCAGGCCAGCATCTTCAAGGCCCTGGTCGACCAGCGCGGCAGCGAGGTCGCCGTCACCTGCCCGACCCCGACCGCGACCGGGGTGCTCAGAGACCGGACCTACAACGATCCGGCCAAGGGCAAGGACTACCCGTACCTTGCCACGCTCATCAGCCAGCTCGGCGGGGGGCTGGACGGGTTCGACTGGCACCTGGACTACGCCAGCCGCACCGCCCGGCTCTGGTACCCGCGCCGGGGCCGCGACCTCGACCTCCCGCTGGTCCATGGCGACAACTGCACCGTCGAACCCTTCGACCTCGACGCCAGCCCCGGCACGCTGGCCACCCGGGCGTTTGGGTTCGGCGCCGGCGAAGGCCCCGCCATGCTCGTTGCTCAGGCCGCCGCCCCCGACCTCCAGCCCGGCTACGGCCTGCGTGACGCTAAGGTCAGCCTCAAAGACAACCAGCTCCCCGCCACCTTGGCGGCCAACACCCAGACCTTCCTGGCCCGCAAGGCCAAGGCCCGCACCATCCCCACCGTTCTGCTCTCCCAGGACAGCGAGCCGCAGCTGGGCGACTTCTGGCTCGGCGACACCCTCCCGGTCCGCGCCGCCCGTGGCCAACTCCGCCTGGACGGCCGCTACCGGGCCGTCGGCTTCGAAGTCGAACCGGACGCCGCCGGTGGCGAGCAGGCCCGGGTGCTGCTCAACGACCCGAACGAGCCGCGGGTGCTCGAGGAAGAGGCGGCGTGAATGACCTCGGTCCCGGTGTTGGAGGGAACCCGCTCGCCTGGCTCGGCGACCACCTCGCCGACCTCGAGCGGCGCCTGTCGGCCCTGGAGCGCACTCCCGCCCTGGCCAACGCCGGGGAGATCGACGTCGACGCGAGCACCGGCCAGCTGTACGTGCCGGTCTGCCACGGCACCCCCGGCGGCGCCCCGGTCGACTTCGGCGGTGCCCCGCTGGTCTACGACGACGTCGGCCACAAGCTCTGGGCCTACCGGGGCGGCATCTGGCGAGCAGCCACCTTCACCTAACCAGGGAGTCATCTGATGGCGCAGAAGCGCTTCGTCGTCCAGGCGGTCCGCCGCCGCTCCGGCCCGGTCGCCACCGGCGAGCCCTACGAGGTCCGCCTCACCGCCGGCGGGACCCTCGCCTATGTGTCGCTGACCAATGGTGGTGCGCAGGTCGCCGGGTCGATCGTCACCACCGACCCCGCCCAGGGCAGCCTGGACTTCTGGGGGCCGACCGACGACACCGACGAGCTCTATGTGCGCAGCGTCAACGACGAGAGCCTCGGCTGGCAGCGGGTCATCGCTGACCCCGACGCCCGCCTCGACGTCATCGAAGCCAAGCTCGGGTCGATCGGCATCGACCCCGAGACCGCCCCCTACAACGCGGATGGGACCGGCGCCACCAACAGCTACTCGGCGCTGGCGGCCGCGGTCGCTGCCGCCCAGAGCCAGGGCCGACCGCTGATCACCCGACCTGGCCGGACCTTCCGGGTCGACTCCTCCCTCACCATCAGCGCCGCCCTGACCGCCGACTTCCAGGGATCCAATCTCAAGAAGGGCCCCAGCCTCAACGGCAAGGCCCTCATCGTGAGCGGCGCCGATGTGGTCCTGGCCGCGCTCGTGGTCGACGGCAACCGCGCCGGCGGCGCCCAGGGTGGCGGGATCTCCTGGTCGGGGGCGCGCGGCAAGGCCGTCGACTGCGAGGTCAAGAACACCAAGGAAGACGCCTGGGTCGTCTACTCCAGTGGCGACCTGACGGCCATCCGCTGCGTCGGGAGCGGCAACGTGACCGCGGCCAGCGGCGTCGGGACCGGCAAGGGCTTTGTCGTCAACACCGGCGCGGTCCTGCGCACCTACGACTGCCAGGCCGACGATAACGACTACGTGGGCTTCTACGTCGACCCGAGCGCCGGCGAGGGCTGTCACCTGGACGGGATCGCCCGCCGCAACGCCCACGCGGGGGCCCTGATCCAGCAAGACAACGGCACGATCGGCGTCCTGACGGTGGAGGACTGCAACGGCTTCGGGACGATCCTCACCGGCGTCGACAGCTGGCAGGTGGGCGAGATCCGCGCCCGCGGGATCGGCGCGGCCCTGGCCGGGTTCGGGCTGTCGCTGAACGAGGCCGGCACCGCGGTCGAGTGGTATGGCGTTACCAACTCCCAGGTCGGCCGCATCACCGCGAGGGACTGCCAGGGCTACGGCCTGGCGATGGCCAACGATGGCGCCACCTACTGCACCGGCAACCAGGTCGCGGAGGTGCTGGGCAGTGGCCTCAGCGACCCGGCGGTGGTCTTCTCGACCGGCGCGCACCACAACCACGTGGGGCTGGTCGTCGCCCATGGCTGCACCTTCGCGGTCAACCACGGCGAAGGCTCAGCCACGCCGCACCACAACACCACCGGCCTCGTGATCGCTGACAACTGCCTCTATGGGGCGGTCAAATGGGACGACGGCAACTACAACCACATCGGCCGGGTGATCGCCCGCAACATCGTCAACAGCGACCCCACCAACGTCGCCAAGGCGGTCCTCCAGTTCGGCGTCCCGGCCGGTACCGGCGCCGCCGTCACCGGCAACACCGTCGGCTGGCTGGACTACGACCACGATGACGCCCTGGGGGCGACCAAGCCGATCCATCTGGTCCATGCCAATGCGCTGGCGGTCGGCAACCAGGTCGAAGGCCGCCTCCCGGCCTCCAGCATGTTCCAGACCTCGGCATTCCTCGACTCCGGCAGCGGGAACATCTGCAAGCTGCGGTCCCTCACCCGAGGCGACATCAAGCGGCGCACCAGCGACCGCATCGTCAACTCGACCTCCTGGGCCGACTTCGACACCGGCCTGGACATCACCCTCCCGGCGATGGTCGGCGACAAGATCGAAGCCGCAATCGACGGGCTGTGGAACAACGAGGCCCTCTGGGGCTACCTGGACGTGGCCACGATCGTCTCCGGCAGCCCCGTCACCTACTTCTCCACCGGCACCGGCACCCAGGCCGCCAACGGGATCTCCGGCTGGCGAGGCGTCAGCGGCAGCTACCAGCCGGTCGTCGGCACCGCGCGGCTCACCCTGACCGCCGCCGACCTCTCCGGCGGCCAAGTGACGCTGCGGCTGCGGACCAAGGCCTCGGCCGCCAGTACCAAGACCCTCTTCGGCTCCGCCGACAGCCAGATCACCTTCGCGGCACAGAACCTCAGCTAGACCAGCCAGAAGACCCGAACTGCCTGATCCGGACCGACTGGGTATGCTGAGCGGCCATCCCGCCCAGCCCCAGGAGACCCCATGTCGGCACGTGCCTCCGTGCGCCGGTTCGCCAGCCGCCTGCTCCAGCGCCTCGACCCCGCCGCCGACGCCGTCCTGGCCACCGGCACCGCCGCCATCATGGCCCAACGGGCGGCTCGCCCCGCCTTCCGCCACCTCTGGGACGCCGAAGTCTCGGTCTACAGCCAGTTCGGCGAAGACGGCATCCTCGACCTCCTCCTGGACGCCCTCGACCTCGCCCGGCCACGCGCCGTCGAGCTCGGCGCCGGCAACTTCACCGAGTGCAACACCCGCTTCCTCGCCGAGTACCGCCACGCCGCCGTCCTGGCCGTCGACGCCCGCTCAGACCTGGCCCCCACGGTCGCGGCGTTCCCGGTCGCCTGGCGCACCACCGTCCTGACCCGGCAAACCTGGATCACCCCCGACACCGCCCCCCAACTCCTCAAGGAAGCCCAGGCCACCTTCGGCGGCGTCGACCTGATCTCCCTCGACCTCGACGGCAACGACTACTGGGTCCTGGAGCAGCTCGACCTCGCCGACGTCCAGCTCCTGGTGGTGGAGTACAACGCGCTGTTCGGCGCCCGCCGGCCGGTCTCGGTGCCCCGCGACGACCACTTCGACCGCACCCAGGCCCACGACAGCTGGCTGTACTTCGGCGCCTCCCTCCCCGCCTTCGTCACCCTCCTCGGCGCGCGTGGCTTCACCTTCCTGGGCACCAACCGAGCCGCCAACAACGCCTTCTTCGCCCGCAGCACCCACCTGCAGGGCTTCCCGCTCGCCATCCCCGACCAGCACGACCTGGGCCAGTTCACCGACTCGCGGATCCGCGACAGCCGCGACCGGGACGGGCAGCTGAGCTTCCTCACCGGCGACGCCCGCATCACGGCGATCGCCGACCTGCCCCTGGTCGACACCGTGACTGGCCAGCCACTGTCGGTTCGCGAGGCACACACCGGCATCTGACAGCCGCCCCCAGGACCAACGAGCCTGCTACCCGTCTGCGGTCAGCTGCTCGGTTAGCCTGAGATGATCAGCCCAGGTGAGGGAAGCCCGCCGGCGGCCACTCCAAAAGCGCGCAGACGCCCGCGACGCGAGCCGCCCGCCACGCAGCGCCCAGCGCGACCCCGCGGCCGAGACTGGATCGCAGCTCAGCAGGTGCAGCTCACCAAACGACGACAGGTGCATGCCGAGCCGTTCAGCGACCTCGGCCAGGGTCTTAGCCGAGAAGAACGACACATGCTGGCCGGCCGCCGGGGCCAGATACCACCAGTCGGGGTCAGGCCGACCGGAGTGCAGCACCTGGGTGAACAGCACCGCCCGGGCGCCCGTCCCGGCCAGGCACCCAGACAGGAACGACAACGGATCCGGGGCGTGCTCCAGGGCCTCGATCGCGGTCGCGACTGAGGCGTTCCGGCCGGCGCGGTTGGCCTCCCACTCGAAGCCTCGGGCGAGCAGGTTGGGGGCATAGCGGTCCTGCCAGTAGCACTCCAGCCCGTCATCGCGCAGCAGCCGCACCAGCATCCCATAGCCCCCGGCCCAGTCCACATACGGGCCGGTGGGGAACAGCCGCGGCAGCAGCATCCGCAAGCTGCGCGCGACCGCCAGATTGCGCTGGACCAGGCCAGTGTCGGTGGCTGCGATGGCCTGGCTGTAGGCCTCCTCCAGCCAGAACGGCTCGTCGGTGCAGCAGAACTCACAGACCTCGCAGAGGTGATAAGCGACCTCGTGCTTGCCCAGGATCACACCCTTGTGGGTCACCTGGGTCGGGCCGCCACAAATCTTGCAGGCCACTAAGCCCCCTCTCGAACCGGAAGGGCGCATTCTCCCCGAGCCCCGCCAAGTCCTCAAGACGACATGTGGCCTAAAGCGCGGTGCCGTAGCGGGTCCCGGCCGGGACGGCGACCGGCTATCCTGTCGGCATGATCGGCAGCCGAGCAGCAACGCACGGCCACCAAGCAACCCCGATCCTCGACGAGCGAGACGGCCGATGGATCCGCTGACCCTCACCCTCCTCCTCGTCCTCACCCTCCACGCCCAGCCCGACCTCCCCGGGCTCCTCCTCCAAGCCAACGACCTGCCCCTGGACGCCGCCCCGGTCTGGGCCGGCGGCGCGCTGCTGGTCGCGGTCGCGTTCTGGCGCGAATGGATCGTCCCGGGCCCGGCTTATGCCCGCCAGGTCCAGCGGGCCGACAAGGCCGAACGCGCCCTCGAAGAGCGCGTCCTCCCGGCCCTGATCGACGCCACCAACGTGCTCGCCTACTACATACCGGACCGCCGGTCCTCCACCCCCCAGGAGGCACCGTGAACTGGAAGCTGGCCCCGAGCTGGCTGCGGGCCGACCGCCGCCGCCCGGTCATCGACCAGGTCCTCCCCCAAGTCGACGCCCTCCTGGTCGACCTCAAGACCGCCGTCGTCCAGCTGCAACGCCAGCAGCCACCCCGCAACGGCCCGGTCCCAGCCAGGAGGGGGACACGATGAGCACCCACGAGCCGCAGCCTGGCGAGCCCCAAGAGGCCTCGGTGGAGATGCTGGCCGCCCGGGTCAAGCAGCTCACCGACACCCTCGAGGCGGTCCGGCCCAAGGCCGAAGCCGCCGTGCCCCGCGGCGAGCTCCGCCGCCGGCTCGCCGGTGCGGCCGTCGTCGTCGTCCTGCTTCTGGCCGCGCTGGTCGTCACCGGGATCACCACCTTGAAGGCCAGCCAGGGCGATCTCTCCCAGCAGGTGCTGACCTGCTTCCTCCGCCCCGGCCAGGTCACCCAGGCGGTTGCCCAGGCCTGCGACCGCCGCTTCTCGCCTGAGGGGCATGAGTACCTGCAGCTGCAGCAGCGCAGCCGCGCCGCCACCAGCGACTTCGCCGACCTGCGCGAGTGGGCCAAGGCCCGCGGCTGGCAGCCACCGTCTGAGGAGCCTGACCGATGAGCAACGCCTCCCAACGCGGCTGGGGCCCACCCCGCCCCCCCGGCCACCCCGACCTCGTCACCATCGAGGCCGCCGGGATCCGCCTCCGCGTCCACCGCCGGGCCGCCCTGATCTTCACCCGCTTCATCGACGCCATGGCCGCCAAGGGCTACCCCGTCGACCAGGTCGCCGACGACTGGGGCCACGCCTACCGCCCCATCCGCGGCTACACCCTCGCCGAGGCCCTCGCCGACCCCGACAAGATGAGCAACCACGCCTGGGGCCTCGCCGTCGACCTGAATGCCACCCGCAACCCCATGGCCGAGCGGCTCATCACCGACATGCCGTCCTGGATGCCCGACCTGGCCGCCCGCTACCGGCTGCGGTGGGGCGGCAACTTCCAGGACCGCAAGGACCCGATGCACTTCGAGTGGGTCGGGTCGCCGCTGGAAGCCGATGTGCTCACCGACCACCTCACCGACCAAGGAGGGCTCCACTTGGACGCCGACGTCAAGGCCCGCTTCGACCGCATCGACGACAAGCTCAACGCGCTCTACAACCTGACCGCCGAGAAAGCCGGCAACGTCCTCAACAAGGTCGTCGCCTCCGTCGGCGCCAGCCGCGACGCGGTCCTCGGCGCCCTCACCGCCCTGCCACCCCCCGACGTCGACGAGCAGGCCGTCGCCGACCGGGTCAAGGAGCTCCTCGACACCCACGGGGTGGCGGTCGACCCGCAGTCGATCCTGGCCGCGCTGCGTGCCAACCCCCTCGCCCCCATCCCCGACCCCACCGCGTAGGAGGACCCGATGTTCGGACGTGAACCCGCGCTCTGGTCGGCCGCCCTCAAGGCCGTCCTGACCGCCGCCATGGCCTTCGGCCTCCCCATCAGCGCCGAGCAGCTCGCCGTGGTCATGATCGCCGCCGACGCCCTGCTCGCCGTGTTCGTCCGGGCCCAGGTGACCCCGCTGGTCGGGGGCGACCCCAAGGCGATCGCCACCGTGCCCCAGCACCTGGCCGGCGACGGCCGAGGCCCCAGCTAACCTGATTCCCCCGGAATCACCTGTACGGCAGCCTTGCAGTTCGTGCTCGGCTGCCGTATCGTCTTGTAGCTAAGGAGACACACCGGCAGGAAGGAGGCACCCGGGTGGCAGCAGACCGGACCAAGATCACGGCCTACCTGCCCGCCACCCTCGCCCACGACGTCGACCAGCGCATCCTCGACCTCCGACGGGCCGGGATCCGCACCGACCGCAGCAAGTACGTCACCGTCGCCCTCCAGCACGCGCTGGCGAGCGACGACTCCATCCGGCAGCTGCTGGTGGAGTAACCGGAGGCGACCCCGGGCGGAACCGCGCCAACGGCCCGCCCGAGGCCTGACCCACAGCCTGTACGGAGGCCATGGGCTATGAACGACGCTATCGACTCGCGCGACGGCGAGTCCACCCGCCGCAGTGTCGGCCAGGTCCTCGACGACCTGCGCGCACTCAACGAGGCCGACGAGCGCGGCCTCATCCAGCTTGAGGCGATCCGCCTCGGCGTCTCCATCCCACGCACCCGGAGCTGACCCATGCGTCGGCGCCCCCCAACGTGCTCGCGGCCCGGTTGCAGCGGTCCCCGCCATCCCGGCCTGACCGACTGCCTCGGCTGTGCCGCTGCCAGCCCGGTCATGCCCTGGGACCGCCGATGAGCGCTGCCGCTGACACCTGGCCCGCCCGCGAGCAGATCCCATTCCAGCAGGCCGGCCTCGGCGACCTGTTCGAGCAGGCCCACTTCGACCTCTGCGGCGACCCCCACGACCCCGAGGTCTGCCCGCTCCGGACCACCAGGACGACGCTGGGGATGCTGACCGACGCCTACCTCCTCGGCCGCCGCGACCACACCCAGGGGCTGGGGTGAACGTGGGCCAGCTCATCCTCAACGCCCTCGGGCTCCGGAACGACACCCGGGTGCCCTACCCAGCCCGCCACGACCACCGCGCCGAGCCACACCTGGTCCCGATCGGCCGTGATATCGAGGCCGGCTGGACCAACTACTGGGACATGCGCCGCCAGCCCCACGCCCTCATCGCCGGCACCTCCAACGGCGGCAAGACCATCCTCCAGTACGCCATCCTCCGCCACTGGGTCGACTCCGGGGCCTTCGCCCGCATCGCCGTCTGCGACCCCAAGATGGTCGACTTCCTCGCCGCCAAGCACCTCCCCGGCGTCGGCCTGTACGTCACCCTCCCCGAGATCGCCGCGGCGGTCCGCGGCTTCCGCAACGCCAGCGACCAGCGGTATGAGCGGACCTTCGCCGCCGGCCGCCGCAACTACATCGACGAGATCATCCTCAACGAAGGCCGCCTCGGGTTGCTCGTCGACGAGATCCAGGACGTCACCCTCAAAGAGGCCGGGCTGACCAAGGGCTCAGAGGACTGGGAGATCAACCAGCTCCGCCAGCAGATCAGCACCGACCTGCGCCTTGCCGGCAGCAAAGGCCGCGCCTCCGGCGCCCACCTGGCCCTCGCCACCCAGCACCCCAGCGTGGACGTGGTCACCACCGGCATCAAGGCCGTGACCGAGTTCCGCTGCTACTTCCGCACCGACGAGACCGCCGCCAACATGGTCCTCCACGCCCCCGCCGCCGCCTCGCTGCCGGACATCCCCGGCCGGGCGCTGGTCGGACCCAGGGGGATCCTGCGCGAGACCCAGGTGTTCCTCACCGAACCCGACGAGTTCGACACCTGGGCGGCGTCTCGATGACCCGCGCCCCTCTGCTCGCTGCCCCGCCGCCGGCCGTCGCTACCGCTCGGCCGGCGGCGGGGCATGTCCAGCGCCCCGCTCCGCGGGGCGACCCCCGGTCGTGCCTGGTCCGCCGTACCGCCACCACCGGCGGGGCAGCGAGCCGGCCGGCCCCGCCGCTTGGAGGTCCGGTTGGACGACCCCGACGACCCCACACCCGCGCCGTGTCCGGCCTGTCAGGGCTGGCACGACCCCGACGACTACTGCCCGCTGGAGCGGGCTGAGAACGACCCCTAGGAGGCTCGTCATGCCCTCGTTGTTCGCGGCCCTGGCCATCGTCTTGGGGATGGCGCTGTGGCTGCATGACCACCCCAAGCTCAAGAACAAGCTGCGGCTGCTGCTGATCGCGGCGGTCATCTTCGGGGCGTCGCTGACTGGGTTCGCCTGGTCGCTGGTGTCCTCGTTCGGGCAGAGCGTGGAGGACACCGGCACCAAGGTGATCCAGCAGGGTGTCACCGGCGCCGGCGGCGGCCGCAGCGCGGAGCCGGCCAAGACGGAGAAGCCGTAGCCATGGATGTGCTGCGGCCCCTCTTCGACGCTGTGGTCTTTGTCTGTTGCCACCCCCTGCAGGCGCTGTTGCGGGCGGCGATCGCGGTCGCGTTGCTGGTCGGGCTGGCCAACTTTGTGGCGGCGAACAGCCACGGCCCGATCTGCGGACGGACGGCGGCGGTGACCGGGGTCGGCCAGTGCGACAGCCCGCAGGGGGCCACCGAGACGGCCCATCGGGAGCCGAAGCCGGCCTCGAAGCGGTCCGGGAAGGAGCACCCATGAACGCCGAGTTCGAGACCCCCAAGACCTGTCCGGAGTGCGGTGGCGCGCTCGGCTGGCACGGCTCCGACTGCGACACCTGCAACCAAGCGCTGTCGCCGGAAGCCCGGTTGGGCGCGTTCGACAGCCTGGATCCGCCATCGGCGTGGGGTGAGCAGCCGCCGTGGGAGGGGTGGTCGTCGTGAGCGAGATGGCCTGGAACCGGCGCGGTGAGGGTCCTGAGGACATGGCCGGGGCGGCTTTCAACGCGCTCAACCCAGATTTCCTCACCCGCTACCACAGCGGTCTTCCCACTGACGGGTTCAAGGACTGCCTGCAGCAGGAGGAGGCCTTCGCGCTCGACCGCCGTGCTGCGGTGGCCGTCCAGCACGAGAACTGGGGCGGTGACCACGGCGAGCACCACATCTGGCTTCGGGCCCAGCAGGCTGGCTATGGGGCGGCCCCCGACGAGGGGAGCCAGTGGTGAACTACGACTGGGACGAGGAACGCAAGGCGTTCGACGCCGCCGACCTGGAACAGGGCAACCGGGTTGCCCTCGGCATGGCGCTGGAGTCCGACCGCGCCGCCTACTGGAGCAGCGAGGAGGACCCGGAACCGTTCACGTCCTGGGTCGAGGAACGCGCGGGTGGCCTTCGGCTGTGACCGCGTACCGGGACTACATCCTCGGCCCGGTCTGGGCTGAGCGTCGCGATCGGCATCTGGCCAGGCGTCCGACCTGTGTCGCCCACGGCCGCGGGTGCCGGGCCCGGACCGTGCACCACGCCTCCTACTGGGGCTGGCGGCATCTCGGCGTCGAGCTGCCGTGGGAGAAGGTCTCGCTGTGTCGGCCCGCCCACGACCGCATCAGCCGGTGGCATCGGGGCCGCTGGATCTCGAACCCCGCACTGTTCGCCCTCACCTGGGCGATCGTCGGCTGGACCCGCCTGTGGTCTGGGCCGGCCCTCTGCCAGTCCGCCGCCTGGCCCGCACGGAAGGAGCAGCAGGATGGTCCTGTCCCGTTCCCGTAGGCGGGTGGTGGTCGTGGCGGCGGTCGCGGTCACGCTCGCCCTCGCCCTGGCGGTGGCGATCGCCCGGCCGGGCCCGGCCTCGGCG
>Ga0081539_10003703_pt1 | contig 18222 bp, 20 predicted proteins | sample TabmetS4T2R2_FD_71023 | JGI IMG/M metagenome (GOLD analysis project Ga0081539, IMG submission 71023) | Tabebuia heterophylla rhizosphere microbial communities from the University of Puerto Rico - S4T2R2 | ecosystem: Host-associated > Plants > Roots > Rhizosphere ...
TTCTACGCGAGGGCGTCGACGGACGGCCGCCGGCTCTACACGATCGCGCGCTCGGGCCGGATCGTCACGCTCGACGCGGTCACGGGCCGCGTGATCTGGACGGATCGGGTCAACTCGCTCGGGTACTCGACGCCCGCGGTCGGTCGCGACCGCATCTTCGTGGGAGACTTCAACGGCGGGCTCCGTGCGTACCGCAAGACGGACGGGCGGCTCCTGTGGCGATCGCACGTCGGCGGCCGCATCCTCGGCGCCCCGGTCGTCGTCGGCGACCTCGTGTTCTTCTCGACGCTCGAGACGGAGACGTACGCCGCGCGCACCTCCGACGGCAGGATCGTCTGGCGCTACGGCCTCGGCAAGTACTCGCCGGGAATCGCCACGGAGCGGACGTACTACTTCTCGCTGAACGGAATGCTCGTCGCTTTCCGAGGCAAGGAAGGGCCGGCGTAAGAACGGTGTCAGACACCGAAACGTGTCGAGCGCGGCCCGCGCCGATCCTGTAGAAACTTGTCCACAGCCCGGCGGCCGCTCGGCATCGGGGTCGACGCGAGCGCCTGTGGAGAAACAGGCAAAGTTCCACTTATACGACCGCGCGGATCGATAAGCCAATCTCAGTGGGCGGCGTCGAGCACGGGATGCCGGCGCCGCCACAGCGGTGATCGCTGCATCGCTGCGCCAACGCCACGCCAGGCTGCCGTCTTCGCGCGATACACGGCGAGACGGCGACTCGACAAACCGCGTACCGTCGTCTCGTAGCCCAGCTCGGCGAGCACGTCCCCGGCGACCGCCTCGAACGCGATGCGGTCGTCAGCCGGCATCTCCGTACGCCAGTCGCGGACGCCCACGCGCGGCGGCTCGTTCAGCCGCTGCTGGTGCGCCTTGCGCGCAGAGTCCGTCTCCCCGACGTACCCGAGCATCGCGTCGTCGTACTCGAGACCAGCGAAGCGACACGCCGCTCTCAGCGATGCTGCTGCGTCGGCGACGAGCTCCTCGTAGCGCAGCTCCACGTACCGGTCCGGCCCGACCCGCCGGCCGAGCAAGCGAGCGTCGCGGACCTCCGTCGCCCATTGCGCTGCGAACCCCGCGGCATCCCGCGGGTGGCCCCAGCCGGCGGTCATGATCCCGTCCGGCACCGAGAGGAACGACAGCGCCGCGTCACGGCCGTCGCGCACGAGGTGGACGAACCTCGCGCTCGGGAACAGTCGCTCGAGAAGCGGGAGGTGCTGCATGTACAGCGGTGTCTTGTCGCCCCAGCGCGCCTTGCCGCGTTCCGCCGCGTAAGTCTCGAACACCGCGGCGATCGCCTCGCCGGTCGTCATCCCGGGACGGAGCCGCGCGGCGACTGCGTCCGGCGTCAGGCCCCACTCCACGAGCGCCGGCAGGCGGCGCAGGTCGTCGACGAAGGCAGCCGGATCGAGACGGCCCCGATGGCGGCGCGCAAGCTGCGGGACGAAGTACGACTCGTCCGGCACGGCGAGCTCCGCGTTCCGGTCGAGCATCACGCGGAGGAGCGTGGTGCCCGAGCGGCGGACACCGAGGACGATCACCGGTGGTCCCGGAGCGGTCACGGCGGGAGTCTAGGGTCTGTAATACTTCCCATAATGAAGCGAGTTCGCCGTGCGGACCCGTACCGCGACACGGACGTCATCGACGAGCGCGCGCCGCGCGTGAACCAGGCCGTCGTCGGCCTCGTCTCGCTTGTCGCCGCTCTGACGGGCGCATGGTGGCTGCTCGCGCTCCTCGCCCTCCAGCTCGGGCTCGGACTGACGCTGGGGAGGCGCTGGTGCCTCGCCTGCGTCGCCTACTTCGAGCTGATCCAGCCTCGGCTCGGGGAAGGGCGCCTCGAGGATGCCCGTCCGCCGCGGTTCGCGAACCTCGTCGGACTGGTCGTGCTTACGAGCGCATCGCTCGCGTACGCGGTCGGGTCGGACGCTGTCGGCGCAGCGCTCGGCGTCCTCGTCGCTGTGCTCGCCTTGCTCGCTGCGGTCACGGGCTTCTGCGCCGGCTGCACCGCGTACAAGCTGGGCTACCGGCTCACCGGCCGGCGCTTCGTCTCCTGCCCGCTGCCCCCGCCGCTTGCCGATTAGCCTGCCCGCCGTGTCCGGCGACATCACGCTTCGCCCCGCAACGCGAGACGATGCGCGTGCGCTCGTCGACCTGAGCCACGAGAGCAGCGTGTTGTACGCCCGACTTGCGCCGGAGCTGTTCGTCGAGGGCGATCGCGACGGCTTCGCCGACTGGATCGTCGAGGAGTGGGACGACGGTGACGAGACGATCGCGCTCGTCGCCGAGATCGACGGCGAAGTCGCAGGCTATCTGGAGGCGACAATCCAGCATCCGGAGGGTTGGTCGCGGTTCTTCGGCAGCCGCGACCTCCGATCTCGCCGGCTCTTCGTCAATGCGGTGCTGACGGCGGAGGCGTACCGCCGACGCGGTGTCGCAACGCGCCTCGTCGAGGCGGCCGAAAGCTGGGGGCGCGAGCGCGGAGCGACGGTCGCGCTGCTCGACACCTATGTCGACAGCCCGCTCTCGGTGCCGTTCTGGGAGAAGCGGATGGGCTACGAGCGGCGGACGATCGTGTTCCGCAAGAAGCTCTAGCCCGCCAGGTCCTCCCCCGGCGCCGGACCACTGACGACGCCCCGCGTCGCAAGCCACCGGGAGCCGGCGACGAGCACCGCGAGGGCGGAGGCGACAGCGCCCGTGACGACGATGACGTCCGCGCCGGGCGGATCCACGAGCTTGACGCCGGCCAGGGTCAGGGTCGCAGCAAGGGCGATCCGGAGAGCTCGGTCGGGCAGCCTGACCGTGAACTGGCCGCCGATCAGCACGCCGGGCACGGAGCCGATCAGGAGCCAGCCGGTCGCGCCGAGGTCGACGTGGCCCGCGACGAGGTGACCTGCGCCGGCGACCGCGAGAAGCACCGCCGCATGGAAGATGTCGGTGCCGACGATCTTCGCCGCCGTCAGCGGGAACGCGATCAGCATCACGAGCCCGAAGAGCGTGCCGCTCCCCACCGACGTGAGGCCGACGACGAACCCGCCGACGACGCCGGTCGCGACTGCGATCACGCGGTCGCGCGGCCGGAGGATGAACGGCCGGTCCTCGGGGCTGCGGTGGAGGTAGGCCTTGACGAGGAACGCGATCCCGCACCCGACGAGCGCGATGCCGAGGATCGCCTTCGCTGTGTCCTCGTAGCCGTCGCCGTACTCGCGCTTGAGCCACCAGGAAAGGACGACGCCGAGGATCGAGAACGGCGCCGAGCCGAGCAGCATCCACAGCGTGAGCCGGGCGTGCACGTGACCGAGGCGGCGGTGCTGGACGGCGCCGAACGACTTGAAGATCGCGCCGTGCACGATGTCCGTCCCGATCGCGATCGACGGCTTGAAGCCGAAGAACAGCACGAGGAGGGGCGTCATCAACGAGCCGCCGCCCATCCCGGTGAAGCCGACGAGCAACCCGATGAGGAGCCCCGCGAGGGAGAGTTTCCAGTCCATCGACGGGGTCAGTCCTCGGGGACGGAGTCGAGCAGGACCTCCTTGAGGGTGTCGCCGCGGAGCCCGAGGCGGAGCGTCTCGACGGCGATCACCTCCTCCGGCGGGATGTTGCCGAGGTTGACGTTCGGCCCGAAGTGCTTCACGAACCACGCCTGCGACGACTTGGTCGGCGCCTCGAAGAGGACGTCGTCGACGGCAACCTCGTGCGCGATCTCGTCGATCAGCCCCGTTCGCATGTCTCCGTCGGCGCGGAAGATCCCGGACGTCCCGCTCTCTCGGCCTTCGGTGATGACCTTCCAGGCCCCGGCGGCGAGCTCCTCCTTGATCCACTCGACCCACTGGTACGGCGCGTAGACGACGTCGGAGTCCTTCGACCCCACCTCGGAGAGCACGGTGAAATCGCGCGCGAAGTCCGCGATCAGCTCGAGCTTCCGCTCGCGCGGGATCTCGAGCGTGCCGTCGGAGATCTCGACGTGCGAGAAGCGGTTCTCCAGGAGCCACTGCTTGAACTCGTCGAGCCGGTCGCGACCGTAGACCGCCTCGAACAGCGTGCCGCCGCAGACGACCGGCGTGTCGAACGACCGATACAGCGCGATCTTCTTCTCGAGGTTGTTCGTGACGTAGCTCGTCCCCCAGCCGAACTTCACGATGTCGACGAACTGGCCGGCCGTGTCGAACAGCCCCTCGATGTCGCGGAGGTTCATGCCCTTGTCGATCACGTGCGTCAGACCGACGTCGCGCGGCTTGCCGGGCCGTGCGGGGACTCCGAGGAACCCGTCGTTAAAGTCGGGCATAGAGCTCCTCCAGCTTCGTCTTGGCGCGATCCTGGACGTCGCGATAGAGCGAGCCGCCGTGCGCGTCGATGCCGACGATCAGGGGCCCGAAGTCCTTGACGCGGAACTTCCACAGGCACTCCGGCATGAGCTCCTCCCAGGCGACCTCCTCGATCTCCTCGATCTGGGTCGTCTCGAGCGCGGCCGCGCCGCCGACGATCGCGAAGTAGACCATTCCGAGGCGGTGCATCGGCTCGATCGCCTCGTCCGGGAAGCCGCCCTTGCCGCAAATCGCGCGGACGCCGTACTGCGCGCCGAGCCCTTCGGTGAAGCGCACCATGCGGGCGCTCGTCGTCGTGCCGATGCAGATCTTCTCGTAGCGACCCGGCCCGAGCTTGCGGACGTTCGGCGCCGTGTGCAGCAGGAACGCGCCGCTCAGATCCATGGGCGGCTCCATGCCCTGGTCGAAGATCCGGATCTGCGTGCGGTCGCGGATCCCGATGACGTGTCCCTGCACGGTCACCTCGTCGCCGGCGCGGAGCTTCTCGATCTCGCCGGGATCGGTGATCGGGAACGTGACCTCGTGCGTCGCCATCAGGCCGCCGCCCGTCGAGGCCCGCGGCCAGCGAACGCGTCCAAGCCCAAACCCCCACCCAGGGTGGGGAAGCCTCCCGCCGCCCTCACGGACGAGTCTACGCCGCCAGCCGCGGCGGAACTGCGCCATCTGCGGAAAATCTCGTCCACACGAGCGGGAGGTTGCTCGTCCGTGCGAGCGGGAGGTCGAAGAGTGACGGCCATCTCAGAACTCCCGGTCGAAGTCGACGGACCCGTCGGCGGCGATGTGCGCCGAGGCGCGGCGCGCCGCCCAGCACTGGTAGTTCACCGCGACGGGGTTGAGGGTCATGTGCGTGTCCGCGTGCTCGATGTGGCACTGGAGCACGGTCACGTCGCCGCCGAGCCCCATCGGGCCGATGCCGGTCTCGTTGAGCAGCTCGTAGAGCTCGTCCTCGAGCTGCGCGACGAGCGGATCGGGATTGCGGGAGCCGACCGGCCGCGCGATCGCCTCCTTCGCGAGGTGCATGGCGTAGTCCGCCGAGCCGCCGATCCCGATGCCGACGATGCCCGGCGGGCACGGCTTGCCGCCCGCGCCGACGATCGACTCGAGCACGAACTTCTTGATGCCCTTCACCCCGTCGGCGGGGACGAGCATCTTCAGGAACGTCATGTTCTCCGAGCCCGATCCCTTGGGCACGCACTTCACGTCGAGCCCGTCCCAGTCGGGGACGAAGTCCCAGTGGACGATCGGCACGCGGAAGCCGACGTTCGGCCCGGTGTTCTCGCGCGTCAGCGTGTGGACGGTGTTGGAGCGCAGGGGGTGCTCGACGGTCGCGCGCTCGGTCCCCGCCTTCAGCGACGCGTAGATCCGGGCCGGATGCAGGGGGAAGTGCTCGCCGACACGGCAGTAGTAGACGGCGATGCCGGTGTCCTGGCAGACGAGGTTCTTCTGCTCGTCCGCGATCTCGACGTTCCGGTGGATCGTCTCGAGGACGCGGATCCCCGTGACGGACGTCTCACGATCCTTCGCGGCGGCAAGCGCGTCCCGGAGGTCCTGCGGGATGTCCTTCAGGGCCCAGACGTAGAGGTGCGCCGCCGCGTCCTCGACGGCGTGACCGAGATCGGTGGTCGTGATCGTGCTCATGCCTTCGCTTTCGTCGCGGCGTTCGCTCCGGCCCGTCGGCCGAAGACGACGCATTCGAGGAGTGAGTTGCCCATCATGCGGTTTCGGCCGTGCGTGCCGCCGGCGATCTCGCCGCAGGCGAAGACGCCCTCGAGGGTCGTCTCGGCCGCGGCGTCGATCACGAGCCCGCCGTTCTGGTAGTGGAGAACGGGATACGTGAGGATCCGCTCGGAGAGCGGGTCGATGCCGGCGCCGCGGTAGCGGCGCAGCATGTACGGCAGGGAGATCTCCGCGTCCTCGGGCGCGATGCGGGTCGTGTCGAGCCACACCGCGGGGCGACCGTCCGCGGTGAGCACACCGCGCCCCGCCTCGACCTCGTCGAAGATCGCCTGCGACACGGCGTCGCGCGCGCCGAGCGAGTCGGTGAACTCCTCGCCGTCGACGTTGAGCAGCACCGCGCCGTAGGCACGGGTCGTCTCGGGGATCGAGTATCCCTGCATCGTCGCGGGCCAGGCGCCGCCGTTCGGGTGGTACTGCAGCGCGTCGAGGTCACGCACTTCGGCCCCTGCGTCGAGCGCGATCCGGGTCGTCTCGCCCGTCGCGTTGGGATGGTTCGTCGAGAGCTCACCGCGGGCCGCGGCCTCCGCGTAGCACCGGCCGCCCGAGGCGAGCACCACCGCGCCTGCGTCCACGTCGACCGTCTGCTCGGGGGTCGAGAACGTCGCGCGCCACCCGCCTCCGTTCGGCTCGAGCTCCGTCAACCGATGGTGTGCGAGCGCCTCGCCATCGCCCGCCTCGAAGGCCTCCCGGAGCGCCTTCGTGATCGCGTGACCCGTGCGGTCGCCGACCTGCAACAGGCGCTTGCGGGACCCGCCGCCGCACCGGGCGAGCCGGTAGCCGCCGTTCTCGCGCGTGAAGAGGCAGCCGAGCTCCTCGAGCCAGTGGATGGCCGAACGCGCCTCGGAGGTCAGGGCCTCGACGAGGGAGGGCTCGGCGGTGTCGTGGGACGAGCGCATCACGTCTTCGGCGTGGAGGTCGGGGCTGTCGTCGTCGCCGAAAGAGGCCTGGATACCGCCCTGCGCCTTCGACGAGTTGTTCGCCTGCAGCGTCGTCTTCGTGGCGACCGCGACGTGGGCGCCGGAGCGTCCGGCGGACACGGCCGCCGCAAGACCCGCGGCGCCGCTGCCGATCACGAGCACGTCGATAGGAGCGTCGCCCGCCACGTCGGCGAAGATCGTACAGGATTTCGCGCGATCGCTAATGCCCTGCATTAGTCCAGCTTATTGAAACGGCGACGCGGTAGACTTGTGGAGCCCCATGCCGTCCCTCTCCGACATCATGAGGCCCGAGCTTCTCGAGGCCGCACCCGAGGACACTCTCGGCGAGGTCGCCGAGCGGATGACGGCGGTCAACGTCGGCGCGGTCGCCGTGAAGGACTTCGGCCGGCTGATCGGGATCCTCACCGAGCGCGACATGCTCAAGGCGATGGCGGCCCGCGTCCACACGAGCGAGGCTCGCGTCCGCCAGTGGATGACGGAAGATCCGATCACGGCGCCGCTCGACATGGACGTCGAGGAGGCCGCGAGGATCATGCTCGACAACGGGTTCCGGCATCTGCCTGTCGTCGACGAGAGCGGCCAGGTGGTCAGCGTCGTCAGCCTGCGCCGCGTGGTCGCGGCGTCCAAGGTCGCACCTGATCCCGCGTAGCGCGACCTAACAGGCCGCGGCGGTGCCTTTGGTGATCGCGGCGGCGGCCGACGTGACGGTGACCCGCATACGCGCGAGACGCGTGCGCAGCTTCCGGTCCTTGCGGATCGTCTCGGCCATCCCCGCCTGTGTCGAGTCGGCCGACACCTTCGCGAACGCGCACTCGACCGGCTGCAGCTTGCCGCCGATCCAACCCGTCGCGTAGAGGTACCGCAGCGGCGGGCGCGCATACGGCGCGTTCGCCATCGCCGCACGCGCCGCTGCGGGAGACACCTTTGCCGACCGAGCGGTCTCGTTCACGAGCGCGACCGCGCGCTGCGTCGTCGTCGGGAGCTTCGCCGCCAGCTGCGCGTCCGGGATCGAGGTCAGCGCGACCGCGAGGCTCGCCATGACGGCGGTCACGAGGGCGTATTCCCCCACGACCGAATGATCGGCAGCGCGGTCGGCCGGGTCAATGACCGATGTGGACAAATCGACGCTCTTCCGCGGCGATGGACATCTGGCGCGACTCGTCTCCATTGGCAAACCTGACAACAGACGCGGACCAATGGAAAGGAGTACCGATGTTCGACGAGCTCACCGAGGAGCTGCTCGACCTCAGCACGACGATTCGCGGGCACGGCGGTGCGATGTACGCGGTCGTCGACGATCCTGGATGCTCGAGCGGGCTCTGCAGCTCCATCATCCTCTGCTGCACCTGCACGAGCCTCTGCTGGTGACGGACAGCGCCCCGACCTCGCTTCCGCACCGCCCCGCACTCGCGCCGTGGTGCCGGCTCGCCGACGACGAGGAGCGCATCCTCGTCGAGCACGGCGGGACCGTCGTCACCTTCGAGGGTCGAGCGGTACAGGCGCTGCTGCCGAAGCTCCTGCCGCTCCTGGACGGCACGCGGACTGTCACGGAGATCGAGGAGGAGCTGGGGCGGCGCGCGGCGCCGGCGGTGGCGAACGCCCTGGCCATGCTGGCCACGAACCAGCTGCTCGTCGACGGCCGGCACCGGCCGAGCGACGAGGCTCCCGTGACCGCGGCGGCGTCGTTTGCTGCCGCGGTCACCCGGCGCACGACGCAGGCCGACGCGCTGCGTGCCCTGGCGGAGGCCGCCGTGCACGTGCTCGGCGGCGGCGATATCGCCCGGGAGGTCGAGCGGCTGCTGGCACATATGGGCATCGGACATGTGGAGCTTCGGGCGCTCGGCGACCATCTCGAGGACGCAGCGTTCGTCGTCGCGGCTCCGGAGCGAGCCGGCGTCCCTGCGCTGGCCCGCCTGAACGCGATCGCGCTCGAACGCCGCCTTCCGTGGCTCCAGGTGCTCCCGTTTGACGGGCGTCTCGCCGTCGTCGGGCCGCTCTTCGTCCCCGGGGCATCCGCCTGCCGGGCCTGCTACGTGCTCCGGCGCGCATCGTGCTCGGGGTACGACGAGGACTACGACCTGATCGACCACGAGCCGGTCCGCGCGCCCTCGCCGCCCCCACTGACGGCGGTCGCGGCCGGGCTTGCGTCGCTCCTCGTGCTGCGGTGGCTGACGACGTGCGACCCGGCGCTCCCGGGGCGCTTCTACGCCGTCGAGGCCGGCGCGATCGTGCGTCTCCGATACGACGAAGTCCTCCGCGTCCCGCGCTGCGGTGCGTGCGGCACCCCCGAGCGCGCCATTCCGTCTCCGTGGTTCGAGGAGGTCGCATGACGGCGCTCGCCGACGTGCCGTTCACCACGGTCGAGGAGTCCCTGGCGCGACTCGAACGTGCCGTCTCGCCGCACGTGGGGATCGTGACGCGAACGGTCTCCAGCACGAGCACCACCGACGAGACCCGGCTCCCGAACTGCGCGAGCGAGCTGGCGTCGGCACGGCGAACGATCGGCGCTCCCACGGTCGAGTACGGAAGCGGCGCGCACCCGAGCCCGTTGCGTGCCCGCGCGGCCGCTGTGGGTGAGGCAATCGAGCGCTACTCGGCGATGTTCGTGCCGTTCGAGCAGCTGCTCGCGACGAGCGCCCGGGCGCTCGGGAGCGCGGCGGTGCACCCGACGCGGTTCGCGCTCTTCCACGACTCCCAATACGCACAGCCGCGCTTCGCGTTCGCGCGCTTCACGGAGGACACGCAGACGACGTTCGTCGAGGGCATCGCGCTCGCCGACGGGAGGCCGGCGTACCTGCCGGCGGAGCTCGTCTACCTGCGCCGCCCGCCTTCGGCGCGCCGGCCGATCGGCTACTCGACGAGCAGCGGTCTCGCGTGCGCCGCGACCTCGACCGAGGCGATGCTCGCCGCGCTGTTCGAGGTGGTCGAACGCGATGCGGTCATGCTCGCGTGGAAGTGCGGACTCTCGCTTCCGCTTCTCGACTGGTCGGGAGACGCGGTTCTGGACGACCTGGACCGGAGGTTCTTCCGCCCCACCGGCGTGCGCTTCGACGTCGTCGACGCGAGCGTCTTTCTCGACGTTCCCGTCGCGATCGCGGTGCTGCACGGGCCGGCCGGATCGCGAGCGGCGCTCGCCGTCGGCGCCGGCGCGGCTGCCGACATCGGCGAGGCCTGGCTCAAGGCGGTCTCCGAGAGCTTCGGCGTCTACCGCTGGCTGGGCCGCCAGGCCGCCTCGCTCCCCGACCGGGCTCCGCCCGAACCCGACGCGATCACGTCCTTCGACGACCACATGCTCTTCTACGCACGCCACGAGCAAGCGGCGCTCGCGAGCTTCCTCGTCGCGTCGCCGGAGCGGCGTCCAACGGCCGCGGTTCCCGCGCTCGAGGGCAGCACGCCGGGGGCGCAGATCGACAGCATCCTGCGGAGGCTGGCGCTGCGCGGGTACTCGGCGTACGCCGCCGACGTCACGTCGCCCGACGTGCGCGCGCTCGGGCTCCGCGTCGCGCGCCTCGTCGTCCCCGAGCTCTGCGCGCTCGACGTGTCCCACCGGTGCCGGTTCCTCGGGGGTCCGCGCCTCTACTCGGCCGCGCACGAGGCGGGCCTCAGGCCTGCACCGCTCGAGATCCGCGACCTCAACCCGCTGCCGCACCCGTTCCCGTGAGCACCAACGGGGAGGCGCCTCAGGGTGAGGAGGCAGTGCCGACCGTGAGGCTCGCCTCGGTGCTCGGCGCGCACGACGTTGCGGCAGCGGACCCGTCCGAGGACTACCACGAGGCGTCCCGGATGTATCCCGAGATCGTCGACCCGCTCGTTCTCGGTGCGGCCCGTCTCGAGCGGAGTCGGACGATGCGCGTGAGCGCCACGCGGTCGGTCAAGCGACACGGCCACCTGCCGTTCCTCCCGTTACCCGCTTCGACTCTCGGCGACGCGACCCTCTCGACGGCCCTCGAGCGGCGACGGTCGATCCGTGCGTTCGGCGACCGCGCCCTCCGAATGGAGGAGCTTGCGACGGTCCTGCACGCGGCGTACGGCGTGACGTCTTCGATCGACGGCACGCCGCAGGCTCTAAGGACGGTCCCGTCCGGCGGCGCCTTGTACCCGCTCGAGCTCTACGTCGCGTGTCGACGGGTGGACGGCCTCGAGCACGCCCTCCACCACTACGACCCGCTGCGACACGGCCTCGAACTGCTCCGGCCGCTCGATCCACTCGCGCCGCTCGACGATCTCTCCCCCTACCACGAGCTTCTGGCATCCAGTGCCGCGTTCGTCGCCGTGACCGCGATGTTCTGGCGCTCGCGCTTCAAGTACGGCGCGCGGGCGTACCGTTTCACGCTGCTCGAAGCCGGGCACGTCGCCCAGAACCTGCTCCTGGCGGTCGCCGCGCTGGGGCTGGCCACCGTTCCGCTCGGCGGATTCTTCGACCGCCGCGTCGACGCGTTCCTCGACGTCGACGGCCTCTACGAAGCGTCGCTCTACCTGCTACCGATCGGCCGGCCCGCATGAATGCGGCGGCCCGCACCCGGCTCGCCGGTTGGGCGGGCGTCGCGATCGCCGGTGTGCTCGTCGCGCCGCCGGTCGCGCCAGTCGATCCATCGCTGCACCCGGCGGGCGAGGCGATCGCCTTCGGCTGCGTGGCGGGGGCCGCGCTGTTCCTGACGCTCGCCGGGCGCCTCTCCGGCGCCGTCGTGCGCGCCGTCCCCCGTCGGCGCTTGATCGCGAGGAGCACAGTGCTGGCGCTCAAGTCCTTCCAGGAGGAGGCGATCTGGCGCGGCGTCGCGCTCGGAGCGCTGGTCGGGCCAGTGGGACGGCTCGCAGCGGTCGGTGCGAGCACGACGCTGTTCGCGCTCGCGCACGCCGGGCGCCTCGGCCGGCGCGCCTCGACGCACCTCGCGACCGGCCTCGTGTTCGGCCTCGCCTACGTCGTCACCGGGCGCCTGCACGCCGCGATCGCGGCCCACTGCACGTACAACGTGCTGGTCGGCGCCGCCTCGCTGGCCTGCGAGGACATGGCCGTCTCGGACACTAGGCGGCTCTCGGCACCCCTCGTACGATCCACCGGAGCCCTAGACCGCCGACGGCAGATGCACCAACCGGCCCGCAGTCACGCCGCGACCGTCGCCTCGCTCGAGGGGGTGAGCAAGGCGTTCGGCTCCGTTCAGGCGCTCGACCGCGTCGACCTCTGGCTCCGGACGGGCGAGGTCGTCGCGCTGCTCGGCCCCAACGGCGCGGGCAAATCGACCGCCGTCGCCGTGCTGCTTGGCCTGCGACGGCCGGACGCCGGTCGCGCACGCCTGTTCGGGCTCGATCCGGTGGATCCGGCGGCTCGCCGCGCGGTCGGAGTCGTGCTCCAGGAGGTGGGCTTCCCTCCCGCTCTCCGAGTACGCGAGACCCTCCAGCTCGTCAGCGCCCACTTCCCGGACGCGGTGCCCTCGAACGAGGCGCTCGAGCGCCTCGGCCTCGTCGAGCTCGCACAGCGCGACGCGGGTGGTCTGTCGGGCGGCCAGCGGCGTCGTCTGGCGGTCGCGCTGGCGTTCCTCGGCAGGCCCGAGGCGCTGTTCCTGGACGAGCCGACGGCGGGCATGGACGCGCTCGCGCGCCGCGCTCTGCTCCGGGACATCGCAGCGTTCGCGAGCGACGGCGGCGCGGTGCTGCTCACGACGCAGCAGCTCGCCGAGGCCGAGGAGATCGCCACGCGCGTCGTCGTCCTCGCAGCGGGCCGTGTCCTCGTGGAGGGCACGGTGGCCGAGGTCCGCGCGCGCGGAGGCCTCACGAGGGTGACCGTGCGCGCCGCGCAGCTCCCGCCCGTCGGCACGCGCTCTGTCGCGTCGAGCGGCGACCGGCACGTCGTGTACGTCGACGATGCCGACGCCTTCGTCGGCGCGCTCGTCCGCTCCGGCGTCACGTTCACCGAGCTCGAGGTTGTTCCCGTCAGTCTCGAGGACGCGTTCGTCGCGCTCACTAGCGAGGCCGCGGAATGAGGCTCGCCTTCGCCCACGCTCGGGCCGAGACCGTGCAGCTGGCCCGATACCCCGCCTACGCAGTCCCGACGGTGCTCTTCCCGGCCGTCCTACTGCTCGTCTTCGGCCGGCAGTTCGAACGCGGCGAGCCCAACCGGCTCCTGGCGGGGTTCGGCGCGACAGCGCTCCTGACCGTGGCGTTCTTCCAGTTCGGCGTCGGCATCGCCACGAGCAGGACGACGCCCTGGGAGTCCTACCTGCGGACGCTCCCCGCGGGACCGGCGACACGGCTCCTCGGCCGCGTGCTTTCAGCGTTGGCATTCGCCGCAGCGACGATGGCCGCGGTGGTCGCCGTGGCGACGGCCGTCTACGACGTCGAGATGCCTGCGTGGCGTTACGCCGCGCTGGCGGTCGCACTCCTCCTCGGGAGCATCCCGTTCGCACTCCTCGGCATCGCGTTCGGCTACTGGCTGCCCCCGCGGGCGGCGCTTCCGGTCGCCAACGTCCTCTTCCTCCCGCTCGCCGTAGGCGGGTCGCTCTGGGTCCGGCCGACGGACGACATCCCGCACGCCGTGGACATCGGGTCGCAGCTGCTCCCGACGAGGAGCTGGGTCGAGGTGCTCGACGCCGTGGCGACCGGGGACAGCCGGTTGCCGCTCCACCACGTCGCCGCGCTCGCCGGCTGGACGGTGGTGTTCTTCGCGCTGGCGTGGGTCGGGTACCGGCGCGACGAGGGGGAGCGATTCAGGTGATCACCAGATCTCGCGGAGCAGCCTGGTTACGTCCGCAACCGAGGCGGGACGCGGATTCGCCTGTGCCCCCGCCCGGGCGACGATCACCTCTGCGACGCTCTCGAGCTCCCCCTCCGGCACGCCGAAGTCACGCAACCGAGTGAATCCGCCGAGTCGAGCGAGCTCCTCGACACGCGCGGGCGGATCGACGGTGCCGAGCGCCTCGCCCAGGCGCGCGATCGCGTCGGGGACCACCTCGGCGTTGAAGCGGAGCGCGGCGGGAAGGCACACCGCGTTCATCGCGCCCTGCGGGAGCCCGTAGCGCCCTCCGAGCGCCTGCGCCATCGCATGCGCCAGGCAGAGGCCCGCCATCTCGAGGGCGAGCGCGGCGCGGAAGGCCCCTTCGAGAAGCCGCGTGCGACCGTAGATCCCGTCGGGCTTCTCCACGACGATCGGCAGCGCGTGGTTGATCGCGGTCGCGCCGGTGTCCGCATGGCGCTCCGCACGAGGGGTGCGGGACGGATGGTAGTACGCCTCTGCGCAGTGCGCGAGTGCGTTCATCGCCGTGCCGACGGTCGCCTCGAGCGGCAGTCCGAGGGTGAGCTCGGGGTCGTAGATCGCGGCGACCGGCTTGCTGCGCTCGTCCATTCCGCCGCCCTTGCGACCGGGCTCGAGGAGCATGCCGAAGTAGGGCGTCCACTCTGCGCCCGCGTACGTCGTCGGGACGGCGACGACTCGCAGGACGGACTCCCCGCCCTCCGCGCCGAGCTCGTGGACGACAGCCTTGGCCGTGTCGATCGCGCTCCCGCCTCCGATCGCAACGAGGCCGTCCACGTCGAGCGCGCGGGCATCGTCGGCCGCCGCGCGGACGGTCTCGACGGGAACATGCGACTGAACGCCGTCGTAGACACCGACCACCGGCAGCGAGCCCATCGATACGGCGGTGCGCCGCGAGGCGACGAGCAGCGGCCGCGCGATCCCGACCTCGCGGCAGACGTCCGCCAGCTCCACGAGCGATCCTGCGCCAAAGCGGGTGACCCGCGTGGGAGCAGCCGTGCTCACGTCGCTGCGCTCGCGGTCGCGAGTGCGGCCGGGCCCAGGCCGTATCCGAGCCCGACGGCACGGTCGCGTGCGAACGAGGCGAAGGCATCCGCGACGCGCGTCTGCGCTCGACCCGAGCTCCGGGCGATCGAGATCTCGCGACGACCGTTCATCGCGGCGATCCTCGCCTCGGCGAGCGCACCGGACGCGAGCTCGGACTCGACCGCGGCCCGCGAGATGAACGTCACGCCGTACCCGGCCAGGACCGCGCTGCGGACCGATTCCTGCAAGCCGAGCTCGAGCCTCACGTCGAGATCGCGCAGCCGAAGCCCGAGACGGCGGAGCTCGTCCTCGACGATCCGACGGACGCCTGCTCCCTCCTGCATCACGACGAGCCGCTCCGAGGTGAGCTCGTTGACGTCCACCGTGCGGCCTGCGAAGCGATGCCCGGGGGGGCACACGAGTACTACCTCGTCCGTGGCGAACGGCTCAAAGCGGACACCGCGATGACGCGGCGCCGCCCCGACGATCCCGAGCTCGAACCGGCGCTCGGCGACGAGCTCGACCACCGCACGCGTGTCGTGGACCTCGAGCGCGACCCGCACGGCGGGATGCGCACGCTGGAACTCGCAGAGCAGGACGGGGACGACGACTGCCGCGGGGCCTGTCGACGCTCCGATCGACAACGAGCCGGTGAGGTCGCCGCCCGCCTCGGAAACGACGTCCTCGAGCACCTGCTCCTCGAGCGCGAGGAGCCGCTGGGCGCCGCGGTAGAGACGCATGCCGGCCTCGGTCGGCTCGACGCGGCGCCCCGACCGATCGAGGAGCTGCGTGCCGAGCCGCTTCTCGAGCGCCCGCACCTGCAGCGAGACGGCCGGCTGGGTGACACCGAGCTGCTCTGCCGCCTGCGAGAACGACTGGCGCTCGACCACGGTGCAGAACGCGGCAAGCTGACGCGTGTCCATAAGGAGATCTTATAAGCAACCAGGTACCTGGATCGGCGTTACGCAGTTCTGCATAATGCAGTTGTGCGTAGCGCGACGAACCCGTTCACCTTCGGCAGCCTGGCGCAGGACGAAGCGTTCACCAACCGTGGGACCGAGATCGCGACGCTCGCGGCGGACATGAGGAACGGTCAAGACGTCGTCGTGCTCGCGCCGCGCCGGTACGGCAAGACCTCGCTCGTCCTCCGCGCCGCGCAGCAGGTGCTCGACGACGACGTGCTCGTGGCGTACTGCGACCTCATGCGGACCCCGACGAAGCTGCGCCTCGCGGGCGCGCTGGCAAAGGCGATCGTCGACGACCTCCTCTCGCCCGTGCAGGGGCTGCTCGAGCGTGCGGGGGCGGTCGTTCGGGGGCTTCGCGTGCGGCCGGCGGTGGAGGTCGATCCGCGCGACGGCGGCGTGCGGTTCTCGTTCGAGGCCGTGCGGCGTAGCGCGGACATCGACGCGACGATCGAGCGGCTGCTCGAGCTCCCGGCGGAGATCGCCGCCGAGCGCGATCGACGCGTCGTCCTCGTGTTCGACGAGTTCCAGGAGATCGTCCGGATCGACGACACGCTGCCCAACCTGATGCGCGCGATCTTCCAGACCCAGCGCGAGGTGGGGCACGTGTACCTGGGGAGTCGGCGGCACGTCCTGACGGCGATCTTCAACGACCGCCACGAGCCCTTCTGGCGGAGCACGAAGCAGATCGAGCTGGGCCGGATCCCCATGGACGAGCTCGGGAGCTTCGTGCGCGCGCGCTTCGAGGCGAGCGAGCGTGACATCGACGATGACGCGGTCGCGCGCCTGCTGGAGCTCACGGACGGCCACCCCTACGCGACGCAGGAGCTCGCCTACTTCACGTGGGAGCACGTTCCTCACGGTCACGCCGCGCACGGTGCCGACGTGGAGGTCGCGCTCGTCAACGTGCTGCGGTCCGAGCACAACAACCTGGCGCGGCTCTGGCAGGACGCGACGCCGAACGAGCGTCTCGTGCTGCTCGCGCTCCGCGAGGAGCCGGGCGGTCTCTATGCCGAGGCGTACCGGCGCCGCCATGGGCTTCCGGCGTCCGCTTCGGTGCAGCGGGCCGTCGCGGCGCTCGCGCGCGACGACGTGATCGAGCGCACACCCGACGGGCTGTGGACGATCGTCGAGCCGTTCCTCGGAGAATGGCTGGACCGCGGCGTCGACGATCTGCCGAGGCAGCGCGAGGAGGGCTGATGCGCGTCTGGATCGACATCACGAACTCGCCGCACGTTGCCTTCTTCCGTCCTCTGGTGCTGCTGCTTGCGGAGCGCGGCCACGAGGTGGAGATCAGCGCGCGCGCGTTCGCCCAGACGCTCGAGCTCCTCGAGGACGCCGGTCTCGAGCACACAGTGGTGGGCCCTCCCCACGGCGGCGCGACGCGACGCGGGAAGGTGATCGCGATGGCGGGTCGCCTGCGCGCGCTTCGGCGCTTCGCCCGCGGCCGGCGATTCGACGTCGCGCTCTCGCACGCGTCGCACGAGCTGCCTCTCGTCGCGCGCTCGCTCGGCATCCCGTCCACCTACGCGTTCGACTACGAGTTTGCGATCGCCCAGCACAGCTTGGGGTGCCGCGCCGCCACCCGCGTGGTCGTGCCGGACGCGATCCCGCAGGATCGGCTCACGCGGCTCGGCGCACGGAGTCGCAAGGTTGGGCGCTACGAAGGGTTGAAGGAGGAGTACTACCTCGACGGGTTCGAGGCGGATCCTTCGGTGCTCGATGCGCTGGGCGTCCACCGCGCACGCGTGCTCGCGGTCGTGCGAACCCCACCCGACGTCTCGCTCTACCACCGGGCGGGTGGCAGGCTCTTCGGCGACGTACTCGAACGTCTCGGCTCGGAGGCGTCCGTGCACGCGGTCGTGCTCCCCCGGACGCCCGAGCAGCGCCGGTCGTTGAAGGCCGCGAACCTCCCCTCACTGCTCGTCCCGGAGCGCGCCGTCGACGCGTCGAGCCTCGTGTCGCTCGCCGACGTCGTCGTCTCGGCGGGCGGGACGATGAATCGCGAGGCGGTGGCGCTCGGCACGCCCGTCTACACGACGTTCGCCGGCCGGCTCGGCGCCGTCGACGAGCGGCTCGTGGCCGAAGGGAGGCTCTGGGAGCTCCGTGCGGCCGAGCAGCTGCCGATCGTGCGGAAGCAGCCGGGACCCCGGAGCACGACGCGCGATCCGGCCTCGATGCTCGATCTGATGCTTTCCGCCACGTCCTAGACGAGCCGATCGCACGACTCCGTCAGGCGTGCGGCTCCGGCCCACCATCGAGCCGCACGATGAATCCCGGGCCGCCGGCGAACAGGCAGTGGTCGATGTTCACGACCCGTCCGTGTGCGTAGGCGAGCGGCTCCGTGACCGTCGACGGAGCGACGCCGAGCACAGACGCGATCGGTGTGTGGCCGTGGACGATGCGCGTGCCCCCGTACGCGCCGAGCAGGGCGTCGACGGCCGCGGGCTCGTCGAGCCGCAGCCGGTCCGACACGACGACGAGCAGCG
>Ga0081539_10003704_pt1 | contig 18216 bp, 16 predicted proteins | sample TabmetS4T2R2_FD_71023 | JGI IMG/M metagenome (GOLD analysis project Ga0081539, IMG submission 71023) | Tabebuia heterophylla rhizosphere microbial communities from the University of Puerto Rico - S4T2R2 | ecosystem: Host-associated > Plants > Roots > Rhizosphere ...
CGCCAAGGCGGTTCAGGCGGCTAACGGTCACAGCCTGCCCTAACCCTGTAGCTGCGCCGTTGGCATAGCGGAAGGATCGACGCCATAGTCCCCCTGCGGTTAACCAATCCGCCGGCCCCGTGACCCCGCGGAATTAAAGGCTTGGTGGACTTCTCTCCTGGAAATAAGAAACCGGTAACTCGAGCTTGCGGCCGAGAAGGTAAATGCGTCCGCAACCAGCCGGCCGCTTCCGCAAGCTACCGTAGAGTTCCGACCTTCCAGGACATGGCCGATCGTCTGGCCGAAAAGGTCGCTTTCCTATCCCGGCGATGAGACAAGGCAAATCCCATCTTCGGGAATCTTTCCGGCGAACTGGGCACTCCTCTCTTCATTAAATGCCTTGTACAACCTGGGTCGCGCTGAAATAGGAGGCAACGGCATGCGTTATGCGATTGTCTCGGCCAACTGATTTCGCCGGTCAGCAACATACAACAATCAAACTCACGAAAGGAAATGACTATGAAGAAACTAATCATCATTGTTGCGGCCTGCGGGTTCATTGCGCCGCTGACCTTCGGACAAGGCTTGCAGATGGGCTTTGTCACGGAGCAGGGAATTACCGTCAAGGCAACGCGACCGATCGTGTCGGTTGAAGGAGGTGAGGTGGCGAGCTATCAGCCGGCCGGGACTCTCGTCGTTCACGGCCAGGGCTCGGGCATCTTTACTCTGGAAGGTCCCGGACACGTCTTCAACAGCAGAGGCGAAAGAGTCGATGGTCGCATCGTGCCCGGCACCCGCGTGCACGTTTACTTTGCCAGCAACGGCGGAGTGAAGACGATCGACCACGTGGTGCTGGAGTAAGCCTGCAAAGTTTGCGTTACCGGCCCGCAAGGCCGCAGGTGGTAATGCGACGCCTGCGGCCTCATGGCCCGCAGGGGGCCAGGTAAGAAGTCAAAAAGCTTGAAAAGAGAAGGAAACGACAAGCTGACGTGACCCGGACCGAGAGAGCCTTTGCTTCGCCTCTGGCCGAGCGGCGCGGCCAAATCCTTCCCGCGCCTTCGCCCAACTCAGGCGGTAATTCCGCGCGCGGGGTTGAACCGGCGCGGCTGGCCTGAGATTGGTGAGCCGTTTAAGGGAAAACCGTCCGGTAAACGCGATTAGATCCGTTTCCCAGAAACCAGACCTGATTCCGCGTTCCCGGGGTGATGCCGAGTGGCGCGCTACGGGGAAACGGCAGTGACTCGGTTACGACGCCATCAGTGGTGATCGAGGCGATCGTGTTTCCGGTGAAGGAGGTAAAGAGAAGGTTATCACCCGCGCCTGGGCGAATGATCGATGGCGTATGCGGTACCGGGAAAATCGTGATCGCGACGGTCGTGGTGACTCTTGCGACCGTCGGAGTGAAGGCGCTCGCGATCCAAAGGTTGCCGTCCGGGCCGGCCGCGATCGAAGTTGGCGAATCAACCCCGGTAAACTCGGTGATCTGACCTGCCGGCGTGATCTTCGCGAACTTACCGACTCCCTCGGTGAACCAGACGTTGCCGTCAGCGCCGAGAGTCATGTCGCCGGGATAGGAGTTCGGCGTCGGCGTCTTGAACTCGGTGAAAACTCCGCTCGAGAGGTTATAGCGCCAGATGGCATGATCAGTTTGATCGCTAAACCAGATGTTGCCATCGGAACCGGTGGTGATGCCCACGCTTACGCCGAAGAAGGAGAACTGATGTTCGGTGATCTGGCCCGCGGGGGTGATGAAGGCGATCTTACCGGTTGATCCCTCCCCGAACCAGACATTGCCGTCCGGTCCGAGGGTCATGAAAGCCGGATTGCTCAAGCTTGGGGTGCGGAAGGTCGTGATCTGGCCTTTTGGCGTGATGCGACCCACCTGAGTGCCGTTGGAGAGAGTGAACCAGAAGTTCCCGTCTGCACCTTGAACGATATCAAAGGCACCGCTCCCGCTAGGGATGGGAAACGACTTGGTGCGGGTTTGCGCCTCCGCCGTTCCGGCCGATAAACCAATCAGCATCGCCGCTCCGAGGAGCAGCGAAGAAAAACTCAGGCGCAAAGCAATCAGCCCCGCCCTGAAGCCATAAGAGTGAATAAAGGATGTCATGCAGGAGATGATCGCAAAAAGGTGAAGCGGGCAAACCGTCAACGGTTACGCTGCTGTTACTTTTGGGAAGGGCGGCGGTGCTTTTGCCGATGGAAATTAGGGCTTGATCGTCGACCCGACCGGCCCTAACGAATCTGCGTGGGCGCGAAGTTGTGTGTCGAGACAAAACGATCCTCCACCGGCTTCAAGCCGGGGACTAACTGCGCCAGCGGCTGGTTGGCGATCTGGACTTTCGCGCCGCGGCCGACGGTATCGAACAGCTCGATCACATCCGCCGAGCGCATCCGGATACAGCCGTAGCTCGAGGCCAGGCCGATGTTCCGTTCCTCCGGGGTGCCGTGAATGTAGATGTAGCGCGAATAGGCAAGCGCGTTCTGCGGTTCGTCGCCTTTGAGCCAGAGAATGCGGGTGACAATGATGTCGCGTCCGGGTGAATCGGGCGGGACGATTTCTCCCGTCGGTCGCCGATCTTTGAAAGCCATCCCGCTCGGCGCGCCGTCTCCGATTTTTTTTGCGATCTCGAGTTTGCCTAACGGCGTCCAACTCGTCCCGGGCAGATCGCCGAGGCCGAATTTCGAGGTTGAAACCGGATAAGTCGCCAGCGGTGCGCCATCCTGCAGGACCGCCATGCGTTGATCGGGAACGCTAATGATGACCTGGTGTCTGGTATCAACACTGGCGCAGGAAGCGCCTAACAAGAGCGAACCAAGCGCGACGGCAATCTGGAACCCGCTCCGCCGCTTCATTCGCCGTTAAGCCGGAAAAATTCCTCCGCCGTGTCCGTCGTTGCCCTCGCCACCTCTTCGAGCGGAACGCCGCGCGCCTTGGCAATCTCTTCTGCGACCAGTCGGGTATGCGCGGGCTCGCAGCGTTTCCCGCGAAACGGCGTCGGCGCAAGATATGGACAATCAGTTTCGACCATAAACTCGCCTAACGACAAGCCGGCCGCGACCTCGCGCACGCTCGCGCCATTCTTGAAAGTGACGATCCCGGTAAAGGAAACGAGATGCCCCATCCCGATGACTTCCTCGGCCTGTTCGCGCGAGCCACCGAAGCAATGAAAGACCCCGCTCACCTGGCGCCCATATTCGCGCAGGATGTCGAGCGTTTCCCGCCACGCATCGCGCTGATGAATCACCACGTTGAGCCGCAACTCGACCGCGAGATCGAGCTGCTGCTGAAATATGCTCGTCTGTTTGTCCTTGATCGCGCCGTCGTGAATACCGCTCTCGATCTGATCATCGGTCTCCGCCTGGAGCGCTTTGTTGATCACCTGATTTTTTCGCTCCTTCGCCACTGCCAGACTCGGCAGATGATGATAATCCAATCCGGTTTCTCCGATCGCCGCGACGCGCGGACTTGTCGCCATTTCGCGCAACGGTGTCATGACATCGTCGCCCGCCTCCTCGGCGTAGCTCGGGTGGACGCCGATAACGGCGAAAACGTTCGGATATTTTTCCGCCAGCTCGATTGCCCGTCGGCTGCTCTCGATCGAGGTGCCGATCGTGAGAATCCGAGTGACGCCCGCTTCGCTCGCACGCCGAAGCACGTCGTCGAAATCGGGCGCAAAGTCCGGGTAATCGAGATGGGCGTGAGTGTCGATCAGCATAGAGCGTTTGCGGCGTTGCAGCCTGGAAGCATTGGAGCGTGTAGAACGTAGTTTGCCCTTTCTGCCCTTCAACCCTCAAGGCTTCACCCTGCTCACCGCGTGCCGGCCCGGTCGCGACCGACCGGAGGCTCAGAATGTTCCGCCTAGCTCGGAGTGGCATTGGGACGTGCCGGCTCCAGTCTGCGCTCGTCAATCCGGCGGAAAATCATCCAGACCCCGAGGAGGACAAAGGCCGCGCCTAACGACGACCACGCGGACAATCGCTCGCCACCCAGGGCCCAGCCGAGCACGATCGCGCCCGGTGGCGTGATCAGCGAAATCGTCTGCAGGTTGGTCACCGACATCCGCGGCATCAGCCAGTAAAGCAGGAGGAAGGTGAAAGAAGACCCGACGACGGCGAGATAGAACAGGCAGAGTATCGCCCGCATCGTCCAGTGCAGCGCGATTGGATTGCCGTCGGTCACCAAGCCGAGAATCACCAGCGGGATGATTCCGAAAAACATCTGCCAGGCCGCCAGCATGGAAGGCGCGAGATTCATTTTTCTCGCTTTTAACCAGACGTTGGAAAATGCCGCGCTCGCCGCGCCCACGGTGATCCCAAGCCCGCCGAGGAAGGCGAGCCAGCCGTTGAAGCTAAGGAGACGTGCGCAAATGATCGCCACGCCGCCGATCGCGACCAGGGCGCCGGCAAGTCGCTGCCAGCGGAGCGGTTCGTCCGGCAGCATCCAATGGGCGAAGATCATTCCGAAGATCGGGATCGACGCTTGAATCACTGCGGCCAGTCCGGAGGAGACATGCAATTCGCCCCAGAAGAGGAGGGTGTAATTGAGGGAAAACATGAGCACGCCGGTGAGACCGAGGACCGCATAATCGAACCGGCGCTCGGGCAGAAGCCGAACGCGCCCGATCGAAATGGCGACCAAGACGAGCAAGGCGACAACGAAACGCCAGGCAACAAACGAAACTGGCGGCAGATCCTTCAGCCCGATTTTGATCACCAGCCAGGTCGAGCTCCAGACGACACAAAGCGTCAGCCAGGCGGTCGGGATGCGCCAGTCGCTGACCTGTTTGGATGGTGCGTGCATGAAAAGGACGGCCCAATCTCGGGGCGAGTTCCGCCGCGGTAAAGCGTGCCTTGGCCTAACGATTCTCGGTCGCCGATGGTCTCGCGACCTGCTCCCCAAAATCCCGCTCGCGCAGGGGCGCGACGGCCGCTCGAGGTAACGAAGTACGCAAAACTGGGAATTGATTTTCCTCTGCGATTTCTGCGTTCTCGGCGTTTAAATTTCACTGCGAAAAGCGGAAGGGCGCCTTCGTTTCCGAAAGCGCCCTTCATTTGTTGATGGCGATAAGCCGAATTCTGTCTCCCGCATCGCTGCAGAAGGATGATCATTTATCTCGCCCGCCGAAGCGGACGCCCGCGACTAATGTCACGGCGTCATAGACCGCCGCTACAAGAGCCGCGTGGTGCGACCGTACCCGGGGATTGTGAGCGGGCCGGCTGCCCTTCCCCTGTTTTGTCTTGCACCGCATGGGGTTTTTCCTGCCCCGGTCATTGCTGGCCGGGCGGTGAGCTTTTACCTCGCCTTTTCACCCTTGCCGCGAACAGCTCGCGCTGCTCGTTAGGCGGTGTCTTTTCTGTGACACTCTCCGTCGCGCCTCACTTGCGCAAAGCGCGCCCCCGATTTTTTCGAGGCATGCTGCCGTCTGGTGTTCGGACTTTCCTCCCAGCACTTTGTAAGCGTCGAACCCTTCTTGGTTTCGCCCTTTAAAGGCCGGTTTTCAAAGAACAACTCAACACTTTCAAAGTGCTGGGCGACCATCTGCCATCGTGAGAAAAGTAGCACATTCCTCGCTCGAGGAAAGCAGGCAGCGCCCCTTTGCGCCGACTCAGGATGTCTCGGGAAAGGATCGCGCTCTCGCTCGGTCTCTCTTGAAACTTCTCTCCCGGCCAGTCACCTTTAAAAGCGATGGCTGAGAGACCAGTCAACCGCTACGGCGCGTTCGCGATTGCCTTGGTGGTAGTGGTCCTTTTCGCCTTCGTCTGGCGCGATGCGTCCCGCGTATCGAGCCAGCCGGCCAATCGTCCGGTGGTGGCGCGAGAGGCCAGCTACGTTACGTCGAATTCGTGCCGCGCCTGTCACCCCGGCAACTACGCCAGTTGGCACACCTCGTTTCATCGCACCATGACCCAGGTCGCGACTCCGGTGGCCTTGATTCCCGAGGCGCGCGGAGTGGAACTCAGTTACGATAAGCGCGATTACCGGCTCGAGCGGCGGGGCGACAAAGTTTTCGTCCGCGAACGTCCTTCCGGCGAAAAGGAGTATGGGCCGCCTGCACAAGTGGTCCTCCTTACCGGTTCGCACAACCTGCAGATCTTGTGGACGGAAACCGGCCAGGGCCGGACACTCGCTCAGTTTCCCTTTGCCTATATCATCGCCGAGAAGATGTGGGCGCCGGTGACGCAGACCTTTCTCATGCCTCCAAACACTAAGGAGGCCTACTCGATCGGTGCCTGGAACGGGGCTTGCATGGATTGCCATGTTACGCAGGGGATCTCGACGTTTGTCGAGGGCAACCGATGGGACACAAGGGTGGCGGAATTTGGAATTGCCTGCGAAGCCTGTCACAGCGAAGGCGCGGCCCACCTCGCGGCCAATCGCAACCCGTTCCGCCGATGGAAACTTCACCTAACAAATAAAGCAGACGAAACGATCGCCAATGCTTCGCGCATGCCGGGGCGGCAATCCACCCTCACCTGCGGGCAATGTCATAGCGTCTGGGCTTTCAATGGAATGGCTGAGAAACTCGACTGGAACCGGCACGGCGGGAAATTCCGTCCGGGCAAGGCGAGCCTGGAACAGCGCTTCGTCGTCCAGCCTAACGAGAACGATCATGCCGAAGAGAAGGAGTTCATCGGCCGAACCGAGCCGGGCTTTTTCCATAATCGCTTCTGGGGTGACGGCATGATTCGGGTGACAGGGCGGGAGATGAACGGAGTGGAGGAATCACCCTGTTACAAGGGGGGGAATTTCTCCTGCGTCTCCTGCCACGAGATGCATCCGGCTACCACCACCCGGGCCACACTCAACGCCTGGGCGCGGAACGATCAGCTGGCACCCAGAATGGAATCGGATCAGGCTTGTCTCCAGTGCCACAAAGCGATGAGATCGCGCCTGACGAGTCACACTCATCACGCCGCCGATTCAAACGGGAGCCGGTGTTACAATTGTCATATGCCGCACACCACTTATGGTCTGCTCCATGCCATGCGAAGTCATGAGGTTTCCTCGCCGAATGTGCGCGAGAGTCTCGATTTCGGCCGGCCTAACGCCTGTAACCTGTGTCATCTCGATCAGACCCTGAGCTGGACCGCGGGGAAACTTCATGCCTGGTATGAGCAGCCGCTCCCGGAGTTATCGGAGGACGAGAAGACGATCGCGGCCGGGGTGCAATGGCTGGTGAAAGGAGACGCCGGCCAGCGCGCGCTTCTCGCCTGGGGGATGGGTTGGGCTCCGGCCCAGGAGATTTCCGGGCGCGACTGGATGTATCCGGTTCTGATTTACAGCCTGCTCGATCCGTACGCCGCGGTGCGCTTCGATGCCTGGAAATCTTTGCAGACCCTTCCCGGCTTCAATGACTTCAAATTCACTTACACCGCAGATGCGGACCACCTGAGTGAGTCAGTTAAACAAGCGTACCAAAAATGGTGGAAGGAGCAGCGGCCGGCGGCTCCCAATTTCGACCCGAGAACGGCACTCGACCGGGACGGTCGCTTTCAGGAGATTTTCCAGCGGCTGCGGCGCGAGCGTAACGAAGAGCCGATCGTGCTCGCGGAATAGCTTCCTCTCTGTCGGGGCGGTCTTGCGACCGCCGGAAACCCTTGCACTTACAGCGCAGGATTTCGGACGGAGACAGACTGCCGCGACAACCGCTTTGCTTCCCAGCTTAATCGCGCGCACACTAGGGCCATGCGTTGGCGTGGCGAGCGAGAAAGCGAGAATATCGAGGACCAACGGCGATCGGGCGGCGGTGGTCGCGTTGCGATCGGGGGAGGAATTGGCGGGATCATTCTGGTTGTCGCCTATCTGCTTCTCGGAGGCGATCCACAGGCGCTCTTCGACCTGGCTCAAGAATCGCAGTCTCCGCCCGCGACGCAGCAGGTTGATCCCAATGCCCCCAAAGACGAGAAATCGCAATTTGTCGCCGTCGTTCTCGCCGATACCGAAGATGCGTGGCACGCAATTTTTCGCCAGATTGGTCGCGAATATGAGGAGCCAAAACTGGTCCTTTTCTCATATCAAACGCGCACCGGTTGCGGCTTTGCCAGCTCGGCGAGCGGGCCGTTCTATTGCCCGGAAGATCGCCGCGTTTACATCGACTTGAGTTTTTACCGAGAGTTACAGGATCGCTTTGGTGCGCCGGGCGACTTCGCGCAGGCTTATGTCATCGCGCACGAGGTCGGGCATCATGTGCAAAATCTCCTCGGTATTTCGGACAAAGTGCAGGCTGCACGCGGCCGGGTGAGTCAACGCGAGTTCAACCAGCTCTCGGTGCGCCTCGAGTTACAGGCGGATTTCCTGGCCGGCCTTTGGGCGCGCCATGCCGACCGGGTAAAAGGAGTGGTGGAAAGCGGCGACATCGACGAGGCCTTGCGCGCCGCGAGCGCGGTGGGGGACGACAATCTGCAGCGCCAAATCCAGGGCTCGGTCGTTCCCGATTCCTTTACGCACGGCACCTCCGAGCAACGGGTGCGCTGGTTTCGCAAAGGATATGAAACCGGCGACATCAACCAGGGCGACACTTTTGGGGTTGACGAATTGTAACCCGGAGGCTCGCTCTCCGGCGAAGGATTCACCCGAAGGAAGCTTCTCTGCACTGCCAATTCCGCGTAATCTGCGGTTTCTTTTCCTAAGTGAATTATTCCAATCGGCATCTTCGTTTTGGCTGGTGGGCGCTGGTGATTTACGTCCTCCTCGGGATCGGTCTCGAGACTATGCACGGGTTCAAAATTGGTTGGTATCTGGACGTTGGGAACGAAGTGCGCCGGCTTATGTTCACCCTTGGCCATTTTCACGGGACGATGCTCTCGCTGGTTAACATCGCGGCCGGGCTCACGCTTCGGAGCGTGGAAGCTTCCAGGATCAAGCCCTCGGTCTCGTGGGCGCTCATCTGGGCGGCGATTCTTTTGCCCGCGGGCTTTTTGTCAGGCGGGTTTTTCCCCTACGATGGCGATCCGGGCAATGGCATCTGGCTAGTGCCAATCGGTGCGCTCCTCATGCTTTATGGCGTGATCGGGTTTGCCATCGGCCTGGGCAAAGCTCTCGAGGCTTCACCGCGACAGAAGAAACAAAAAAAATCGGGGCAAAACTCTTTTCTGGCCTAACGATTTAACTCATCTGGGTCTCGCTCGGGCGAATTTGCCGTCCTTGATTCCACCCCAAACGCGTTTCAGGAACGCCGGACCTTTTGAAGCCCGAGATTTTACCCAATGACGACCAAATTGTCCGGCTGACGCCGAACGCTCACGGCATGGTCAACATTCGGGGTCGATCAATCGTGGTGGGAAGCCACGGACCATGAGAAACCAAGCTCATCGCCCGATTCCGTAGTATGGCTAGGATCGTTAGGCAGACGATTGCCGGCTTGTGGCACAGGGTCTGCTTTAGCTCTCTTCGTTAGTCACTGGGACGCTGGAGCGCTCGGAAAGACTCTCGAAAAATTCTGAGGGGAACAAAGACCCGCGTCATCCCGGGGTTGGTGGCGCGGGTCGCTCTCTTTTTGCGACCAGCCTGCTCGGCGCCGGATCTTTATGGGGGAGAAGGCGACCGGCCGGCTTCCACGGCTGCGCGCCGTCGGGCGGCGATCTCATCCAGGAGTTGCTTCTCCTCCGGGAAAATTGATCCCCTCCTGGCGAGGGCGAGGTATTCATCGGCCAGGGCGGCCTGGTTGTCGTCGTCGAAGAGGAGCGCGGCGTAAACCGCCGCGTGCGGCTCGCGCAGCTGCTCGGGCGAGAGTTTTTTTAGCACATCGATCCCCTCCGGCGTGCGACCCATGCCATAAAGCGCGAAAGCATAACTGACGGCGGCGTTGGGGTCGTTAGGCGCTCTTTCATAGGCCTGCCGGGCAAGGTTGCGGCCTTTGGCCACATTCTGATCGAGGAGAAGGGCAAATCGCGCCGCGTTGGCGGAGAGCTCAACTTCCTCCGGCGAGGCATCGTGCAGTCGCTCGGCGGTGAGGCGCAGGTTGTCCAGGTCGTTACTCGCTCGATAAATCCGGTAGAGTGCATCGAGCGCCTCGCGCCGGGCCGTGGGAGTTTGCGCGAGTCCGAGCCAAAGCGCTTCGGCCTTCTCGGTTAACTGCCATTTCGAAGCCAGTCGCGCGAGAGCAAGCTGGCGCTCGGGGTGATTTCCGGCCGCGCCCAACGCCGAGCTCCAAAGCGAGTCAAATTCGGCTTCGACGCTGCTGCGACGAGCTTTCAGTAGCGCATAGGCCTGATAGGCCAGACGGAGGTAATCCTCCTCGCCCCAGGAGCCGCTGCGCGTCCAGCGTTTCAAACGGGACCAGCTTTTCGTTAGGGCAAGAGAAGCGGCGACCGCGGGAGCGACTGGCGGCCGACTCGTCACTTCATCGGGTAGTTTGTCGCTCCACTTCAGGGCCTCGTTTTCCAGCTCGTGCTGGTTCATCCAGTCGAGGAGCTGGGCGAGATCCTGCGGGTGGCGGGCCGCGACCGGCCGCACTTTGTCGAGCAGAGCATCGAATTTTTTCGGGCTCAGTTTTCGATAAAGATCGAGACAGCGAAGATAATCGGCAAAAGTGACTTGCGGACTCATCTGTAACTCCTGGGCCAGGTCATCCGCCGCCCCCGTCTGGTTTTGCCGCAGGGCGTCATCGAGCAGCGCACGCAAAGCCTCAGTCCGAAACTCCGCCACCTTGCTCAGCCGCTCGAGTTCGTTGCGGGCGGCAGCATTTTTCTCCGGTTCCGGCGATTGAATCTGAAGCACAGCCAGATTGAACTTGTAGAGGTCGTTCGATGGGTCCTGCGCGACGGCCGCGGCAAAATGGCGTTCCTCTTCCGCTTTATTTCCCTCCGCGCGCGAAAGCCAGCCCGCCACCACGTGATAAGCCGCCTTCTGGCGGTCGTCGAGGGTCACCTGCTGTAGCGCACGCCGGGCGACATCCAGTTCGCCGAAACGAAGCGCAGCCGAGACGAGGTTGAGCTGGTGATCGAGGCTCGGGTCGAGCTGCGCAATCTGCGCCCGCCACGTAACGGTGTCGGCGCGGTTTTGCTTTTCGGTGATATCGGCCAGCAGATCAGCCGCGGCGAGAGAATTCGGATTCAGCTCGCGCGCCCGTAGCGCCAGTGTTTCGGCTTCCTCGAGATGGCCCTGATCGAATTGTGCGCCGGCGCTTCGTAAAAAACGGCCTTCCCGCCAATGTCTCACTCCTTCTCGTGCCGAGGAGAAGGCGAAAAGGCCGACGACGAAGCCGAAAAGGACAAAACCTGAGAGGATGAGTCCGCTGCGCAGCTCGAGACCGCGCAGCCAGGAGAAACGTGGGTGCCGTTTACGACGGATTCGTCTGACTTGCCCCGGCATAGCGCAAGAGCCTCTCTGCACCGCGCCCGAGCGTTTGGCAAACGCAACGACCTAACGAACGAATAGGCCAAACTGCCGGCCGGGAGCAGTCTTCCATCCGGGCGCAGGTTCTAATGTTACCATGCGAGCGGTCCGCCAGCGTCGACCGGAGGAGAATGATCGCTCTTCTTCCTTCTGAAGACTCGATTTGCCGATCAGATCGGTTCTCGTTCTTCGCGGGCGCGATCTTCGAAGCGGGTGAATTCCTTGATGAAGGTAAGCGGGACGTCGCCGGTTGGTCCGTTGCGTTGCTTGGCGATGATCAGCTCTGCTTTGCCTTCGAACTCGTCTTTTTCCTCTTCGGTATCGGCGTAGTACTCTTGCCTAACGAGTAAACCCACGAGGTCGGCGTCCTGCTCGATGCTGCCCGATTCGCGCAGGTCGCTCAGGCGCGGCCGGCCTTTGCTTTCGCCGGTCCGGATCTCCGGGTTACGATTTAACTGCGCCGCGACTACGATCGGGATGTTCAGCTCTTTCGAAAGACCTTTGATCCCGGCGGAAATTTCCGAGATTTCGATCTGACGATTGTCCTGCCCGCGGCGGGAGGTAGAGCGGAGTAACTGAAGGTAATCGATCACAATGAGAGCCAGGTCATGCCGGGACTTTAACCGGCGCGCCTTCGCCCGTAGTTCCAAAATGGAAAGGCCCGGCGTGTCGTCGATGTAGATGTCGGCCTCGGCGAGTTTGCCGGCCGCGGTCGCGATCTTATCAAAATCGCTATCGGCCAGAAAACCGTCGCGCGCCTTGCGCAGGTTGACCCGGGCACGCGAGCAAAGCATGCGCTGCACGAGCTGCTGCGCGCTCATCTCCAGGCTGAAGACGCCGACCGGCTTTTTTTCGTGCACGGCGACGTGCTCGGCGATGTTCATCACCAGGGCGGTCTTGCCCATGCTTGGCCGCGCGGCGATCACAATCATTTCCGCCGGGTGCATGCCGCTGGTCATGCGATCGAACTCGACGAAGCCGGTCGAGAGACCGGTCAGGCTTCCTTTCTGTTCCCAGAGCTTGTTGATCGTTTCGATCGCTTCCATGACCTGCTCTTTCATCGTCAGGCTGTCGCCTTTGAAGCGATCCTCGCCCACGGCGTAGATTTTTTGCTCGACCTCATCGAGCAGGTTATCGACTTCGTCCTGTTCTTCGTAGGAACGGCGCGCGCCTTCGGTGCAGGCGGCAATGACCTCGCGCAGGATGTATTTGTCCCGAACGATCTCGAGATAGTAAGTCAGGTTGGCGGCGGTGGGGACGAAGGTAAAAAGGCTTGTGACAAACGAGGCGCCGCCGACGGTCTCGAGCAGGTTCCGATCGCGCAAAGACTGCGTGAAGGTGATCAGGTCGATGCCTTGTTTGGCATCCCAAAGCTCGACCAGAACCCGATAAACCGTCTGGTGAGCGGGGATATAGAAATAATCATCGCTGATTTTCTCGACGACCTCCGCGATCTTGTCCTGGGGCGAGATGAGCATGGAACCGAGCACCCCCTGCTCGGCCTCGACACTGTGGGGGAGGGCGCGGTGAATATCCGGTGAAGAAGCTGTGAGCTTCTGGCCTTCTCCGTTCCCGCCTCGCCCCGGCCACTCTCGGCCAGACCCGTTTCCGGGTTCTTTCCGAGTTTTTTCTCCGGGCTTACTCGAGCCCTGAGAAGGTCTCGGCATTTTACTTAGTGGTGCGTTTGCGGGGACCGCGTGTTCTGGGAGCCGGCTCTTCCGCGGCGGCCTCCAGTTTTGGTTCTTCGGCTGACTTGACGTTGAAGGTGAAGTTCGCCGTCACGTCGGGGTGTAATTTTACCGGCACTTCATGTTCGCCGGTGGTTTTGATCGGATGCTCGAGAACGAGGAGATGCCGATCGAAATCGCGGTTGAGTTCCTGTTTCAGGCGCTCAGCGAGATCGTTGGCCGTGATCGAGCCGAAAGCTTTGCCAGTCTCGCCGGTCTGCAAAATAAAAGTGACCCGGAGCTTGCCAATCCGTCGCGCGAGCTCTTCGGCTTCATTGAGTTCACGCGCCTCGCGCTCGGCCCGCTTGGCTTTGAGGGCGTCGAGCTGGCGCAAGGCGCTCGGTGTGACCTCGTAGGCTTTGCCGTGCGGGAGCAAAAAGTTGCGGGCATAACCGCGCCGGACTTTTACGACGTCGGCTTCGGCGCCAAGACCGGGGATATTTTCAGTAAGGATGACTTGAGTGGAAGGCATGAAAACTTAAAACCAAGCTCCGCGAGAGTTTTTCCCGAGCGCAGGGACGTGAGTATAGGACGCGCGCAAACCATGTCAACGCGCCAGATCAATCGGGCGCCTGGGAAGAAAATTTTCCTGCGTCCGGCGCTTCCCGCGTCTGCTCTCCTGAGCGGAAAGCTCCTCCTAAATCATCCCAAGTTTCATGCGGCCCGCCTCGCTGATCATGTTCTGGTTCCAAGGCGGGTCCCAGACGAGCTGAACGTCGGCTTCGTCCACGCCGTCAATGCTCAGGATTTTGCTTTGGGCATCGTGGGCGATGGCCGGGCCCATTCCGCAGCCGGGCGCGGTCAGAGTCATCTTCACCTCCACCTTGGTGCCGCCATCGGGGTTCTGGAGCAGTTTGCAATCGTAAACCAGCCCGAGATCGACAATGTTGACCGGAATTTCCGGGTCGTAACATTGCCGCAACTGGTCCCAGACGGCCTTTTCATCGACCGGTCCGGCCTGGCGTTCGACTGGTTCCTCGCCATTTGTCGCGGCCGGTTTGTCGATCCCGAGGGCGTCGAGGTCTTTTTCCGCGATGCGGGCGAGGCCCTGATAGGTCGCAATCGTGTAACTGCCACCCAGGGTCTGGGTGATGACACCGGGAGTTCCCGCGGGAATGACGGTCTTTTGTCCACTCGGGATTTGAATCGCTTCGACCTCGCGGGTGGTGTTGAATTCGGTGTTTTCGTGCATCGTTAGGCTTTCGTTAGGCTAGGAATCGAGGACGATTTTCAGTTTCTTACCCTCGTTGGCGGCGAAGGATTGGAGCAGGCTTGAGCCCGCGCTCTCGGCGGGTTTGATCTCGGCGCCCAGAGCCGAGCGCAAAGCGCCCTCGACCAGTTGCGCGCAATGAATCTTCACCGGCGGCAACGGACCAAGCGGCGCCGCGAGGTCTCCTCCCGACATGGCGAGCGCTTCGTCCACCGTTTTGCCCGCGAGCATCTGGGTTGCGACGCTCGCCACGGCGATCGCGGTCTGGCAACCGAAGGTTTGGAAGCTGGCCCGATCGATCACCTTGCGCCCGCCTTCCTCCTTGAACTTGACCCACATTCGCAGCATGTCGCCGCAATCGGCATTCCCGACAGTGCCGATGGCGTCGGCGTTTTCCATCTCGCCCAGGTTCTGCGGATTTTTCACCGCCGCTTCGATGCGTTTCTCGAGGTCGTCGCTCATGCGTTAGGCTGTTCCAAATGATAGCGGGGAAGCTTCGGGTCGACCTCCGCGCTCCAGGCATCGATTCCGCCGCGCAGGCTTTTTACATTTTGAAAACCGTGCCCTTGAAAATAAGCGGCGGCGTCGAGGCTGTGGGCGCCTTTGTGGTCATAAATTACGAGCAGCTCTTCCCGCGGCAAATTGGCGAGCAGGTCCGGCATCGTTTGCTGGGTGAAAAGTTGCGCCCCGGGGAGTTTTACCGCCTCGAATTCTTCACGGGTGCGAATATCGAGAAGATGAACCGGGTCCCCACTCGTTAGGCGAGGAGCCAGGTCGCGCGGCTCGATCTGGAGCGCGCGATCGGCGGCGTCGCTCGCGAGGAGATGGTCGATCACTTCCTCGACATCGAGGTGATCGTTGCGAGCGCAAAGCGCGGCGAGCGTCTCCTCCGGGCTGAACCCGCAGCTGGCGCAGCCGCCAATGTGATAACGGCGAAACAAGGCGCGTTGCGCCCCGGGGAACTGCTCGAGCAGCTCGCGCATCGTGAGGTGGGGGTCGATGGTTGCGGTGGAATTCATTCCGCGAAAACTGTAACGGCGCTCACTGACGGTCGCAAACAATGGCAGGCTTGGAGTCACTGCCTGGACAGAATGATGCCCCTCCAGAGCGGCGCAGGAGGTTTTTTGGAGGGAAGCGCGCTGTCGCTTCCCCGGAGCGTCTCTGGTCGTGGAGAGCTTTTGGAACCTTAGGGCCGGACACCGACGGCGCGGATGCCCTCCAGAGCCCGATCCCGGAGACCACTAGAGCTTGTCAGGTGATTCGAGCAGTTCGATCACCCGCTGCAGCAATCGCCCCCCGCCGCCGCCGTCGAGGCTGCGATGATCGAAGCTCAAGGTAATCTGCGCTTCGGTCCGCGGAACGAATTGATTTTTCTCCTCGTCCCAGAACGGCGTTTTCCGTCCGGCGCCGAGCCCGAGCAGAACCGTCTGATCGGGCAGCGGAATCGGTGTGCCCCATTCAATTCCGAAACTGCCAAAATTCGAGACGGTGGCGATCCCGCCTGCCTGCATCTCGGGGGAAATGCGCCGCTGCCGAGCGATCGCGACCAGTTCCGCGTAGCTTTGAGTTAGTTCGCCTAACGATTTCTTGTCCATCTCCCGGATTACCGGCACCATGATGCCGTCCTCGGCTTCAACCGCGACACCGATATCGATCGACTGCGATTGCACGACGCGATGGCCGATGAGTTTGGCGGCCGCGCCCGGATTTTCGGCCAGCGCCACGGCGAGAGCGCGCGCGGCGTAAAGCGCCGGCCCGGGTTTGGGATCGCGCTTCCTGCGATCCTCGAGCAACGGATCGAGCCAGACCGAGGAGCCGATGGTGGAAAGCGGGCGACTCCAACTGCGGCGCATCGCGCTCGCCACCCCGGCACGGATCGCGCTCGCCTCTTGCACGCGCTGTTTTTCCAAACTGCCGAGAAAGGATTCGAGATCTTTGGTTGTCACCCGACCACTCGCTCCGCTGCCCGCGATCCCGGCAAGGTCCGCGTTCGTTAGGCCAAGCTCGGCCATGCGCGCCCGCACTCGCGGGGAAAGATAACCCGCGCCCTTTGCCGCGACTGGCACCGGCAACACCCCTCCCTGTTCGACTTGGAAATGCGAATCGGCCGGCACGCCCGCCAGTTCCTTTTCATCCACCTGGAAGTGCGAGCCGTTCCTGGGCGTGCCGGCTTCCTCGCGACCGGGCATTTCCTTCTCCAGATCGCCCTGTGGCGGTTCGGCTTTCTTGAAACGCGCGGCATCGGCTTCGCTCGCCTCGACATAACCGAGCACCGCGCCGACTGGATAAACCCTCTTCACTTCCGCCTCGATCGCGGCAATCTCCCCGGCGCAGGGCGTGGTCACGCCCATGACCGCCTTGTCGGTCTCGACTTCAATCACTTCCTGATCGGTCGCGACTTTTTCGCCCGGTTGCACTTTGATCGCGACGATCGTGGCCTCGGCCATCGATTCGCCGAGCTGCGGCATGGTGATTGGGATTTTAGGCATCGTTAAAGGGTTGAACCGTTGAAGGGTTGAAGGGTTGAAGAGTTGAAGCGGGCGATCATTCGGCGAGGGCCTGGCGCACTTTGGCGGCGATGGTCTTGGCATTGGGGCGATGCGTTTCCCACAGGTTTGGATGATAGGGAATTGGCGTGTCTTTCGCGTTCAGGCGCGCCGGAGCGGCATCGAGCAGGTGAAAACCTTCGCTCGTGACGCGCGCGATCACTTCCGCAGTCACGCCGCCCCACGGGAAATTTTCGCCCACGCAAAGCAACCTTCCGGTGCGTGCAACCGAGGCGAGAACGGTGGCGGTATCGAGCGGCTTGACCGTGCGCAAATCGACGACCTCGATTTCAATTCCCTCCCGGGTGAATTGCCGCGCCACGGCGAGCGCTTCGTGCACCATGGCGCTGTTGCTCACGATCGTGAGGTCGCGCCCCGGCCGAATAATGCGGGCCCGGCCGACGGGCCAGGACTCGTTAGGCAAAGCATCGGCCTTGAGATGGTAATAGAGATACTTGTGCTCGCAGTAGATCACCGGGTCGTCGATCGCGACCGCGTCGATTAACATCGTGTAAGCATCCTCGACCGTCGCCGGAGTCATCACGATCAATCCGGGATAATGCGCGTAAATGCTCTCCATGCTCTGGCTGTGGAACGGCCCGCTGCCTTTCGTTCCGCCCGACGGTAAACGCACCGTGATCGGGCAGGGAAGATTGGTCCGCCAATACTGCGTGCCGGCGTTGTTCAGAATCTGGTTGAGCGCGATGCTCGAGAAATCGGCGAACTGCATTTCCACGATCGGCCGCATCCCTTCCAGCGCCGCGCCGATTGCGGTGCCGACCATGGCATCTTCGCTGATCGGCGTGTTCAGGACGCGCCCGGGGAATTGTTTGGCCAAACCTTTCGTGGCTTTGAATGCGCCGCCGAACTTTCCGGCGATATCCTGTCCGTAAATAAAGACGCGCTCGTCCTCGCGCAAGAGACGCGCCTGGGCTTCGCGAATGGCTTCGAGATAGGTGATGCTCACGGGATAAATTCGAAATTCGAATCTCGAAATCCGAAACAAATTGGAATGCTCAAATGATCGAAATTCGAAACCTGCGTGGTGGCACTAGTTGTTTTGGGCATTTGGCTTTTGGGATTTCCTGCTTGTTTCGGATTTCAGACCTTGTCCAGCAAATGGCGGCTGGAGATTGCGCACCAATCTTCTTCGCTGCCCTCTGGCGCGGGCTCGCGCTGCGCGGTCGCAACTGCTTCCTCGACTTCGGCGGAAACTTCGGCGCGCCATTGCCGGAGGGTCGCCTCCTCGAGCCAGCCATTCTCCAAAATCAGCTTCTCGGTCTTGAGGACGCAATCGGCCGCCCACGGTTTCTTCTTCATCGCTCCCGGGACATAACTGGCGTCGTCGTGCTCGCCGTGGCCGGCGAGTCGCAGGATGGAGGCGACGACCAGTTGCGGCTTGGCGCCCGCCCT
>Ga0081539_10003705_pt1 | contig 18213 bp, 17 predicted proteins | sample TabmetS4T2R2_FD_71023 | JGI IMG/M metagenome (GOLD analysis project Ga0081539, IMG submission 71023) | Tabebuia heterophylla rhizosphere microbial communities from the University of Puerto Rico - S4T2R2 | ecosystem: Host-associated > Plants > Roots > Rhizosphere ...
CCGCCTGCTCGGGTCCCCCGGAGATGATCAGCGGCGTCCGCGCCTCGTCGATCAGGATGTTGTCGACCTCGTCGACGATCCCGAAGTGGTGGCCGCGCTGGACGCAGTGCTCGAGCGCCGCCGCCATGTTGTCGCGTAGGTAGTCGAAGCCGAACTCGGAGTTGGTGCCGTAGGTGACGTCGGCGGCGTACTTGCGCTGGCGGGTGGCGTGGTCGTCGCCGTCCTGGATCGCCGCGTAGGTGACGCCGAGCGCGTCGTAGATCGGCCCCATCCACTCGGCGTCGCGGCGGGCGAGGTAGTCGTTGACGGTGACCAGGTGGACGCCCTCGCCGGCGAGGCTGTTGAGGAAGACGGCCAGGGTCGCGGTCAGCGTCTTGCCCTCGCCGGTCTTCATCTCGGCGATCGCGCCGTCGTGGAGGACCATGCCGCCGATCAGCTGGACGTCGTAGTGGCGCTGGCCGGTGGTCCGGCGCGAGGCCTCGCGGGTCAGCGCGAAGGCCTCCGGCAGCAGATCGTCGAGGGCCTCGCCGTTCCGCGCGCGCTCGCGCAGGCTGTCGGCCTCCTCGCGGATCTCATCGTCGGAGAGCGCTTCCATCTCCGGCTCGAACCGGTTGATCGCCTCCGCGCGCTTTTGGTAGGTCTTGAACTTGCGACCCTCCCCCGCGCGCAAGGCCTTCGTGACGAGGTCCATTGCGGGCATTGCCCAAGGGTAGCGATGCAGGGCTTGCTCCGAGCCGCCGCCGGGCGTACCATCGTCGCAAGGAACCCACAAGGAGGCACTCATGCGGATTGAGATTCGGGGCCGAAACGTCGAGATGACGGATGACCTGCGTGAGATGGTGCGGAAGAGATTCCAGCGACTGGGCCGGCAGGTTTCCGAATTAGCGACCCTCGAGGTGGTGCTCTCCGAAGAGCGCAACCCAGCGAATCCGAACCGCCAGATCGCCGAGGCGACCTTCTACCTCAAGGGCGTCACCCTGCACGCCCGGGAGTGCTCGCCGGAGATGACCCACAGCGTCCACGAGCTCGCCGAGGACGTGCGTCGCCAGGTCAAGAAACACCGCGAGCTGCGCCGCAAGCGCCGTCAGACCCGGAAACTGGTCGGGCGGATGCGCGGGCGGCCGGCAACGACTTAGCGCCCCCAACTGGGTGCCGCCCTGGCTACAGACGCCGGGCAAAGGTAAGGGCAACTACGCGGGCCGCTCCGGCGGCCCGCAGAGCCCTGGCGCAGGCCGTAAGCGTCGCGCCGGTGGTGAGCACGTCGTCGACCAGGAGAACGCTGCGGGGAGCGGCACAGCGAGCCTCGATCCGCGGCGGGTGGGCGATCCGCTCGGCCCGCCGACGACCGACCTGCCTGCCGCCGCCGCGGCGGACCAGGCAGGGCTCGAGCGGCGCGTCGAGCCGCCTCGCCAGCGCCGCGGCCAGCTCGCCGGTCGGGTCGAAGCCACGCCGGCGGCGGCGCAACGGCGCCGGCGGGACCGGAACGACCGCGCCGCTCAGCAGGTGCGCCGGGGCCAGCCACTCGATTCGCTCGGCCATCAGCGTCGCCACCGGCAGCAGGCGGCGGAACTTCAGCGCCGCGACGAGGTCGCGGGCGACGCCTTCGTGGGCGGCCGAGGACCAGGCGCGGTCGAGGCCGGGCGGCCCCTTTCCGGTCAGCGGCTCGGCCGCGGCGAGCCGGCGGGCGCAACGGGTGCAGAGCACCGCCTCGGGCCGGCAGGAGCGTCCGCAGGCCGCGCAGAGGGGCGGCACGACGGCGGCGAGCAGGGCGGCGGCGTCCATCCCTCCAGCCTCCGCGGCATCGGCGCACGCGTGGCGCGCAGAAGCTGAAAAGTTCGCGCCGGGTTTGTCGCGGAAGCCGCGCTAGCGGGTGGCGGCGATCGCGCCGACCAGGACCGAGCCGGCGGCGAGCTCGACGCCGGGCAGGGCGATCACCTCGCGCAGGCGGCTGCCGGTGCCGACCCGGACTCCCTCGCCGAGCACGGTGGGCCCGTCGATGCGGACGTCCGCGCCGATCTCGCAGCCGGGCCCGACCAGCACCGGGCCGGCGGCCGGAGGCTCACCGGCCTCGGGCTCGCCGCTGCGAAAGCCCTCGTGCAGCTCGCCCTCGAGCTCGACCTCGACCGCTCCGGTGAGCGCGTCGCGGGTGCTTTCGCGCAGCTCGTCGAGGTTGCCGATGTCGTTCCAGTAGCCGTCGATCTCATGCGAGTAGAACGGCACGTCGCCCTCGAGCAGGCGCGGGAAGACGTCCATCGCCCAGTCGGCGAACCCCTCGGGGTCGCCGGGCTTGGCCGCCGCGCTGGTCCCCGGATCAGGAAAGAAGTCGAAGATCTCCTTGCGGAACATGTAGATGCCGCAGTTGGCGAGGTCGGAGAGCGCTTCCGCCGGCTCCGGCTTCTCCTGGAAGCCCTGGATGCGGCCGTCGGAGCCGGTGATCGCGACGCCGAACTCGCTGGTGTCCACGACCCGCTTGGTCGCCAGGGTGGCGATCCCGTCGTGGGACTCGTGGAAGGCGCGCATCGCCACCAGGTCGATGTCGGTGAGCGCGTCGCCGGAGATGATCAGAAACGAGTCGCCGAGGTAATCGGCGACGTTGCGGACCCCGCCGGAGGTGCCGAGCAGCTGCTCCTCATGGCTGTAGCTGAGCTCGATCCCGCAGCCCGAGCCATCGCCGAAACGCTCCTGGATCAGCTCCGGGAACCAGTGCAGGTTGGCGATCGCCTCGGTGAAGCCCTGGCGGGCGAGGAGCCGCAGGATGTGCTCCATCACCGGCCGGTTCGCGACCGGCACCATCGGCTTCGGCATCGCGTAGGTGATCGGACGGAGGCGGGTTCCGAGGCCAGCCGCGAGGACCATAGCTCTCACGCGGCTGACCGTATCGGACCCGGCCCATTACCCGCTTTTCGCCTTGCCGCCCTTGCCCTTGAGAACGATCTTCACCGTCACCGTCTTCACGCTGCCGTCGGAGCCGGTCACTTTCAGCTTCAGGGTCAGCTTGCCCTTGCCCTCCTCGGCGAGCGCTTCGCGCACCTTCTTCGGCAGGATCACGCGGACCTTCGCCGAGTCGCCGTCGCCAAGCCCTTTCGGCAGCTTCACCTGGACCTTGTAGGCCTTGCCGGCGATCTTCACGCTCGGTTCGCCCTGGGCCTTGACCGTGCAGGAGTGGGCCGCGCAGGAGACGGTCGCGACGGTGACTTTGCCGCTGTCGGGGACGACGGTCGGGGCGCCCGGCTTCGGCACTTCGACCTTCGGCGGTTCCGGGGTCGGCGCCGGCGGCGCCGGCGGGGCCGGGGCCGCGGGCGGCTCGGGCGCCGTGTCGAACGGCTGCACGGTAATCGGGGCGGTCGCCTGCTGGCCGTCGACGCTGGCGACGATCACGCCGCTGCCGGCGAGGGTCCCGGCGGTGAATTCCGGCGAGGCGACGCCGGACTGCAGCGGTTCGGAGGCCGGTTCGAAGCTGCCGAGGCTGGAGCTGAAGGTCGCTTCGGCGCCGTTGGGGAAGGGCAGAGCCGGGTCGCCGCCTTCGTTCCGTTCGATCGCCGCGACGACCGCGGTCGACTCGCCCGGGTGCAGCGTCTGGAAGCTGGTGCCGACCTTGAGCACGAGCCAGACCGGAGCCGCGACCGGCTCGTTGACGTTGGCGCAGCCGACCGTCGCCGGGCCCGCGTTGCAGGCGAACCAGTTTTCCTCGGCATCGACGCCCGGCGCGCCGTCGGCTTCGTTGCGGGCGAAGACCCCGTCGACCGGGGCGGTGACGTTGTAGCCGGCGGTGCCGTTGGCGACGATCCGGTTGCCGTTGATCGCCGCTTCCCCGACGGTGGTCCGGTTGTTGACGATCACGCCCGGGCCGCCGTTGCCGGCCAGCGTCGAGCCGGTCAGCTCGAAACGCGAGAGCGTGGCCGGCGCCGCTTCGTAGGTCGGGTTGTCGCCCGCCCAGCCGCGCGCCTGGACGAGGATGCCCTCGTTGACCGAGCCGGAGAAGGTCGAGTCGGTCACCTCAACCGGCCCGCCCGCTCCGGCCTTGAGGTTGACCACCATCGCCCGGGCGCCGTTCGGCAGCGAGCTGACTCCGGTGCCGGTGCCGATGACGGTGACGTCTTCGATCATGGCGTTTTTCAGGCCCTCGAAGTAGAGCCCGACGTACTCGTTGTCCTCGAAGGTCGAGTCGGCGATCTCGAGGCCGTCGATCTCGCCGGTCGAGCTGGCGGTCAGCGGCAGCGTCCGTTCGACGTAGAAGCCGGCGCGGTTCCGTTCGAAGCTGGAACCTTCGACCGTGAAGTCGGTCATATCGCTGAACACGACGACGCCGAGGTAGTGGTAGGCGAAGGAGCTGTCGAGGATCTTCCAGCCGGAGCCCGGAGCGTTGACTTCGAGCCCGTTGCCGACCGTGGTCGGCGGCGTACTCGGCCCGATCCCCGAGACGGCAACCCCGTCGAGGGTGATGCCGTCGATCGCCTCGGGGCCTGCGGCGAGGATCGCCGGTTTGCCCTGGGCCGCGGAGCGGATTTTGAGGTCCTGGAGGGTGACGCCGTCGACGCCGTCGGCGAGCGTGATCTCGGTCTGCTCGACGACAGTGGACCCCCCGGGGCCGATCACGGTGCCGAGAGCGGGAGCGCCCTGCAGGGTCAGCCCGGAGACCGTGATCTCGATCTGCTCGTCGTAGTTGCCGGCGGCGATCTGGATCGTGTCGTCGGCCGCGGCCTGGCCGACCGCGTAGGCGATGGTCTGACAGGCGGTGGCGATGCAGTCGCCGCTGTCGGCGCCGCTCGGGGCGACCTGAAGCGTGTTGGCGGCGTCGGCGCGGGCGGCGGCGAAGGTGAGCAGCGCGGCGACCAGCAGGGCGACGGCGAGAACTTTGAGGGGGAGGGTGCGAGCGTTAGCTACAAGGAAGTTTTCATTGGTCATGAAGGCCAGAGTCGACAGCCCTCATACCTAAATCAAACTTCCTGGACATGTATCGGAACAGTAAAACGGCCTGGAAAACCTGACTAATCGACCTGGGCGGGGTCCCCGATCGCGCGCTTGAACCCCTCGAGCGCCTCGACCGGGAGCGGATCGACGCCCCGCTGGGAGGCGAGCTCCAGAGAAACGAGGTCGCCCAGCATCGTCGTCCAGAGCAAGCGCGCGACCCGGGTCTCCCCCGCCGTCTCGACCCGAACCGCGGCGACCCCGGCCGCGCTCACCGCCTCGGCGGTGAGCTCGAAGCGGCGGGCGATACGCGGGTGCTGGTCGCGATCCTCGAGGAAGACGGCCGCCAACCCATGGCCGGCCGCCTCGGCGTTCCAGCCGCAGAGCTCGTTGTGGTCGGCCTCCGGCAGCTCCGCGTAGAAAGCGGGCAGCTTCGCGTTCTCGTTCGCCTGGGTCTTCCAGCGCCGTGCCACCGGGGCGGTCAAGTCGGCGCCGTAGAAGACCGGCACCGCCCCCTCCAGCAGCGCGGCGACCTCGGCCGCCTGGAACTTCAGCTGCTCGAGCTGCTCGCCGAGGAAGGCGGCGGCGGCGTCGATCTCGGTGTGGATGCGGGGCGCGACCCCGGCCAGGGCGGCAACCTCGGCGGCGATCGTGAACATGTAGGCGACCGCGGCGCGCGGCTGGAAGATCCCCGGCAGGCCGATCACCGGAACCCCGTCCTCACGGGCGCGGTCGACCAGGGCGCCGCCGGTGCTGGCGACGACTCGGCGGGCGCCGAGCGCGGTCGCCGCCTCGAAGCAGGCAAGCGTCTCCTCGGTCGCGCCCGAGTAGCTGGAGCAGAGCACGGTCGAGTCCGGGCTGGCCCAGCTCGGGAGCCCGTAGCCGCGCACGGTCGCGAACGGCTTGGTCAGCTCGTCGCCGAGCGCGGCGGCGGCGAGGTCGGCGCCGATCGCCGAGCCGCCCATCCCGCAGACGAACAGCCCTGCGGAATCCGCAGCGCTCAGGCGCGCGGTCTCCACCCGCCAGAGCGCGTCGCGAAGCTGGTCGGGGATGCCGAGGACGTCGTCGATCATGCGGTCACCGCGGTGACGCGCTCGCCGCGGCCGACAACGGCGCCCTCCAGGGTCACACCCGGTTCGACGACCACGCCCGGCGCGAGGATCGAGCCGCTGACGCTGGCGCCCTCCCCGATCACGGAGCCGTCGAGCAGGACCGAGTCGCGCACGCTGGCTCCGGCCTCGACCCGGCAGCCCGGCGCCACGACCGCCCGCGGACCGACCGTCGCCTCGCTCGCGACCTCCGCCCCGGTTCCGACCAGGAGCCCGGGCGCGGTCGGCTGGACCCGGGTCGCGACCCGTCCCTCGAGAATGTCCCAGCTCGCTTCCAGGTAGCGCTCGGGCGTTCCGATGTCCATCCAGTAGCCGTCGAGCCGCTGTCCGTAGAGGCCGTTGCCGATCAGGCGCGGGAAGACTTCGCGCTCGATCGAGACCTCGCGTCCCGGCGGGATCAGGTCGAGCACCGAGCGCTCCAGCACGTAGGCGCCGGCGCTGATCTCCCCCGGCACCGCCTCGCCGGTCTTTTCCAGGAACTCGGTCACCGCGCCGTCGGCGTCGAGGCTGACCAGGCCGTAGGCGGAGGAGTCCTCGACCGGGTAGAGGGCGAGCGTGGCGCTGCCTTCGTGAGCCTCGTGGGCGCTCTGCAGCGCGGTCAGGTCGAGATCGGTGAGGACGTCGCCGTTGAGCGCCAGGAAGCGCTCCTCGAGCCGCTCGCCGAGCGAGTCGGCGGCAAAGCGGATCGCCCCGCCGGTGCCGCGGCGGTCGGGCTCGGCGACGTAGCTGAGCTTGACCCCGGCGTGCTCGCCCTCCCCCACCGCCTCGCGCAGGACGTCGGGCAGGAAGCCGCAGGCGAAGACCGCCTCGGTGACGCCGTGCCCGGCCAGCCACTCGATCATGTAGGCGAGGAAGGGGCGGTCGACCAGGGTCAGCGCCGGCTTCGGGACGTCGTTGGTCAGCGGCCGCAGCCGCGTCCCTTCCCCCCCGACCAGGACGATCGCCTGCATCAGCCGTTGGCCGCCGGGGCCGGCGCGTCGATTGCGGTCTTGCCGATCCCCTCGTACTCGAAGCCGGCCTCGGCCAGCGCCTTGGGGTCGAGGAAGTTGCGGCCGTCGACGATCAGCGGCCGCGCCATCCGCGCCGCCACGTCGTTCCAGTCGAGCGTCGCGAACTCGCCCCACTCGGTGACCAGGACCGCGGCGTCAGCGCCGTCGAGCGCCGCCAGCGCCGACGCGGCCATCTCCACCGAGTCGAGCATTTCCCCGGCCCGTCCGGCGGCCACCGGGTCATAGGCCACGACCTCGGCGCCCTCGCCCTGCAGGCGCGCCGCCAGAACCAGGCTCGAGGCCTCGCGCATGTCGTCGGTGTCGGGCTTGAAAGCCAGCCCGAGCAGGGCGATCCGCTTGCCGATCAGCGACCCCAGGTGCTTCTGCAGCTTGCTGACCACGCGCCGCTTCTGTAGCTCGTTGACCTCGATCACCGCAGTCAACAGCTGGAAGTGGTAGCCGGTGTTACCGGCCAGCATCTTCAGCGCGCTGACGTCCTTCGGGAAGCAGGAGCCGCCGTAACCGATCCCCGCTCGCAAGAACGAGGAGCCGATCCGCGCGTCGAGGCCCATCCCGGCGGCGACCTCGCCGACGTCGGCGCCGACCTCCTCGCAGACGTTGGCGATCTCGTTGATGAACGAGATCTTGGTCGCGAGGAAGGCGTTGGAGGCGAGCTTGATCATCTCGGCGCTGGCCACGTCGGTGTGCAGGATCTCGCCGCCGAGCGGCTCATAGAGGGCGGCAACCGCGGCGGCCGCGCCCTCGTCGCCGGCGTCGGCCCCGACCACCACCCGGTCGGGGTTCATGAAGTCCTTGACCGCGGTGCCCTCCTTGAGGAACTCCGGGCAGGAGACGTAGGGCAGCCCGGCCCGGTCGCGGCGGATCGAGTGGCCGGTCCCGGCCGGGACCGTGCTCTTCATGATCAGCACGTGCTCGGAGTCCTCGGGCAGCTCCTGGACGACGGTCCGGACCCGTGAGAGGTCGGCATCGCCCGAGTAGGTCGGCGGCGTGTCGACGCAGACGAAGAGCAGGCGGGCGCGGTCGAGCAGCTCCGACATCTCGGTCGTGAAGGTGATCCGCTCGGCGTTGCGGCGCAGCATCTCCTCCAAGCCGGGCTCGTGGATCGTCGTCTCGCCGCGGGCCAGCGACTCGACCTTCTCCGGCACGATGTCGCGGGCGACCACCTCGTGGCCCAGCTCGGCGAAGCAGACCGCGGTCACCAGACCGACCCAGCCGACTCCGATGACGCCAACCGGCTCGCGCTCGGGGCTCATTTTTTGTTCCCACCTTTCCTCGGCTTCTTCTCCGGGATCAGCACCGCGGCCGAGCGGGCCATCCCGATCATCTGATCGTTGCTCAAGCTCTCCAACAGGTCATTCGAGATCCAGTAGCTGTTTTCGCCGCGATGCCAGGCGATCAGCTTGATCTGGCCACCGTCGGTGAAGAGTTCGTACTCGCGCCCGTTGATCTCCTTGACTTCGGCCGGGTCGTCGAGGATCGGCGGGTCGGGCCAGCCGCGGATCCCCTGGACCCCGAAGTAGTGGGTCCCGTCCGAGGCTTCCATCACCAGGACCATCCGGTAGGCCTCGTGCCGCGGCGAGTCTTTGTCGAGCCCCTCGCGGATCCCGTAGACACGCGGGTCGGAGATCTTCTCGTAGGGATTACTTTCGACGTAGTAGGCGCCGGAAGGCAGCCGGGTCGGGTAGTAGATCGGGAACTGCCCGTGGACGCGGCGAGCGGCGATCTTCGCCTCCATTTCGCCGGCTTCCTTGGCCGGAACGAGATCGTCGGAGCCGGCAGGCGGCGTCTCGGCGAGCGGCTTGTCTTTCTTTTTCTTCTTCGACTTCTTCTTGTTCTTGCCCTTCTTGCTCTTCTTCCTGTTTCGTTCGCTTTCTTCAGCGCTCTGGCGATCGTCGGCGTCGCCGGAGGTTGCCGTGATGCCGAGGAATTCGTTCACCGCTTCGTGGATCGCCGTTTCGGAGGCGTAGACGTAGCTGGGCCCCAGTTCGGCCGGGAAGTGGACCTCGTTGATTTTCGCCCCCCGCGCGGAGATCAGCAGTTTCATCACGTCGAGGAGTTCCTTGCCCTCGCTGATGTCCGAGGTCGTGTATTCGGTGAAGACGTCGATCAGGCTGTCATCGCTGAAGATCACGTTCTCCGCGAGTTCCTCGGGCGAGATCTGCTGGCGGGCGAAGCCGAGGAAGTCCTGCTGGCGGGCGGAGCGGACGATGTCGGTGTCGGTGTGGCGGTAGCGCACGTAGTCCAGCGCCTGCTTGCCGCACATCAGCTGGTAGCCGGGCTGGACGTTGATCTCGGCGTACTGTTCGGAGGGCGGCACGCCTTCGTTCGAGTGGTAGTAGCGGCGGTCGACGTCGGTGTAGACGCAGCCGATCGCGTAGACCGCCTGGGCGAAGCCGAGGAAGTCGATGTTGATCACGTGGTTGATCGGCAGCCCGGTCAGATCCGTGACGACTTCCGCGGTTCCTTTGGCGCCCTCGTAGGCATACGCTTCGTTGAACTTGCCGGTGCCGTAGCCGGGGATTTCGACCTTCAGGTCGCGCGGGACCGAGAGCATCGAGATCAGCCCCTTGCCCGGATCGACGCGGATCAGAATCGTCGTGTCCGAAAGACCTTTTGCTTCGGCGAATTCGGCCCCCGCGCGCTTGTCGGAGCCGATCAGGAGAAAGTTCTGCGGCTCGCCGCTCTCGGGCTGTTCGAGGACTTTGTCCAGCGCCGTCTTGATTTTTTTATTTTCCGGCGAGATCGCCTCGGCGACGTCATCGAAGTAGTTGAGGACGGAGATCGAGGTCGCCGCGGCGGAGACGGCGATGATGATCACCCCGGCGAGCACGAACCGCCACCAGTAGCGCTGCGGCTTCGGCGGCTTCTCGCCATTGCCGCTCGGCGGCGGCTTCTTCGGGGCCCAGCCGGGCCCGATCGGCTCACTCATCGCCGAGCCGCGCCGGGATCGCCGTCAGGAACGATTCGAGCGCCTGCCGGTAGGTGGCGAGCGAGGAGACCGAGACCCACTCCCCCGGCCCGTGGTGGCCGGACCCGAGCGGGCCGAACTCGACCGCCGGGACGCCGACCCGCAGGAAGGAGACCGCGTCGGAGGCGCCGTCGCGGCCGACGCTCATCGGCTCGCCGTCGTGGTGCGCCCGCGCCGCCTCGCGCAGCTCCAGCACGAAGGGCGAGTTGCGGTCGACCGTGGCCGGCGGCCGGGTCAGCAGCGAGGTCGGCTCGCAGCCGGGCAGGCCGCGCACTTCCTCGAGGATCGCGGCGGGGTCCTGTTCGGGCAGGTAGCGGATGTCGACGTCGATCACGCATCGGTCGGGCACCTTGTTCAGGGCGTCTCCTCCCCAGATCCGGCCGAGGTTGATCGAGGGGCGGTCGAAGAGCTCGGAACTGTGCCGGGCAAACGGTAGCGACTCGATACTGCGGAAAACGTCGATCGCGTTGAGCACGGCATTGTCGCCCAGCCACGGCGTCGCCCCGTGGGCGGCCGTCCCCCCCACCTCCAGGCGCAGCGCCAGCACGCCCTTGGCCTCGATCCCGATGTGCAGGTCGGTGGGCTCGCCGGTGATCGCGAAGTCGCCGATGAAGCCGCTGTCGACCAGGCGGTCGGAGCCGCGGTCGGACTCCTCCTCGGACTCCTCGTCGCCGACGATCCCGAGCCGCACCCGGACTCCGTCCTGATCGCGCATCGAGGCCGCGACCAGCATCATCGCCGCCACCGCGCCCTTCATGTCGTAGGCGCCGCGCCCGTAGAGCCGGTCGCCCTCGACCCGCGGCTCGAACTGCCCGGCGTGGGCGGGGACGACGTCGATGTGGCCGTGCAGGACCACGGTCGGCGCCTCGGCGGGGCCGACCTCGGCCATCACCACGGGCAGCCCCCGGACCTCGTCGGCGCTGGCCTGGATCCCCCGCGCGCCGAGCCAGCCCTGGACGAAGCCAGCGGCCTCGGAGATCCCGTCGGGATCGGTGGTCTCGAAGCGGATCAGCCGCTGGGCGAGCGCGAGGAGCTCGTCGGTCATCGGCGCAGGTTGTCACGGAGCGGCACCCATCGGGTGCCCGACTCAACCCGCAATAGCGAGAAACGCTTCGGCGCGATCCTTGTCTTTTTTCGCGCGGGCGTGCTCGGCGCTCTCCTCGTCGGACTCGGAGAGGCGCCGCTCGGCATCGGCGAGCTGTTCTTTCAGGACCCCGGCGTCGAGGTCCTCGGGGGCGATCGCCTCCTCGACCAGGAGCCGGGCGCGGTTGCCGAAGACCTGCAGCCAGCCGTGCGCCTGGGCGTAGCGCTTGACCTCCGAGTCGGAGACTTTGAGCCGCAGCTCGGTCGGCCTCAGCGCCGCCAGCAGCGGCGTGTGGTTGGCGAGGATGCCGATTTCGCCGACCTCGGTGCGGGTCGAGACCTGGCGCGCTTCGCCGTCGAAGACCTCACCCTCGGGGGTGAGGACCTCGACGTCGATCATGTGCTCAGCGGCCATCGTCAGTTCGCTCCGTCAGCCCTAGGCCGCCGCGCCGGCTTTGGCGTTCTCGAGGACCTGGTCGATCGAGCCCTGCATGTAGAAGGCGCCCTCGGAGAGGTCGTCGTGCTCGCCGTCGAGGATCTCGCGGAAGCCGCGGACGGTCTCCGCGACCGGCACGTACTCGCCGGAGCGGCCGGTGAACTGTTCGGCGACGAAGAACGGCTGCGAGAGGAAGCGCTCGATCTTGCGGGCGCGGGCCACCGTCTGGCGGTCCTCGTCGGAGAGCTCGTCGATGCCGAGGATCGCGATGATGTCCTGGAGCTCCTTGTAGCGCTGCAGGACCTCCTGGACGTCGGTCGCGGTCCGGTAGTGCTCGTCGCCGACCACGTCGGGCTTGAGGATCGTCGAGGTCGAGTCGAGCGGATCCACCGCCGGGTAGATGCCTTTCTCGGAGATCGCCCGCGAGAGCGCGGTGGTCGCGTTGAGGTGGGCGAACACCGAGGCCGGAGCCGGGTCGGTGTAGTCGTCGGCCGGCACGTAGACGGCCTGGATCGAGGTCACCGAGCCGCGGTCGGTCGAGGTGATCCGCTCCTGCAGGCCGCCCATCTCGGTCTCCAGGGTCGGCTGGTATCCGACCGCCGAAGGCATGCGCCCGAGCAGCGCCGAGACCTCGGAGCCCGCCTGGACGAAGCGGAAGATGTTGTCGATGAACAGGAGCACGTCCTGGCCGCCCTGCTCGCGGTAGTACTCGGCCATCGTCAGCCCGGAGAGGGCGACGCGCAGACGCGCGCCCGGGGGCTCGTTCATCTGACCGAAGACCAGCATCGTCTTGTCGATCACGCCCGACTCTTTCATCTCGAGCCAGAGGTCGTTGCCCTCGCGCGAGCGCTCGCCGACGCCGACGAAGGCGGAGAGGCCGGAGTGCTCCTCGGCGATGTTGCGGATCAGCTCCTGGATCAGAACGGTCTTGCCGACGCCGGCTCCTCCGAAGAGGCCGACCTTGCCGCCTTTCGCGTAGGGGGCGAGCAGGTCGATGACCTTGATCCCGGTCTCGAGGATCTCCTGGGTCGGGGTCAGGTCGGAGGCCTTCGGGGCGGGACGGTGGATCGGCCAGCGCTCGACGTCGGAGCCGACCTCCTCGCCGTTGTCGATCGGGTCGCCGAGCAGGTTGAAGATGCGGCCGAGGGTCTCGTCGCCGACCGGGACCGTGATCGGGCCGCCGGTGTCGACAACTTTGTCGCCGCGCTGGATCCCGTCGGTCGCGTCCATCGCGACGGCGCGGACGCGGTCGTCGCCGAGGTGCTGCTGGACCTCGCAGACCAGGGTAATCCCTTCGCCGTCGCCGTCACCGGCGCTCTCGATGTTGATCGCCGAGTAGATCTCCGGGAGCTGGTCGGGGAAAACAGCGTCGATGACGACGCCGGTGACCTGCTCGACGCGACCTACGTTGGTACCGCTTGCTCCGTTCTCAGCCATGACTTCCTTTTCCTAGTTCGAAGGGTTGTCGCGTCCGTCGCCTAACCGAGCGCCTCGGCGCCGGCGACGACCTCCAAGATTTGCTGCGTGATCTCCGACTGGCGGACCCGGTTCATCTCCAGGGTCAGGTCGTCCATGATCTGTTCCGCGTTCTCGGCCGCGTTCCGCATCGCGGTCATCCGCGCTCCCAGCTCGGAGGCGGCGGACTCCAGCAGCGCCCGGTAGACCGAGATCGTCACGTACTCGGGGATCAGCCGGGCGAGCAGCTCCTCGGGGTCGGGCTCATAGCTCCACTCCGATTTCGCCTGCAGTTTTTCGGCCTCGGTTTCCTCGCCCGCGTCCTGCTCCTCGTCGGCGCCCTCGCCGGTCACCTCGGCCTGCTGCAAGGGCAGCAGGGTCTGGCGCCAGACGTGCTGGGTCAGCGGCGAGACGAACTTGTTGTAGACGAGTTCGACCCGGTCGAGCTCCTCGTCGACGTAGCGGGCAGTCAGCTCCTCACCGATTTCCCGCGCGTTGGCGAAGGCGGGGCGGTCGGTGAAGCCGGTGTAGGCGCCGCTCACCTCCTGCTTGCGGAAGGTCAGCGCCGAGACGCCGCGTTTGCCGACCGCGGCGAAGGAGGGCTCGGCCCCCTCGGCGCGGACGTCGGCGGCCATCCGCATGCCCTCGCGGATGATGTTGGAGTTGAAGGCGCCGGCGAGGCCGCGGTCGCCGGTGACCAGCAGGATCCCGACCTTCTCGACGTTCTCGCGCTCGGCCATCACCGGCACCCGCGGGATCGCCCCGGCGTGGGCGGAGGCCTGGCGGGTCAGTTTGCGGATCCCCTCGGCGTAGGGCCGGAGGTCGTCGATCCGCTGTTCGGCGCGGCGCAGGCGCGCCGCCGCGACCATCTCCATCGCCCGCGTGATCTTGTTGATGTTCTTGATCGACGCGATGCGATTTTTGACTTCCTTCTGCGTGGCCATGGTGGTCGCTGCCCCTCGGACTAGGCCGGGGTCGCGGTCTCCTCCTCAGTGCTGGCGCTGTCGTCGGGGGTCGCCGCGCCCGGGGTGCGGGCCGGAGCCTCGCGCTCCTCTTTGGACTTGACGCGGTCGGACTCGCCGGCCTCCAGCGGGTCCCCGTGCTCGTCGAAGTCGGGGCCGAAGTCGTCGACGAAGTCGGCGATCGCCTTGCCGAGCGCCGCTTCGTCGTCGTCCTCGAGCTTGCCGCTCTCTTCGATCCGCTCCAGCAGCTCGGCGTTCTCGCTGTGCAGGCGGACCCGCAGGTCGGCGAGGAACTCACCGACGCGCTCGACTTTGATCCGGTCGAGGTAGCCGCCGGTGCCGGAGTAGATCGAGGCGACCTGGTCGCCTACGCTCAGCGGTTCGCGCTCTTTCTGTTTCAGCAGCTCGACCAGCCGTTCGCCGCGGGTCAGCGCTTTCTGGGTCTCGGCGTCGAGCTCGGAGCCGAACTGGGCGAAGGCCTCGAGGTCGCGGTACTGGGAGAGGTCGAGGCGGAGTTTTCCGGCGACCTTCTTCATCGCCTTGGTTTGCGCGTTACCGCCGACCCGGGAGACCGAGATGCCGACGTTGATCGCCGGGCGGACGCCGGAGAAGAACAGATCGGACTCGAGGAAGATCTGCCCGTCGGTGATCGAGATCACGTTGGTCGGGATGTAGGCGGAGACGTCGGAGGCCTGGGTCTCGATGATCGGCAATGCCGTCAGCGAGCCGCCGCCGAGGTCGTCGTTCAGCTTGACCGCGCGCTCCAGGAGGCGCGAGTGCAGGTAGAAGACGTCGCCCGGGTAGGCCTCGCGGCCCGGCGGACGGCGCAGCAGCAGCGACATCTGGCGATAGGCGGAAGCGTGTTTGGTCAGGTCGTCGTAGACGCAGAGGGCGGCTTTGCCGTTGTAGAGGAAGTGCTCGCCCATCGCGCAGCCGGCGTAGGGGGCGATGTACTTGATCGGCGCCGCCTCGTCGGCCGGGGCGGCGACGATGATCGTGTTCTCCATCGCCCCGTTCTCCTCGAGGGTCTCTTTGAGCTGGACGACGGTGGACATCCGCTGCCCGATCGCGACGTAGATGCAGATCAGGTCCTTGTCCTTGTTGTTGATGATCGTGTCGATCGCGATCGCCGTCTTGCCGGTCTGGCGGTCGCCGATGATCAGCTCTCGCTGGCCACGGCCGATCGGGATCATCCCGTCGATCGACATCAGGCCGGTCTGGACGGGTTCCTCGACCGGCTGGCGCTCGACCACGCCGGGGGCTTTGAACTCGGCCGGGCGGGTCTCGGTCGTGTTGACCTCGCCGCGGTTGTCGAGCGGGCGGCCGAGCGGGTCGACCATGCGGCCGAGCAGCTCCTCGCCGACCGGGATCTCGAGCAGGTGGCCGGTCCGTTTGACCGTGTCGCCCTCGACGATCTTGTCCCACTCGCCGAACAGCACGGCGCCGACGTTGTCGGCCTCGAGGTTCAGCGCCAGCCCGGTGACCCCGTGCGGCAGCTCGAGCATCTCCAGCGCCATCACGTTGTCGAGGCCGTGGATGCGGGCGATACCGTCCGCCACCGAGAGGACGGTGCCCACCTCGGTGAGGTCGGCGGAGTCGGTCTCCAGCCCCTCGATTCGCTCTCGCAGGATGCTTGCGATCTCGTCCGGCTTGATCTCCATCTTTTCTTTTCGATTCCCTTCTAATGCGCCGCGGTGGCGACGGTCTTTCGAAGTTTCTCCAGGCGACTGCGGATGCTCGCGTCCAGAACCATGTTCCCCACCTGCAAGACGATGCCGCCGAGGATGCCGTCGTCGACCCGGCTCGACAGCTCCACGGCCTCGCCGGTCTGGCGTTCGACCTCCTGGCCGATTTTCTCGACGACCGCCTGATCGAGCTCGACGGCGCTGATCACGGTCACGTCGAGGCGGCGGTTCTCCTTCTTCCAGAGCTCGTCGAACTCGCGCCGGATGCGGAAGATTTCCGGCATCCGGTGCTTCTCGACCAGCAGCTCGAGGAAGTTCAGCAGCTCCGGCTCGGCGCCGGAGATCGCCCGTCCCAGGCCCTCCTTCTTGTCGTTCGAGGAGAGGTAGGGGCTGAACAGGAACACCTGCAGGTCGTGGTTGCGGTCGACCACCTCGGTGAACTGGGCAAGCTGGGACTGCAGCGAGTCCAGCTTGCCTTTGTCCTTGCCGGCCTCGAACAGGGCCTCGGCGTATACGCGGGCGGCCTCGGCCATCGGTTAGTTCTCCGACGCCTTCCCCGAGAGGGTCGAGAAGTCGACCTCGGCGAGGGCGTCCTCGACGAGCCGTTTCTGGTCCTCGGCGTTGAGGCTCTTGCGGGTGACTTTCTCGGTCGCCAGCACGGTGAGGTCGGCGACCTCGGTGCGGATCTGCTCGAGCGAGCGTCGCGTCTCGGCCTCGATGTCGCGCTTGGCCTGGGAGACCAGCTCCTCGCGTTTCTCTTTGCCGGCGGCGGTCGCCTCCGCTTCCGCCGTCTCGGCGGCTTTGCGGGCGCGGGCCATGATGTCGTCCGCCTGCTCGCGGGCCTCGGCGAGGCGGGCCCGGTACTCGGCGAGCAGCTCGTCGGATTCCTTGCGCTGCCGCTCGGCCGCGTCGATCGACTCGGCGATCGTTTTCGCCCGGCGGTCCAGCGCTTCCTGGATTTTCGGGAAGGCGAACTTGCTGAGGACCCACATCGTGATCCCGAACAGGACGAAGGTCCAGATCATCAACCCGAGGCCGGGGGAGACGAGGAAGCTGCCGCCTTCCTCCTCCGCCGCCTCGGCCGCCAGCGGAATGATGTTGCCGAGCAGATCCATCGTGGCCTAGAGGAAGAAGGCGATCAGGCCGAAGATGAACGTGTAGAAGGCCACGGCCTCGGTCAGCGCGAAGCCGAGCCAGCGGATGCTCTGAAGCTCGTCTTTCATCTCCGGCTGGCGGGCGACCGACTCGATCTCCTTGCCGAAGATGAAGCCGATGCCGATGCCGGCGCCGATCGAACCGAGGCCGGCGCCGACGCCGAGGGCGATCGCCTTGCCGGCGTCTTTGATGCCTTCGTCGGTGATCTCGGCGATCGGAAGGGACGTGAGATCCATCGAGGTGACTCCTTTTCTAGTGACTGGCGGAGGTGGCTCCGCCGAGATAGATGGCAGTAAGCGTGGCGAAGATGAATGCCTGCAAGGTCGCGATAAGCCCGACCTCGAGGATGAAGAAGAAGAAGGCGAGCGGGAAGGTGAGCGCGCCGAGGGCCGCGATCCCCAGCAGCACCGCGAGCCCGCCGCCCATGAAGAGCAGCAGCAGGTGGCCGGCGAGGATGTTGGCGAAGAGTCGGACGGAGAGGCTGATCAGGCGGGCGAAGTGCGAGATCGCCTCGATCACGAAGATAAATCCCTTGGCGAGCGGGTTCATGTCCTCCAGGCCGGGCGGCAGCCAACTCGCCAGATACTTGAACAAGCCCTTGGTGCGCACTCCCTCGAAGTGGTAGCTGAGCCAGACCCAGAGGGTGAGAACCAGCGGGATCGAGAGGTTCGCGGTGGCGGCGTAGATCGCAAAGGCGGGAATTTCGACGCCGAAGATGTTGACCTCGTGCTCGGTGTTGGTCGGCAGCGGCAGGAAGCCGAGCATGTTCGAGAACCAGATCCAGAAGAAGAGCGTGGCGATGAACGGGAACCATTTGCTCGCCATCTTGCCCTCGAGACTGCCGCCGGTGATCGTGTTCTTGGTCATGTCATAGGCGACCTCGACCGCGGTCTGAACCCGATTCGGCTTCTGCTGCATCCGTTTCGCGATCCAGAGCATCGCGAAGATCGTCAGGGCGCTGGCGAGGAGCAGGTAGACGACCGCCTTGTTGATGCTGAGGTCGATGCCCGCGATGTGGATGCCGATCCACTCTTCGAGTTTGAACTCGTTCTGTGGCTTGAAGGCTTCGTTCTTGCCGTCGTCGCCGAAGATCAGCAACATCAGGATCACGATCGCGAAGTAGGCGCCGAGGCCGATGAAGACCTTGGCTTTGGTGCTGAGGCCGCCGGAGCTGCCCGAGGTTCCCGTCTGCTGATCCACCGCGTCGGGCGCGGTCACCTGCGTCGCTGCGTCGGCCATTACGCCCCCTGTCCTTCGGGCTCGCGGCCGAACAGGTGGCTGAGGCCCTGAATCACGAAGGTGACGGTGAAGAAGACGAGGACCAAAACCGCGGCCGAGAGACCGTCCTCCTTGTCGGCGGTCAAGCCGAGCACGAGCACCACCGTGGCCATCAACCAGACGCGGCCGAGAGTCGTCGCGGCCACGATGCCCATCGCCTTTTG
>Ga0081539_10003706_pt1 | contig 18204 bp, 16 predicted proteins | sample TabmetS4T2R2_FD_71023 | JGI IMG/M metagenome (GOLD analysis project Ga0081539, IMG submission 71023) | Tabebuia heterophylla rhizosphere microbial communities from the University of Puerto Rico - S4T2R2 | ecosystem: Host-associated > Plants > Roots > Rhizosphere ...
GGACGACCGCCACCGCCAGCAGCATCCAGAGACCGCCCGCTTCCATCAGTATCTGGCCGGGCGCAGCAGATCGAGCACCGACTGCACAAGTGCCAGCACCGCCAGCGACAGCGCTGCGATTTTTATCAGGAAGTATCCGGAATTGTAGGTCTCGGGGAATTTCTCCCACGCCAGGACCGAGCGTTGCACGGTGGGACCGACCGTCCACATCATGAAGACGGCCCAGGGCGCCACGCACAGGAGGCCGCCCCAGCGCGTGATCGCGCCGCGCACGCGCCGCGGATAGTCGTGCGCGATGGCGTCGACGGCCAGATGCGCCCGCTCGCGTGTGGCATAGGTCACGGCGAGGCTGACATAGAGCGCGAAGATCCATTGGCCGAGGTCGTTGGCTTCGCGCGACCAGGCGCGCACGAAGTCGCGCAACGGCCATTGCAGGAACAGGATCAGTGCCACCGGCAGCACCAGCCAGCGGCCAAGCTCGATCAGCCAACCCAGTCCGCGGTCCACGGCGGCCAGCCAGCGCACGTCGTTCTCTCCCTTCGTTTTCCCCCAATTGGCCCCCAATCACCGGGAGCGGTTGTCATGCTAAACCGATTCCGTGCCTGACAGCAGCCCTCCCATCCCGCCGGTCCCGGCCGATGCCACCCCGATGATGCGCCAGTATCTGGCGATCAAGACCGTGCATCCGGATCATCTGGTGTTCTACCGGATGGGCGATTTCTACGAGCTGTTCTTCGACGACGCGGTGAATGCCTCGGCGGCGCTCGACATCGCGCTTACCAAGCGCGGCCAGCATCTGGGCGAAGACATCAAGATGTGCGGCGTGCCGGTGCACAGCCACGAAGCCTACCTGTCGCGCCTCATTCGCCAGGGATTCAAGGTCGCCGTCTGCGAACAGGTCGAGGATCCGGCGGAGGCCAAGAAGCGCGGCGCCAAATCGGTGGTCGATCGCGCCGTGGTGCGCGTCATCACGCCGGGCACGCTCACGGAGGACGCCCTGCTCGATGCGCGCAGCCACAACTATCTCGCCGCGCTGGCCGAGGCGCAGGGCGAGCTGGCGCTGGCCTGGCTCGATCTCTCCACCGCGGACTTCGCCGCTCAGCCGCTTGGCGTCGCGCAGCTGGCGGCGGCGCTGGCGCGCTTGGCGCCGGGCGAACTGCTTGTGCCGGATCGGCTGTTGGCGCGCGAGGCGGTGAAGGTTGCACTCACCGAATGGAACGCCGTCCTCACGCCGCTGCCATCGGCGCGCTTCGATAGCGACAACGCGCGCAAGCGCCTGCAGGCGGCGTTCCATGTCGCGGCGCTGGACAGTTTCGGCAGCTTCTCCCGCGCCGAGGTGGCGGCTTGCGGGGCGCTGCTCGACTATGTCGAGCTCACCCAGGCCGGCAAGCGGCCGGCACTGGCGCCGCCGCGCCGCCAGCGCGCCGACGGCACGATGGAGATCGACCCCGCAACGCGGCGTAACCTCGAGCTGGTGCGCGGGCTGGACGGGCGCCGCGACGGCAGCCTGCTCGCCACCATAGACCGCACCCTGACGGGCCCGGGCGCACGCCTGCTGGCCGAGCGCATCGCCGCGCCGCTGACCGACCGCGCCGAGATCGACCGCCGGCTCGACCTGGTGCAGCTGTTCGTCGAGCGGCCGCAGGTGCGCGAGAAGGTGCGTGAGACCCTGCACCGCACGCCCGATGTCGAGCGCGCCTTGCAGCGCCTGTCGGTGGGCCGCGGCGGACCGCGCGATCTTCTGGCGTTGCGCGACGGGCTCGCGTCGGGCGAAGCGCTGGCGGCCTTGTTGCGCGCCGAGCCCGAAGCGCTCGCGCCGCCGCCGGCACCGCTCAGCGAGATCATCGTCGCCTGCTGCGGCCATCGTGTGCTGATCGACGCGCTCGGCGTCGCGCTCGTCGACGAGCCGCCGTTGCTGGCGCGCGACGGCGGGTTCATCCGCGTCGGTTATCGCGCCGAGCTCGACGAGCAGCGCACCTTGCGCGACGACAGCCGCAAGACGGTGCTGGCGCTCGAGGCCAAGTACCGCGCCTCGACCAGCGTGCCCTCGCTCAAGATCCGGCACAACAACATGATCGGCTATCACATCGAGGTGACGGCGACGCACGCCGACAAACTCGACCTCGCCGCACTCGGCTTCACGCGCCGCCAGTCGATGGCCAACGCCACGCGCTTCAGCACGGCCGAGCTGGCTGATCTCGAGACGCGCATCGGCCGCGCCGCCGACCAGGCGCTGGCGCTCGAGCTCGCGATCTTCGACGAGCTCGTGGCGAAGGTCATGGATTGCTCGTCCGCCGTCGCCGCTGCGGGCCGTGCCTTGGCCGCGCTCGACGTCGCCGCGGCACTGGCCGAGCTCGCGGTCAGCGAGAGCTATGTGCGGCCGACGCTCAGCGAACAGCCGGCATTCGCCATCGAGGCGGGCCGCCATCCCGTGGTCGAGGCGGCGCTGCGCCGGCAGGGCGCATCCGGTTTCGTGCCCAACGACTGCGATCTCGGCGAAGCGCGGCGGCTGTGGCTGCTGACCGGCCCCAACATGGCCGGCAAGTCGACCTTCCTGCGCCAGAACGCGCTCATCGCCGTGATGGCGCAGGCGGGCTCGTTCGTGCCGGCCAGGCGGGCCATGATCGGCATCGTCGACCGCCTGTTCAGCCGCGTCGGCGCCGCCGACGATCTGGCGCGCGGCCGCTCGACCTTCATGGTCGAGATGGTCGAGACGGCGGCGATCCTGAACCAGGCGACGGCGAAGAGCCTCGTCATTCTCGACGAGATCGGTCGCGGCACGGCGACCTTCGACGGCCTGTCGATCGCCTGGGCGACGCTCGAGCATCTGCACGACGTAAATCGCTGCCGCGCCCTGTTCGCCACCCACTTCCACGAGCTCGGCGCGCTCAAGGAGCGGCTGGCTGCGCTCGCGCCCTACACCATGCGGGTGAAGGAATGGCAGAACGAGGTCATCTTCCTGCACGAGGTGGCCCCGGGCGCCGCCGACCGCTCCTACGGCATCCATGTCGCGCAACTCGCCGGGCTGCCGGCGGCCGTCGTGGCGCGTGCCGAGGAAGTGCTGGCGGCGCTCGAGAAGGGCGAGCAGTCGGGCGCCGTCACGCGCCTCGCCGACGACCTGCCGCTGTTTGCCGCCGCTCCGGCGCGTCCGGCGGGTTCGACGAAGGCCAAGGAGTCGGAGGTCGAAAAAGCGCTCGCCGAACTCAATCCCGACGAGCTGACCCCACGCGAGGCGCTTGAGCTGATCTACGCGCTGCGAAGGCGGTGCAAGCCGTCCTAGCGCCTGTCATCCCGAGCACGTCTCCTGTCATCCCGAGCGCGTCTCCTGGGTCATCCCGAGCGCAGCGAGGGAACTTTAAGGCAACAGGAAAGGTCCCTCGCTTCGCTCGGGATGACAGGAGTGCCGCCTCGTCGTTCAAAGACTGCGTCGTGCCAGTGCCGCACCCTCGGCCAGCGCCCGCAGCTTCTTGTAGGCGATGCCGAGCGTCATCGGCGCCATGCCGCAGTTGGTGCAGGCCTGGATGCGCTCGGGATCGACGAACCTCGTCGCAAGCTTCAGCGTGTCGGCGACCTCCTCCGGTGTCTCGACCGTCTCCGACGCCACATCGATCGCGCCCACCAGCACCGTCTTGGTCTTCAGGAGCTTCATCAGCTCGGCCGGCACGTGGCTCTGGCGGCATTCCAGCGAGACTTGCTGGATCCTGCTGCGGTCGAGCGCAGGGAAGGTCTTTTCGTACTGCCGCCAACTCTCGCCCAGCGTCTCCTTCCATTTGATGTTGGCCTCGATGCCGTAGCCGTAGCAGATGTGGACGGCCGTCGTGCAGGTCAGGCCCTCGGCCGCCTTCTCCAACGCCGGTACGCCCCATTCGACCGTTTCGTCGAGATAGACATTGAACGCGGGCTCGTCGAACTGGATCACATCGACGCCGAGCTTTTCGAGATCGCGCGCCTCCTGGTTCAGGAGCTCGGCGAAGGCGAACGCCATCTTCACGCGATCGCCGTAGTAGCCGTCGGCCAGCGTGTCGATCAGCGTCATCGGCCCGGGCAGGGTGAACTTGAGCTTGCGGCTGGTGGCCGCGCGTGCCACCCGCGCCTCGCGCTCGTGCACGAACTTGCGCCGCTTGAGCGGCGCAGTCACGGTCGGGCAGTCGGCCTCGTAGCGGTCGTTGCGGATGCCCATGCGCACCTTCTTGTCGAAGTCGACGCCGTCTACCTCGGCCAGGAAGCCGTGCACGAAATGCTGTCGCGCCTGTTCGCCGTCGCTCACGATGTCGATGCCGGCCTCCTCCTGGCGACGGATCGAAAGCAGGGTGGCGTCGTCCTTGGCGTCGAGCAGAGGCGCGCCGCTCAAGGTCCACGGCGCCCACAGCACGTTGGGTGTCGCAAGCCACGACGGCTTGGGCAGACTGCCTGCCAGGGTGGTCTCGAACATGGCGCCTCCCTTTGTTTCCTTATTTCGTCGCGCCGCCGGCGAACGCCAGCTCGGCCCGCGTCTCGGGCGGCAGCACGTGGCCGAAACTGCCCGGCTCGCGCCAATGCAGCGTCCCGAACGCGCCGCAACTCTCGCACACCGAACGCCAGCTCGCATGCTGCGCCGAGCAGGCCGCGCAGCGCCAGGAACGATCGGCCGGCGCCGTCGTCGCGCGCGCCAGCCACTCGTGCCCCTTTGCCTGGTCACCCTGAGAACGTTCCTCGACCTCGGCCATCATGCGGCAGACGCGGACCGTGGGATGCGCGCCGCCGGCATTCTCGAGATGGCGCCGCGCCTCACCCCACAGCCGCGCCTCGAGCGCGGCGTGCGCCAGAACGAGATGGCTTTCGACGTCGTCCGGCTTCTGCGCCGCCAACCGTCGCGCGACCGCGACCCGCTTCAGGGGATCAGTCTCGCCCGACGCCTTGAGATAGAGCGTTGCGAGATCGGGATGGGGCGCAAGTGCCCAGCCGCGCTCGATGGTCTTCAGGGCGCGCTTGCCGTCGCCTGCCTTCAGCTGCAGCTCGGCCAGCCGCTGGGTGATGGGGATGCGCTCAGGCGCCAATCCGAATGCATTGCGGGCATGCGTCATGGCCGCCGAGCTATCGCCGTCGCGTTCGGCAACGCGGCTTCGCTCGAGCAGCAGCAGGGCCTTGAGCGTGCGCCCTTTTTCGGCCGACACGACCTTGCGATGGATCCCGGCATCCAGCGTGTCCTGCGCCGCCTTCCACTGGCTGAGCTGCGCCTGCATGTCGAACAACGAGTGCACGACCCAGGAGGTCTGCGGCCTGAGCTCGAAGGCCCGCCGGGCGAAGCCCATCGCCTTGGCTTGGTCGCCATCCTGCAGCGCCTGGGTGATCAGCCCGCGCAGACCGAGGAATGCCATCTGCTGGTCGTCGAGCATCGCCGTGAAGGCGCGGTTGGCGGCGACGCGGTCGCCGACGAGCTGGGCGGCCTGCGCCGACAGGAGCAGCGTCAGTGATGGCTCGGCCAGTAGCTTCTCCGCCTTACGCGCATGCTTCTGCGCCTCGATGCCGTCGCCCGCGGCCACGGCGGCCAGCCCGCGCGTCAGCTCGCGATAGCCGCGGCGGCGCTTGCTGTCGAACCAGCCTTCGAGCAGCGAGCCGGGCGTGCCGACGATCCAGCGGTAGAGCAGCCAGCCGCCCACCGCCAGGACGATCAGAACCATGACGGCGACGGCCAGCATGCCAACGCTGGTGTCGAGCCGCCAGCCGTGGAACTCGGCCGTAAGAGTGCCTGGCTGCTCGGCGAGCCAGACGGCGCCCAGCATGGCGACGACCGCGATCGCGAACCACACGAGCGTGCGTAGCGTGACCATGGGTCAGCAGCCGGCCATCAACGGTTGTGGCCAAGCAGCTGAACAGCGTAGGCCGACAGGCGATCGACCGCCTGCTCGGCGGCGAGGTGCGCCTCCGCCCGGCCCAGCCAGGCCGACGCCGCGTCGGCAACGTTCGCCGGCAGCGACTTCACGAGCTCGACCGCCTTGGCGAGGTTGCCCTGGTTGAGCGCCACTTCGGCGCGTGCCAGCTTGGCGTCGACCGCATCGCCCGGCACGTCGCCGACGCGGCGCAACGACACCAGGCTGCGCAGCTTGCCGAGCACCCGCTGGCCGAACGAATCGTCGGCCAGGTCCTGGGCGAGGACGGCCTTGGCGACCGCCGGAAATTCCCTGGCGAGCGCCGCGCGCGGGGCCACGCCCGTCTGCGCCTGAGGCTGCAGCTGGCCGGAAATCTCGGTAAGCTTGGCATCGCCCTGAACCAGGGGCGAGAGCAAGGCCAGATCCTCGGCGAAGGGCAGCCCCAGCTCCAGCGCGGAGCTCAGCCGCGCCGCGACGCCGATCACCGCCGCCGCGCGGGCCGCCTGCAAGACCTTCTGTTCGCTGGAGCTGCGCGCACTCAGTGTGTCGTTCAAGCTCCTCGCCTGGTCGCTCAAGCTCTTTGCCTGCTCGCGCTGAGCCGCAACCGTCTGGTCGAGCGTTTGCAGCGCCGTGCGCAAGGTCGCCATCTCGCGCTGCAGGCTCGTGATCTCCTTTTCAGTGTCGGGGTTGGGCCCTGCGGGGGTGGCAGCCGCTGGTGGCGCCGGCATCGTGGGAGCGCTCGGCAGCGGTCGATTCTCCAACGCCTCGACCTTGCGGCGCAGCTCGGCAATCACCGGGTCCGGCCCGCCTGGTTTGTCGGCGGTGGTCGCTGCCAGCGCTTTGAGCCGCTTGTCGAGCTCTTCGACCCGGCTGCCGAGCTCGTGTCGCAGTTCCTCGACGGCGTGGGGGATACCCGCAATGACTTCCCCTCCGCTGGCCGGTGGATGCTCACCGCGGTGCCACAGGTCCATTATGAGCCCGAGCCACCACGGGACCGTTGCAACGAGCGCCACCGCCAGCAACAGGGCGCCAACCATGCCGCCCAGCAGCGACCCAAAGAAACCGAGCCCGCGGCGCACGACCACGGTGCGGCTTTCGGTGGGTGGGGCAGTAGGGCTGGGATCGGTCATGACGGGGAGCTGCTCTTGTACGCTGGCCGGGGCCAGCCGGTCGACTTCGTCGAGCACCGCCTGACGGGTCGGGCGTTGAGCGGCGACGGACGCCTTGAACGGCAGGTCGGCGAGCGGCGCCAGTGCCGCCGGACTGATCGCCACTGCCGACACATCGCTTAGCGAGTCGACGAGACCAGCCGTGCGCACCAGCTCGGCAAACAGGGCGGATGCGCGCGGCGAGAAGAAGGTGGCGACATCGAGCGCCCGTGCCTGCAGGGCGGCGGCGGCCGAGGCCGGCAAGGCGTCGGCCTCGCGCGCCTCGTACAGCGCCACGCGCTGCACCTCGAAGCCGTCTTTGCCGAGCGCTTCGCCAAGGTCGAAGCCGACCTCGGTCCCGCTGACATGCAGCAACGGAGCGGCCTTCGCATCGAGCTGCTGGCGCACCAGCGCCGCCAACGCGGCGCCGTCGCCGGAGGCCGAGGTGACCGCCGTAAAGCCCAATCCCTCCGCGGTTGCCGCTGTCGTGTCGCCGACCGCGAACAGCAGGCGGCTGCGCTGGTGGGTTGCCTCGGCGAGCGCGCGCGCGCCGTTGGCGCTAGTCAACAGGATGGCTTGGCATGCCGAGACCCGGGCTTCGAAGTCCGAGGGCGGATGCAGGATCTGGAGGTGGAACAGCGGGGCGATGACCGCGAGGTGGCCGCGCTCGGAAAGCGCTGCCGCCAACGCCGTCGCCTCGCGTTCCGGCCGAGTGATCAGCACACGCATGACGCTTGCCTAGCCGGGGCGCTGGGCGGACGCAACAGACCTGCTGCCGCGCTGCCGCGGCTAGGCCAGCATCACCCCTTCCAAGGCCAGCAGCTGGCGCTTGGTCGGAAGCCCTCGTCCACCCGAGAAGCCTCCTTCCTTGCCGCCGCTGCCCAGAACGCGATGGCACGGAACGATGATGGGGATGGGGTTGCGGCCGCAGGCCATGCCGACGGCGCGCGGGCCAGAGCCCAGCGCCATCGCCATGCCGCCGTAGGTCGCGGTCTCGCCGTAGGGGATGGCGCGCATCATGGCCCACACGCGTTTCTGGAAATCGGTGCCGTACGGGCCAAGTGGCAGGTCGAATCTCGTGAGCTTGCGCGCGAAGTAGCGCTCGAGCTGCCGCGCCGCTTCGTTCAGCACCGCACTGGGTGCGCGGTCGCGGCTCCGCTCTCCGTGGCTTGCCCACCGTACACCGGTCAAAACTTCGTTATCCGCCTGCAAGGCAAGGCGTCCGATGGGCGAATCGACATACCGTAGCGCCATCGAACGACGGTAGCTCTGGAAGCCTAGACGCCGCAACTGGCGCGGCGCGCTTTATGCGTCGTAGCCGCGGCGGCCCGCATTTGCCAACATGAGGCGAAATGTTCGGGGGAGATGAACGAAAGGAATTGGGCCGGCGCGGCCTGCTTGCCGGTGCGTTGGTGCTCGGGCCGACTTTGGCGCTCGGCCAGCAACCGGTACCACAACGGCCGCCACGAGCTGCGCCGACTCCGACGCTCGACCTCGGTCCACCGCCGGTCGTATTCGTCCACGGCAACGGCGACTCGAGCGCTCTTTGGATCAACAATGTCTGGCGCTTCGAATCGAACGGTTACAAGCGCGATCAGCTGTTCGCCATCGACTTCCCCTATCCCAGCGCCCGGCGCGATGACTCGAAGCCGGAGCCCTTCCGGTCATCGACCGAGGATCAGATGAAGGCGCTGGCGGATTTCGTGGCGCAGGCGCTGAAGGCGAGCGGCCGGTCCAAGGTCGCGCTGGTCGGCTCGTCGCGTGGCGGCAACGCGATCCGCAACTTTCTGAAGAACGGTGGCGGCGCGGCGGTCGTGAGCCATGCGGTGCTGTGCGGCACGGCCAACAAGGGCGTTGTCATTTCTGAGACCCTGCTGCCGGGCAGCGAGTTCAATGGCGCCTTCCCTTTCCTCAAGAGTCTCAATTCCGGCTCCGATGATCTCATCCCCGGCGTGCAGTTGATGGCGATCCGCTCCGACAAGAACGACAAGTATTCCCAGCCGGACGGCCGGTTTATCGGCGCGCCCGGCAAACCGACCGGCGTCAGCTACGACTCTTCCGAGCTGCGCGGTGCGCGGAACATCGTCCTCGAAGGACTCGACCACCGGGAGGTTGCGTTCCACAAGCTGGCCTTCGCCGCCATGTACGAGTTCATCGCCGGCAAGCCGCCGGCCAGTACTTTCATCGTCCAGGAGCCGCTGCCGGTGCTGAACGGCAAGGTCACTGGCCTAGCCGAGGAGCTCTACACCAACCTGCCGGTTGCCGGCGCAGACGTCGAGATCTACGAGGTCGATGCCAAGACGGGCGAGCGCAAGAGTCAGCATCCGGTGCACCGCAAGACGACCGGCGACGACGGTGTGTGGGGTCCGTTCATCGGGCGCAGCGAGGCCTTCTACGAGTTCGTCCTGCGCATGGCGGCGCAGCCGATCACCCACACCTACCGCTCGCCATTCCGCCGCTCGAGCGATCTCGTGCACCTGAGGCCGGCGGCGTTCGCCAAAGGCGACGAAAGCGCCGGCGCCGTCGTCGCCATGAGCAGGCCCCGCGGCTACTTCGGCGTCGGGCGGGACAAGTTCAGCCTCGACGGCAAGGTGCCGGCCGGCATCAGCGACGGCGTGCCGGCGGTCTCGACCGGCAAGCTTGCTTTCGACGCGGTCCCGCGCAGTGTCGTGGCCATGCTGAACAACGAGACCATCACCGTCCAGACGTGGCCCGCGAAGGACAACCACATCGTGGTGGCAGAGTTCCTCGACTGAGGCGGAGGTCCACGAACTCTATCTGTCATCCCGAGCGAAGCGAGGGATCCTTACTGATCGCGAAGGACCCCTCGCTTCGCTCGGGATGACATTCAGGCGATCCTGATCAGGCGCTTGCCGAGATTCTCGCCGCGGTAGAGGCCGGCAATGGCGTCGGGGGCCTGCTCGATTCCTTCGAGTATGTCCTCGCGGTAGCAGATCGCACCCTCGCGCACCCATTGGGCGAGCGCCGCCAGAGCTTCGCCGTAGCGCTGGGCATAGTCGAACACCAGGATGCCTTGCATGCGCGCGCGCTTTACCAGCAGGTGACGCTCGACGCGCGGGCCCTGCGGGAGCGGGTCCCAGCTCGCGATCGAGGCAGTGCCGCACACCACGACTCGGGCGCCGACGTTTAGGTGCCGCAGCACGGCATCGCTGATCGGGCCCGCGGTGTTGTCGAAATAGACGTCGACGCCGGAGCCGCACGCTTCGGCAAGATGCGCCTCGAAGTCAGGCAGCCTGTAGTCGATCGCGCCGTCGTAGCGGAACAGCTCGCGACAAAGCGCAGTCTTTGTCGCGCCGCCGGCAATGCCGATCGTGCGACAACCCTCGAGCCTGGCGATCTGACCGACGCACGAGCCGACCGCGCCGGCGGCGGTGGACACCACCACGGTCTCGCCGGCCTTGGGCTGGCCGATGTCGAGCAGGCCGAAATAGGCGGTGAAACCGTTCAGGCCCAGCACGCCTAGCGCCGCCGACAACGGCAGGTCGCTCTCGGTCACTTTGCGCTGGATGGCCTCGGTCCCGACCGCGGCAAAATCCTGCCAACCGAACATGCCGGCCACGAGCTCGCCCTCGCGATAGTCGGGATGGCGCGACTGCACGACGCGGCCGGCGGCGACCGAGCGCATCACCGCACCGAGCGGCACCGGCTCGGAATAGTTCGCCACCGCGCTCACCCAGCCGCGCATCGCGGGCTCGACCGAGAGGTAGAGGTTGCGCACCAGCACCTGGCCTTCCGTCGGCTCGGGCACGGCGGCCTCGACGAGCTCGAAGTGCTCGGCCTGCGGGATGCCTGTGGGTCTCGCTTTCAGCCGCACCTGCCGGTTGACGTCGTTCCTCATCGCCAGCCTGAGGCGACGTCACTTCTCATACGTGTAGCGGAAGTCGCAATGGCTCGCGCCCTGCATGATGGTCTGGGTGCGCTCGAGCTTGAGCTTGGGATCGTAGCCTTCGCAGAAGGCGCCATCGCGGTTGCAGGATAAGAGATGGCCGATCTCGCCAAGACCCATCGCCTTGTAGGTCTCGGCGTAGCGGCAGCGCACGACATTGAAGGCGAAACGCTTCTCGCTCTGCTCCTTGACCTCGATCTCGAGCGCGCCGCCCTTGGTCCACAGCGGCATCACGTCCTGGAAGGCCCTGAGCGACGGGCCCTGTGGTGCCGCCGCGGCGAACGCCTTGGCCTGCGCGATCGCCGACCGCCGCACCGATTCGGCGATCGTCTTTCTCGCGACCTCCTCGCCGTGGCTCTCCCTCAGGGTCTCGTAGACCTCTTTCAGGATCTCGGCCTCGATCTTGCGCTTCTCCAGCATCGAGAGGCCTTCGGGATGGGCGGACTCGGCCATGGGCAGCTCCCTCCGGGGCAACGTCCGCCCAGCATAGCAGATGGTTGATGGAGCTTCGCACCCTGGCGCATTGCGCCATCGTAAGGATCGATTGAGCGCAGCGCTCTGCTGTCGCTATCCCCTAGTCAAGCCGCCTTGCCGGCGAGGACCAGCAAGACCTGAAGGAGCCCATAGGCGGTCAGCATGGCGATCAACGAGTAGTCGATGATCGTCATTCTGCCCGGCCGGCTTCTGGTCAAACGACGAACGGTGGCTGGCATGTGCTGTCTCCGAACCCGGACGGCTGAACCTGGCGTCGATCCTGACGGACTCTGTTCTTGCGCGGCGTGGCGTTCGCCACACTTCAGGACGTCGCCAGTACGGCGTGGCGCGCCTGCAACACCTCTGTTCCCAAGCGGCGCAGCGGGCGTGCCGGCGCGCTTCGGCCAGATCGACGGCGAAAGCGGTTGGCTGTCCAGTAGCACTTGACTATATTCTAAGCAATACTGTATAACCGTGTGGGACCCGCCGAGACCTGCTCCTCTTGGCCTTGTCCTCGAAGGGAACGACCATGGCCGGCATCGATGGCGAGTTTTTGCGTGGTATGGAGGCTCCTGTCGACGGGTTGAAGTGCTTCAGAAGATTTCGAGAGCCAAAGAGGTCAGGGTCAGAAAGGTCAGAAAGGTCGGAAACCTCAGATCTGCTGCGATCAGCGCCGCCCCCAGCCCTGAGGGTGCTTCTTGACATCGCGGCCCGCCGATGAAATATGCGCCGCTCATGAAGCCGTTGGCACCTTTCCGGTCGCGACGCCGCCGCTTTCCCAAGCGGCGCAAAGACGCGCGCGCGTAACAGGCGCGCCGTATCGTGAAGCCGCTGGCGAGGAACAGGCGGCTTCCCCTCCCTTCTTCTCCAGTCGGCCCATTCCAGAGGCCCTTAGTTTGCGAGTGAGAAGACCATGAGCACCAACAAGACCCGGATCTTCATCGACGGCCAGCACGGCACGACCGGGCTGAAGATCCACGAGCGCCTGAAGGATCGGCCGGACATCGAGCTGCTCGAGCTGCCGTTGGCCGACCGCAAGGACCTCGCCAAGCGTGTCGCGATCGCCAAGGCCGCCGACATAGCCGTTCTCTGCCTGCCCGACGCGGCGGCCAAGGAGCTGGTGGCGGCCCTCGGCTACGCCGAGACCTGCGTGATCGACGCCAGTACGGCACACCGCGTCGCCGACGGCTGGGTCTACGGCTTCCCCGAGCTCAGCAAGGCGCACCGCCAGGCGCTGCTGCAGTCCAAGCGCATCAGCAACCCCGGCTGCTATCCGACCGGCGCCATCGCCATCCTGCGGCCGCTGGTCGACGCCGGCATCGTGCGCGCCGACTCGACGCCCGCCGTGTTCGGCGTGTCGGGCTACACCGGCGGCGGCAAGGAGCTGATCGAGGTCCACGAGAAGGCGCCCGACGTCGAGCCGTTCGGCCTCTATGGGCTGGAACTCACCCACAAGCACGTGCCGGAGATGAAGAAGTACTCCAACCTCAAGCACACGCCCCTATTCGTGCCGTCGGTCGGCCACTATGCCCAGGGCATGCTGGTGATCGTGCCGATCACGCGCGACATCGTCGCCAGGAAGGTCAAGGCAGCCGACGTGCAGGAGGTGCTGGCCGGCTACTACGCCGGCGAGGCCTTCGTGCCGGTGCGGCCGCTCGGCGACCGGCAGTGGCTGGAGCGCGATCGCTTCCTGCGCGCCGACCGGCTGATCGACACCAACTCCATGGAGCTCGCCGTCTACGGCAACGACGCCGAGGAGAATATTCTCGCCGTGGCTTCGCTCGACAATCTCGGCAAGGGCGCGTCGGGCGCGGCGGTGCAGGTGATCAACCTCAAGACCGGCGTTGCCGAGACCACCGGCCTTGCCGTCGCCTGAGCGGCGGTGAGTGAGACAAGCCTGCGCCGGGCGACCGCGGCCGATGCCGCGGCCGTCCGGGCGCTGACGCGGCAGGCCTATGCCAAATGGGTCGAGGTGATCGGCCGCGAGCCCAAGCCCATGGGGGCGGACTACGACCAGGCTGTGCAGCGGCACCGCATCGACCTTGCCTTTTGCGATAGCGAGCTGGCGGGATTGATCGAGATGATCCCCCAGCTCGATCACCTGCTGGTCGAAAACGTCGCGGTCGCTCCGGCATTTCAGAAACGCGGGCTTGGCCGGCGGCTCATGGCCCATGCGGAAGAGGTGGCACGCGCATTCGGTTACGAGAGCGTGCGCCTGTACACGAACCAGCTGTTCGACGAGAACGTTCGCCTCTACGGCCGGCTGGGCTACCGCGTCGATCGCGAGGAGCTGACCGGGCGAGGCGTCGCGGTCCATATGAGCAAGACCCTGGCGCCATCGACGCAGGCTTGATCGGCGCCGAGCGGTCGCAGCGGCAATCCCGGCGCATTGATGTTTTTGGTTCGACCCCTTACACCCGACGCCTTCCGGGGAGGAGGTGTCCTGAGGTCAATGGCCGGCGTCGGTCGGAATTACTGGTTTGCAGCGTTGCTCCTGACCGGCGTCGTGGTCGGCGCCTTCGTCCTGCCGTCGGCGACATGGATCTGCGCGCTCGCCACCCTGCTCGCCCTTGCAGGCGTCGTGTTGTTTCGCGGCAACGGCTGGCGCACGGCCGCGCTGCTGGCTGCGGCAGTGGCGCTGAGCCTTGCCTTGCTCGACGCCTTCGCGGGCTGGCTGTCGCCGACGGCGATGGGTGCCGGCCTCGTCAAGACCACCATCCCGCGCTGGTGGCCGCCGCCCGATGCGATCCTGGGTTTTCGGCCCGCCGCCAACAGCGAGGCCATCAATACGGCGACCTTCGGAGGGAAGACGGTCTATCGGCAGGTGTACCATTTCGATGCCGATGCTGCCCGCGTAACGCCGCCGGCCCCAACCGATGCGCCGACATACCTGTTCATGGGCGACTCTTTCATCTTCGGCCAAGGGCTCAGAGACGACGAGAGCCTGGCGGCGCAGTTCGCCAAGGCCAACGACCTCAAGATTCACGCCGTCAATCTCGGCGTCCCCGGAAACGCGCTCAATCAGCTGGTGCGCTCCTTCGAGGCCGGTCTTCTCGACCGCTACAAGCAGCAGCATGTGAAGGCGGTCATAACCTGGCTCATTCCCGCGCAACTGGCCCGCGTGACCGGGGACGGCTCATGGCTCGGCTCGTCGCCGCGTTACGTCCTGGAAGGCGGCAAGCTGCGCTACACCGGATCGTTCAACGAACATCGGCTGATCAATCCGCTGGCCGGCGCCAAGTACTACCTCGGCCAGGCGTTCGAATTCGTCGACGCCATCGGCATGAAGCAACGGCAGGCCGAACAGATTGAGCTCTACGTGGCGATGCTGGCACGCCTGCAGCACTACGCGCGCGAGATGTTCGATGCTCCGTTGGTTGCCGTGTACTCCTGGCCCGACGAGAAATCGGGACCAGGCTACGGCAGTTCCGAATTCGCGCAGCCCATGCTGGTCGACGTGCTGGCGCGCGTGCGCCAGCTCGGCATTCCGCTGGTCTCCGTCAATGCGCTCACGCACGATATGCCGGTCGGCAAGGTCCTGATCCCGCACGATGGCCATCCCTCGGCCTTCACCAACGGTTTGATCGCCGCCGAGCTGAAGCGCCGGCTGATGTCGCAGTGAGCGGCCCGCCGCGCGTCCTTGCGATCGACCAGCTGGCGCATGCCGCCGAGCTGTCGCCGGAGGCGCCGCTGTTGCCCGACCGGCCCGGCCCAGGCTGGCGTCGCCTCACCAACGCGCTCGCCTGGGCGCAGAGCGGTGCCGTCGCCTCGTGGTTGATCGCGCAGGGTTTCGGACCGCACGGCCGGCGCTTCGCGATACCTGCCGAAGACTCGCCGGAACGCGCTGTCCTGCTGCTGGGTGCCTTGCGCGCCGGCGCATTGGTGGTCGATGGGCCATGTCCCGTGCCCTTTGCCGTGCTGGTCAACTGTTCGATCGATGCTGCCGTGGCCGAGCGCCGCCTGCACATCGACGCGGCAACTCCGGCGCGCATGCGCGGTGGCAGTTGCGTTCGCCATGCCGATTTCGCAACCATTGCCGAGGCGCTGGCGCCCTGACTACAGTGCGGCCTCAATAAGCGGCAAAACAGCCGACGGTAATGGGAGGCTTGCACGATGCTATCGAAATCCCGTCTCTTGACATTGGCCTGCGCGGCGCTGGCGGCCGCCGGGCTCGGCGTTGCACCCGCGTCGGCGCAGAAGCAGGGCGGGACGCTGACGGTGGGCCTCGAACTCGACATCCCGGGATTCGACCCGCTGAAGGTGGGCGTCTTCGACACCGCCGCCAACATCGCGGCCAGCCTGATCTTCGAGACGCTCACCGGTCTCGACGACAAGGGCCAGCCGGTACCCAAGCTGGCTTTGTCGTGGTCCAATTCCGAGGATTACAAGACCTGGACATTCAAGTTGCGGCCCGACGTGAAGTTCAGCGACGGCACGCCCTTCAACGCCCAGGCCGTCGCCTGGAACTACGCCCGCCAGAAGGATCCGAAGAACAATTGCCGATGCGCCTTCTACGTCGCCAACATCGTCAGCGTAGAGGCCAAGGATGAACTCACCGTCGTCTTCAACATGACGGATCCCGTGGTCACCTTGCCGGCTCAGCTGGCGCGGCCCAGCCAGAACAGCTCGATGCAATCGCCGGCCGCGATCCAGGCCAAGGGAGACGACTACAACCGCAATCCGGTCGGCACCGGTCCGTTCGTCGTCAAGTCGTGGACCGCCGGCGACCGCATGGTGCTGGAGCGCAATCCCAGCTACTGGAACAAAGGTCGGCCGTATCTTGAGCGCGTAATACTGCGGCCACTGCCCGATTCGCAGTCGCGCTTCGCCAGCCTGAAGGCCGGCGAGACGGACCTCGTGTGGGCCGACGAGTACGAGGCGGACAACATCATGCGCGCCGGGAAGGATCCGGCGCTGCAGGTGCTTTCCTATGCCGGCTCGGGCGCGGCGGTGAGCGCCATGAACACCAAGGTCGCGCCGCTCGACGACGTCCGCGTGCGGCGCGCCCTGGTCATGGCGATCGACCGCAAGAAGATGTCCCAGGCGCTGACCAACGGGCTCGCCCGCCCGGCGAGCAATCCCTACGGCGAAGGCTCCTGGGTCAAGTGCAAGGACGACGGCGCCCTGCCCGAGGATCCCAAGAAGGCGGCCGAGCTGATCAAGGAATACGGCAAGCCGGTCTCGTTCAAGATGCTGTTCACCGCGACCCCGCGTGGCCGGGCCGCCGGCCAGGTGCTGCAGCAGTTCTGGAAGCAGGTCGGCGCCAACATGGAGATCGAGCAGGTCGACCAGGCGACCATTCCGCCGCGCGCCTTCCAGCGCAAGTTCGACATCACGCCGTGGCGGATCGTCGACTTTCCCGATCCCGACGTGCAGATGTACGCCAACTTCCACACCGGCAGCCCGGTGGCGCTGGCCAACTATTCGAACCCTGAGCTCGACAAGCTGCTCGAGCACGCCAGGGTCACCCCGGACCAGGCCAAGCGCATCGACGACTACTGCGCCATCGCGCGCATCATCAACCAGGAAGCCATCTGGTTCTGGACCTTCCAGAACACGTACTACGCCATAGCCAAGGCCAAGGTGAAAGGCGTGCCCAAGATGTATGGCGGCGTCATCGACGTCTCCGGCGCCTGGCTGGAGTAGACATGGCGAGATTCGTAGGCCGCCGGCTGCTCTATCTGCTGCCGGTCCTGCTCGCCGTCAGCCTGCTTACCTTCCTGATCGCCTCGCTGCTGCCGGGTGATCTCGCCTACACGATCCTGGGCGACCAGGCGACGCCGGAGAAACTGGCGGCGCTGCGCGCCCAGATGGGCCTCGACCTGCCGATCTGGCAACGCTACCTGCAGTGGCTGTGGGACGTCCTGCAGGGCGATTTCGGACGCTCCTTCCGCACCGGCGAGACGGTGCTGAGCGCCGTGCTCGACCGCCTGCCGGTGTCGCTCGAGCTGATGGTGCTGGCGATGGGCGGCGGACTCCTGCTCGGCATCCCGCTGGCCATCCTGTGTGCCGTCAAGAGCGGCAGCGCGCTCGACCGTTTCCTGACTGGTCTTGCCTTCGGCAAGCTGTCGCTGCCGTCCTTCATGGTGGCGATCCTGCTGATCTACCTGTTCGCCGTGCAGCTCGGGTGGCTGCCCGCGACCGGCTACGTGCCGCTCGCCGAGGATCCCATCGGCAATCTGCGCAGTTTCGTGCTTCCGGCGCTCACCTTGGCGTTCGCCGAGTGGCCGGCGCTGATGCGGGTGCTGCGCTCCGACATGATCGCCACCCTGCAGGAAGACTATATCGCCATGGCCAAGGCCAAGGGGCTGAGGCCCGCGCGCATCCTGCTGGTCCATGCGCTGAAGCCCTCGTCGCTCACCCTGGTGACGGTGACCGGCATCAACATCGGCCGGTTGATCGGCGGCGCGGTGATCGTCGAGACGATCTTCGCACTACCCGGTATCGGCCGCCTGCTGATCGGCGCCATCTATGCGCGCGACTTCATCATTCTGCAAGGCGTCGTGCTGTTCGTCGCCACGGGCTTCGTCGTCGTGAACTTCATCGTCGACATGCTCTACGCCGTTCTCGACCCGAGGATCCGCCATGGCCGTGCTTGACATCGAAGGCGATACCGCCCTGGTCTCGCCGGCGCGCAAGCGTCGGCGCGTCGGCGTGCTCTTCGTAAGCGCGGTTGCCTGGATCGTGCTGATCACGCTGGCCGCGGCGCTGGCCGAAGCGCTGCCCATCATGAGCCCGACGGACATGGACATGCTGGCGCGCCGTGAACCGCCCAGCGCCCAGCATTGGCTGGGCACCGACCAGCTCGGCCGCGACGAACTTGCCC
>Ga0081539_10003707_pt1 | contig 18201 bp, 15 predicted proteins | sample TabmetS4T2R2_FD_71023 | JGI IMG/M metagenome (GOLD analysis project Ga0081539, IMG submission 71023) | Tabebuia heterophylla rhizosphere microbial communities from the University of Puerto Rico - S4T2R2 | ecosystem: Host-associated > Plants > Roots > Rhizosphere ...
ACCCGCTCGATCAGCGCGGTCGCGACCGCCTCGACCTCGTCGGTCATGGCCTCGACGGCGTACGACCCGGCGAACGGGTCGACCGTCGACGTCAGCCCGCTCTCGTACGCGAGCACCTGCTGGGTGCGCAACGCGAGCCGGGCCGACTTCGCGGTGGGCAGCGCGATCGCCTCGTCGTACGCGTTGGTGTGCAGCGACTGGGTCCCCCCGGCCACCGCGCCGAGCGCCTGGATCGCCACCCGGACCAGGTTGACCTCCGGCTGCTGCGCGGTGAGCTGGACGCCCGCGGTCTGGGTGTGGAAGCGCAGCATCATCGACTTCGGGTCCTGGGCGCCGAAGTCGTCCCGCATGATCCGGGCCCACATCCGGCGGGCCGCGCGGAACTTCGCGATCTCCTCCAGCAGCGTGGTACGGGCGACGAAGAAGAACGACAGCCGGGGCGCGAAGTCGTCCACGGCCAGTCCGGCGTCGATCGCGGCCCGGACGTAGTCGATGCCGTTGGCCAGTGTGAACGCGATCTCCTGCGCGGGTGTCGCGCCCGCCTCGGCCATGTGGTAGCCGGAGATGGAGATCGTGTTCCACTTCGGGATCTCGGTACGGCAGTACGCGAACGTGTCCGCGACCAGCCGCAGCGACGGCTTGGGCGGGAAGATGTACGTGCCGCGGGCGATGTACTCCTTGAGTATGTCGTTCTGGATCGTCCCGGACAGGGCGGTGCCGGGCACCCCCTGCTCCTCCGCGACCAGCTGGTAGAGCAGCAGCAACACCGAGCCGGGCGCGTTGATCGTCATCGACGTGGAGACCTGGTCCAGCGGGATGTCGTGGAAGAGCCGGCGCATGTCGTCGATCGAGTCGATGGCCACCCCGACCTTGCCCACCTCGCCGTGCGCGATCGGGTCATCGGAGTCGTACCCCATCTGGGTGGGCAGGTCGAACGCCACGGACAGGCCCATGGTCCCGTGCGCCAGCAGCTCGTGGTAGCGGGCGTTGGACTCGGCGGCGGTACCGAAGCCCGCGTACTGCCGCATGGTCCACGGGCGCGTGGTGTACATCGTCGGGTAGACGCCCCGCGTGTACGGGTACTTCCCGGGCTCGCCCACCCGCTCGTCGACGGACGGACCGGCGTAGACCGGCTTGATCTCGAACCCGGATTCAGCGTTCACGATCCGATCCTAAGCCCGCGTTCAGATGGGGAATCTCCACACACAGCGGTATCCCCACTACCGATCGTGGAGTTATCCGGATCGCCTGGACCCCGACTTCCACAACGGGGGTCCGGAACGGCAAGATAGCGGGGTTGGTCTTGGACCCCTAGTCCCCTCGGTGGCATCTCCAGTGACTCAGATTCCGACGTGGAGCGGTGGCAGCACGGCTCCGACCAGCGGACGCGCAGCCCCGGGCACGCTCATCGGCGGGCGGTACACACTCCGTGCCGCGGTCGGCAACGGTGGCATGGGCACGGTCTGGCGGGCGGCGGACACGCTGCTCCGCCGGGACGTGGCGGTCAAGGAGGTCATCCTCCCGCCCGGCCTGGCCCCGAGCGACCGCGACGCCATGTACGAGCGGACCATGCGCGAGGCACGGGCCGCCGCGGCGCTGCAGCATCCGGCGGTCGTGCAGGTCTACGACGTGGTGCATGAGAACGGTCGGCCGTGGATCGTCATGGAGCTGCTGGACGCGCGCAGCCTGGCGGACATGGTCATCGAGGACGGCCCGGTCGCGCCGCGGGTGGTCGCGAAGATCGGTATCGCGCTGCTCGGCGCGCTGGAGGTCGCGCACGCGCACGGCGTGCTGCACCGCGACGTGAAGCCGGCCAACGTGCTCATCTGCTCCGACGGCCGGTGCGTGCTGACCGATTTCGGCGTCGCCCGGATGCCCACCGACGTGCAGCTCACCACACCCGGCATGGTGTTGGGGTCGCCGCATTTCATCTCGCCCGAGCGGGCCATGGGCAACGACTTCGGGCCGCCCAGCGACTTGTTCTCGCTCGGCGTGACGCTCTACACCGCGGTCGAGGGCCGGCCCCCGTTCGACAAGGGCGACCCGATCGAGACCATGCACGCGGTGGTCGAGGACCCGCCGGCACCGCCGTCGCGGGCGGGCTCGCTGGCCCCCGTCCTGATGGGCCTGTTGGAGAAGGAACCCGCGCAGCGCCTGGACGTGCCGACCGCCCGGACCATGCTGCGCCAGCAGCTGGCCGGTCCCCTGGCCAGCACCGCGCCCCCGCACCTGGCGACCGACCCGTACCAGGTGGTCCGCAGCCAGCGGCCGGCCGAGACCCAGCCGATCCCCAGCCCGCCGCAGCCCACGGGCCAGATCGGCGGGCGGGCCATGCTCGCTCCCGGTGAATCGGTGAGCGGGCACCTGGCGAAGCTGAACCACGAAGGCGGACGTCGGGCTCCGGAGATCCCGGAGGCGCTGACCAGACCGACGGCCAGTGAGACCAACGTGATACCGCCGGCGGGAAGCGTCCGCGGCGCCGGCGGACGGCTGCGCAGCACGGTCACCGGCTGGTCGCGTAACCAGCGCCTGGCCGCCGGCGGCGCCGCTGTCGCGGTCGTGCTGGCGATCGTGCTGATAGTCGCGCTCTCCGGCGGCGACAAGCCCGCCCCGACGACCGCGAGCTCAGCGCACACGCCGGTGAAGGTGTCCTTCGAAACCCAGGACTACCAGGGCGACAGCGCGGTCTCCGTCAAGGTGCCCAAGGGGTGGAAACGGTCGGCGGCGGGCAGCTGGGTGGACTACGTCGACCCGACCGACCCGAAGCGCAAGGTCCGGATCCTGGTGGAAAGCGGTACGGCCGCACCGCGCCGCTTCGCCGAGACCATCGCTCAGAACACGCTGCGCCGGTCGAAGAACTGCCCGCAGCCCTTCACCGCCCTCGCGGTCACCGACGTCACGGTGGCCGGGCACCCCGGCGCTCAGCTGGAATACACCTGCGGCAGCGGAGACGGGATGCGCCACGGCGTCTGGCGGGAGACCACGGTCGACGGCCGGATGTACTCCTTCTACCTGACGTCCACGGACGCGACGTTCGCCGAGAGCAAGAAGTTCTTCGACGAGATGACCAGGACGTTCGCCCTCAGCAACGGCTGAGTGCTATCAATCCCTGATGGCGCTCGACAACGATGAGCTGCGCGCGCAGGCCGAGGCCTGGCTCGCCGACGATCCCGACCCAGCCAGCCGGGAGGAGCTCCGGCGGCTGATCGCCGGGCTGCCCGGGACCGCTGAGGAGCTGCGCGACCGGTTCGCCGGGCCGCTCACGTTCGGCACCGCCGGGCTCCGCGGTCAGCTGCGGGCGGGTCCCAACGGCATGAATCTCGCGGTGGTCACCCGGGCCGCCGCGGGCCTGATCGGATGGCTCGCCGAGCGGGGTGGGCGCGGTCCGTTGCTGATCGGGTACGACGCACGGCACGGTTCCCGGGAGTTCGCGGAGCGTACCGCCCGGGTGGCCACCGGTGCCGGGCGCGAGGCGCTGGTGCTGCCCCGGCCGCTGCCGACGCCGGTTCTCGCGTACGCCGTCCGGGCGCTCGGCGCGGTCGCCGGGGTGGTCGTCACGGCCAGCCACAACCCGCCGCAGGACAACGGTTACAAGGTCTACCTCGGTGCCCAGCTCGGTGGCGCGGCCGGTGCGGGCGCGCAGATCGTGCCGCCCGCGGACGCGCAGATCGAGGCGGCGATCCAGGCGGTTGGGCCGATCGCCGAGGTCACGCTGGGCGGTCCGGGCACGGTCCTGGACGACACGATCGTGCAGGGGTACGTGGCGGCCGCCGTGTCCATCCTCGGCCCCGGTCCGCGGGACCTCCGGGTGGCGTACACGCCCCTGCACGGCGTGGGCGGGCGAGTGCTGGCCGCCGCGTTCGAGCGGGCCGGATTCGGCGTGCCCGCGGTGGTCGCCGAGCAGGCCGAGCCGGATCCCGAGTTCCGTACCGTCCCGTTCCCCAACCCCGAGGAACCGGGCGCGATGGACCGGGTGCTGGCCCTGGCCGCGCGTACCGGCGCCGACATCGCCATCGCCAACGACCCGGACGCCGACCGGTGCGCGGTCGCCGTGCCCGGGCCGCAGGGAACCTGGCACCCGATGAGCGGCGACGAACTCGGCGCCCTGCTCGCCGACCACCTGATCCGGCAGGGCGTCCCCGGCACCTACGCGACGACGGTCGTCTCCTCGCAACTGCTGGGCGCGATGTGCCGGGCCCGCGGCGTCCCCTACGGCGAGACGCTGACCGGCTTCAAATGGATCGTGCGGGCCGCCGACGACCTCGCGTACGGGTACGAGGAGGCGCTGGGCTACTGCGTGGCACCCGCGCTGGTCCGCGACAAGGACGGCGTCACGGCGGCCCTGCGCGTCGCGGAGCTGGCCGCCGCGCTCAAGGCCGAGGGCGGTACGCTCGCCGGCCGGCTGGACGAGCTGGCGGCCGAGTTCGGGGTGCACGCCACCGATCAGCTCTCGGTCCGCGTGGACGACCTGGCCGAGATCACCCGGGCGATGGCACGGGTGCGTGCGAACCCCCCGGCGTCCCTGCTCGGCGCGAAGGTCACCGACGTCGAGGACCGGATGCCGGACGCCGACGTGCTGACCGTGCGTTCCGCGAACGCCCGGGTGGTCATCCGGCCCTCCGGCACCGAACCGAAGCTCAAGGCGTACCTCGAGGTGGTCGAACCGGTCGCGGACGGTGACGTGCCGGCAGCCCGGACCCGCGCCGCGGCCGCCCTGCAGGCCCTCCGCCACGAGACCGCCACGGCCCTCGGCCTCTAGACGACCCGCGGGGTGCCGAGGGCGGCGCTGATCGCGCGGGCCAGGGTGGCGACCACCAGCGCGACGCTCGGCCGCACGATCGAGTCCTCCATGCTCACCCCGCCGGCGAATCCCGCGCCCGCGGCGATCTCCGCCAGGCGTTCGTGCGCGTGGGCCGCCTCCTCCGGCGGCAGCCGCAGCGCGGGCTCCATCCGGGCCGCGGTGAGCAGGGCGGCGAGCGCCGCGGTCCGCTCGTCCGGAATCGCGTCGGCGGTCAGCGCCTCGGCCAGCCGGCCGCGGATCTCGGCCTCGTACGCCGGATCGGCCGCCGGATACCGGTGCACATGGATGTACTCCAGCTGGGTCTCGTCGACGTCCCGGACCACCCCGCGCGCGACGAGGTCGTCCAGCACCCGGGTCCGCAGCCGGTGGCGTAGCCGCTGCAGCCACTGGTCCGGCGTGTGCGGATCGTCCGCGGCGGCCTTGGCCAGCACGGAGTCGGCGATCGGGTCACCGATCGGGCTCGGGTCGAGGACGATCAGGTAGCCGTCCTGGTAGGCGATTCGCCCCGCCAGCGCGAGGTCGACGAGCACCGCGGCGGACATCCCGAGGTCCAGTGCGATGCGGGAACCGGTCGCCTTGCCGGTCTGGTCGTCGTACCCGAGGAGCAGCAGTTCCTCGGCGAGCGCGATGGAGGTCATGGCATTTCACAGTAATCGCCTCGGTGACCGGGGTCGCCGCAGCCGCCCCGGGTTCTTGCCCGCGCCCGCGGCTTGGGAGACTGCGCGGATGGATTCGGTTTTCGTACACCCCACCGCCGACGTCGAGGACGGGGCCCAGGTCGGCGCGGGCACCAAGGTCTGGCATCTGGCACACGTCCGCTCCTCGGCGGTCGTCGGCACGGACTGCGTGATCGGCCGCAACGTCTACCTGGACGCGAACGCGGTCGTCGGGGACCGCGTCAAGATTCAGAACAACGTCTCGGTCTACCAGGGCGTGACGATCGAGGACGAGGTGTTCGTGGGGCCGTGCGCGGTGTTCACGAACGACCTGCGCCCCCGCGCGCAGAACCCGGACTGGAAGATCACCCCGACCCTGGTCCGGCGTGGCGCGTCGATCGGCGCGAACGCCACGCTGGTCTGCGGCGTCGAGATCGGCGAGTACGCGATGATCGCGGCCGGCTCGGTGGTCACCAGGAACGTCGAGCCGTATCAGCTGGTCGCCGGCAACCCGGCGCGCCCGAAGGGCTGGGTCAACGAGGCCGGCGAGATTGTCTCCCGCGATCTCACCCGCTGAGCTCGCCCCGCCTCCCCGTCACCCGCCGATGACTATGCGGCGGATGCCGGGGAGGTGGTCCGGGTTGGTGGTACGGCGGCCGTCGACCAGCACCTTCACGCCGGGCAGGTCGTCGCTGGTCAGCGTGCGGTACTCGGCATGGTCGGCCTGCAGGATGGCGGCACCCAGCTCCTGGCCCTCGTACGGCGGGAGATGGCGCGCGACCAGCTCGGCGGGGGTGTACAGCGGGTCGGACACGTATGGCACGGCGCCACGCTTGCGCAGCTCGTCGACCGTGCCGAAGACACCGGAGAACGCCGTCTCCTTGACCCCGCCCCGGTACGACGCGCCGAGCACCAGCACGCCGACCCCGGTGAGGTCTCCCAGCGCGGCGGCCAGCAGATCCACCGCGTACCCGGGCATCGCCGCGTTGGCCTCCCGCGCCGCCCGCACCACCGTGGCCGAGGGGTCGTTCCACAGGTAGAGCCGCGGGTAGACCGGGATGCAGTGTCCGCCGACCGCGATGCCCGGCCGGTGGATGTGGCTGTACGGCTGGGTGTTGCACGCGTCGATGACCAGGTTCACGTCCACGCCGATGGTGTCGGCGTACCGGGCGAACTGGTTGGCCAGGCCGATGTTCACGTCGCGGTACGTCGTCTCGGCCAGCTTGGCCAGCTCGGCGGCCTCGGCGGAGCCCAGGTCCCAGACGCCGTTCGGGCGGTCCAGGTCGGGCCGGTCGTCGAAGTCGAGGACGGCCTGGTAGAACGCGATGCCCCGTGCGGTCGAGCCGGCGTCGACACCGCCTACCAGCTTCGGGTACTTGCGGAGGTCGGCGAAGACCCGGCCGGTGAGCACCCGCTCCGGGCTGAAGACCAGGTGGAAGTCGCGCCCGGCGACCAGCCCCGAACCCTCCTCGAGCAGCGGCGCCCAGCGGTTGCGGGTGGTGCCGACCGGCAGGGTGGTCTCGTAGCTGACCAGCGTGCCCGGCTTCAGGCCGCGCGCGATGTCCCTGGTCGCCGACTCCATCCAGGCGAAGTCTGGCTTCCCGTCGCCGTCCACGAACAGCGGCACCACGACCACGACCGCCTCGGACTGCGCGACGGCCGCGGCGGTGTCCGTGGTCGCCGACAGCAGGCCCTCGTCGACCGCCTGCCTCAGCTTGACGTCCAGGTCCGCCTCGCCCGGGAACGGGGCCACGCCGTCATTCACGCTGCGCACGGTCGCCTCGGCGATGTCCGCGCCGATCACGGTGTGTCCCTTGGCGGCGAACTGAACGGCGAGGGGTAGGCCGATCTTGCCCAGGGCGACGACACAGATCTTCATGCTGGGGTCATTCCTCCTTGGTACGCCTGGCGCGCGTCACGAGTCGGTACGCCTATCGTCCGCGCCGCACCCGCATCTCGCGCCTGAGGCGGCCGGCGATGTTCCGTGGGGTGAGAGGGTTGATCACGACGGCGAGGCGACTCCGGTCGTCGCGATCGAGGTGCACGAGATAGCAGCGTAGGCCACGGCGCACGACCGCCCGTCCGGCGGCGGCCAGTTCCGGCCGGCTCACACCCTGCGTGTACGCCTGGTCGCGGACGGTCCACGTCAAGCGGACGTATCGGTGTGCCCGCCGTCGCTCACCGGCGACCAGCTCGTCCAGGAGGAACTCGGCGAGCAGGTCGGCGCCCCCGTCGGCGGCCGGGGTCACGGTGAGCCGTCCCGGGTGGTCCCCGGCGGTCACGGTGGCCGGCAAGTCGTCCGGAGCGTCCGCGACCGGCATCGGGATGTGCCAGCCGACTCGCAGGACGCGCCGCCCGTCCTCCGCGCGGGCCCAGTGGGCCTCCGCGTGGCCGGTCTGCCGGATCAGCCCGGAGATCGCGTCCGAGGCGTCGTACCAGGGGTCCGGGAAGCCCCGGGCCGGGTCGCGGAAGCCCGGCAGGGCGGCGTACAGGCGGTCGCCTTCGACCACTACCGGGGCGAGGCCGTGCCGGCTGTAATGCTGGGCGACCGCGACGAGGTCGTCCAGCGAGCCGTGCTGGGCGACGCTGATCGAGATGCGGCGGTGCACGTCCAGGCTGGCCCGGATCTCCTCGGTGAGGTACGTGTCGGCGAGCTTGCGTACCCCCTCCTGGACCCGGCTCTGCTCGGCCCGGTCGGCGGCCAGGAACCGGTCGCCGAGCAGCTTCGCGACCTCCCACGTGAAGTGCCGGCGGAGCACCTTGTCCCGGGCGACCGGGTCCGGGATGACGTCCGCGGCGGTGTCCATGACGACCTGGGTGTCGTGGACGAAGCCGCTCAGCGACGTGCGGTAGGTGATGTTGCTGGCGTCGCTGCGGCGTACCGCGAAGTAGTACTTGTAATCCGCACGCACCGCGATCCGCCGCGCCGCCACCACCGCGCGCGTGGTGAACGGCTGGTCGCTGTACGAGCGCAGGTCCTCCAGGTACCGCAGGCCGAGCTTCTCGATCAGCGACCGGCGGAACAGCTTGGTGTTCGAGAGCGCCCAGGGCAGCGCCGAGTCGGCCAGCGTGATGTCGTCGCGGTTGCCGCCGGAGTAGACGGCCTGGTTGACGTTCCGCCCGCCGACCCCGACCAGGCGGCCGAGCACGATGTCGGCGTCCAGCTCGTCGGCGGCCCGGACGAGCCGCTCCAGCGCCTCGTGACCGAGGTAGTCGTCGGCGCCGAGGAAGAAGACGTACCGGCCGGTGGCGATCTCCAGCGCCCGGTTGCTGGGTGCCGCCGGGCCGCCCGAGTTCGGCTGGTGGATCACCGTCACCACGCCGGGATGGCGCGTCGCCCACCGGTCCAGCTCGGCGCCGCTGCCGTCGGTGGAACCGTCGTCCACCGCGATGAGCTCGAGCCGGTCCGTGCCGATGGTCTGGCGCAGCACCGACGAGAGGCAGTCGGTCAGATACGGCATCGTGTTGTAGACGGCGACCACGACGCTCACGTCGGGAACGCTCACTGCACCCACGTCCGACCCTTCTGTTCGACCGCGCGAGCCTCGCCGGCCGGGTGGGCGGGAGTCTACGACATCTCCGTGGTGGTACCCCAGGAAACCCCCACCGAGTCCGTGTACTCTGCGCAACTACTGCGCCCAGCCGGAAGGGAACCGCCATGACGCTTCTGACGGACGCGGAGGCCTCCGCGTACTGGAACGAGCGCCACAAGCAGGAGGGCGACCTGCGCTCGGGCGGCGACATCTCGTTCGACGAGGCCACCAACCGGATGTTCTACATGCGGCGGCTCGGCATGCTGATGGACATCATCGGCCAGCAGACGAACCCGGTGGCGCCCCTGTTCCTACTCGATGCCGGCTGCGGCAAGGGCTTCTTCAGCCGCGAACTCGCCCGCTTCGGACATCAGGTCGACGGCATCGACGGCAGCGAGGCGGCCATCGCGACGTGCCGCGACCTCGGGGGCGGCCCGCAGTACCATCGGTCCACGTTGTCCGGCTGGCGGGTCAACTGGCTGTACGACGTGGTCTTCACGGTCGACGTCGTGTTCCATATCCTCGACGACGCCGAGTGGGAGCGATCCGTCCGCAACCTGGCCTCACTCGTCCGGCTCAGCGGCAAGCTGGTGATCGGCGACTGGGGACAGGACGGCGACCGGGTGTTCGGCAACTACCAGGTCGTCCGTGGGCGCCAGCGCTACCTTCCGCTGCTGGCCGACTGCGGGATGCGGTTCGACGGCTGGGAGCCGTACCGGTTCCGGCGCAGCCCCATCGGTCTCTACACCTTCACCCGCACCGGCTGATCGGCGAAATCATGCTCATCCACGAACTTCTTCCCCTGGCGGGGCCGGCCACCGAGGTCGTCGAGGTCGGCCACGGCACGCTTTCCGACCTGCTGCGGGTTCCGGACGGCGTCACCCATCGCCGGTACGCCGCCGACGACACCAAACCGGACGCCGGCACGATCGTCGTCGGCTTCCTCGGCCCCAAGCCGGAGGTGCACGCCGACGCCGAGGCGCTCGCGCCGGCCGTGCGCGAGCTGCCGGTCGGCGGGCGGGTGGCGCTGCTGCTGGGCTGGCCGATCGACGAGCTGCCGTACCACCTGGTGCTGAGCCTGCTGGTCGACGCCAACTGCCAGGTGCTACAGGTTGTACCTCTGGACAAGGTCTCCCGGCACGGTGCGCATTACGCGCTGATCGCCGCGCGGGTGGACCGGCTCGCGCCGCTGCGCGCCCACCTGGCCGACACGCCGGTCGACCTGCCCGGCGACGAGCCCGGCCTGCGTACGCTGCTGCGCCTCATCGGCGAGTACGCCTTCGAGAGCATGGCCATCCGGTCCGCCCGCCGTCGGCTGATCGACATGCGGGACAAGAACGCCGCGCAGGCGCAGCGGATCAAGCAGTTGGAGGCGCAGGTGACCGCCGGCGAGCGCAAACTCGCGGAGAGCGAGGAGCGGACCGCGCGGGTCCGGGCCGAGGTGGCACGGCTGCGCGCCTCCACGACGTACCAGGTGGGCAGCGCGATGATCGAGGGCGCCCGCCGCCCGGGCCGGGCGATCGTCACCGTCCCGGCCGGCCTGGTGCGGGTCTGGCGCAAACGCGGCGGCGACAACGGTTAGGGTGGCGGGCGACCTCGCCGCACAAGCCCACAAGCCCCGGGAGACTAGACAGCATGAAGGTCCTCAGCGTGGTCGGCGCTCGCCCCCAGCTGGTCAAGCTCGCACCGATCGCGCAAGCCTTCTCCGGTACCGAACACGAGCACGTCATCGTGCACACCGGCCAGCACTACGACGTGAACCTGTCCGACGTGTTCTTCACCGGCCTCGGCATCCCGGACCCGGACGCCCACCTCGGCGTCGGGTCCGGTAGCCACGGCGTGCAGACCGGCGCGGTGCTCAGCGCGATGGACCCGGTGCTCGAGCTGGAACGGCCGGACTGGGTGCTGGTGTACGGCGACACGAACTCCACACTGGCCGGTGCCGTCGCCGCGGTGAAGATGCACATCCCGGTGGCGCATCTGGAGGCCGGGCTGCGCTCGTTCAACCGCCGGATGCCCGAGGAGCACAACCGGGTGCTCACCGACCACGCCGCGGACCTGCTGCTCGCCCCGACCGAGGAGGCGGTCCGGCACCTCACCGCGGAGGGCCTGGCCGGGCGTACCGAGCTGGTCGGGGACGTCATGGTCGACGTCTGCCTCCGGGTCCGGGACGACGTCCTGGCCGGCCGGCACCCGGCACCCGCACTACCGGAGGGCATCGACCCGGCGGAGCCGTACCTGGTGGCCACGCTGCATCGAGCCGAGAACACCGACGATCCGCGGCGGCTGGCCGGGTTCATCAACGCGATGGCGGCGCTGCCCGTCCCGGTGGCCCTGCTGGCCCATCCGCGCCTGGTGGCGCGCGCCGAGGCCCAGGGGCTCAAGCTCGCGCAGGGGGCGGTGCACGTGGCACACCCGCTGCCGTACGCCTCGATGGTCGCCGCGGTGCTCGGCTCGGCGGGCGTGGTGACCGACTCGGGCGGGCTGCAGAAGGAGGCGTACCTGCTCGGCCGGCCGTGCACCACGTTGCGCGGGGAGACCGAGTGGGTGGAGACACTGGCCGACGGCTGGAACCACCTAGTACCGGACCCGGCGGAGCTCGGCGACGAGTGGGTCAAGCTGGCCACCCGCCCGGCTCCGGAGGCCGCGCGCGGCACCCCGTACGGCGACGGCCGGGCGGCGCACCGGGTGGTCGAGGTCCTGGCCCGGCACCACGCCGGCTGAGAACTAGTTGGGCCTGGGCGCCACGTACGGCTTGCGGTCCAGCGCGGTGGTCGCGCGTACCTGCGGATAGCGCCGGGCCAGCCGCCACGCCAGCGGGATGGCCGGGCTGTCCGCGGCCACGATGCGGTCCGCGGTCGCCAGGTCGAACGCCTGCGCCGACGCTCGGCCCCGGCGGGCCAGCATCCACGGCCGGGCGACCCGGAACGCGGGCCAGAACAGCTTCCGGTGGAATCCCTTGGAGAGCTTGTACTGCGCCCTCTTGGCCAGGGCGACCGCCGGGTCGACCGGGCGCAGCACCCGGTTGTTGGAGGTGATCGACCGCGCCTTGCCGAACACCTTGCCGGGCAGCGTGAACACCATCGCCCGCTCGATCCGGCGTAGCGGCAGGTCCGCCTCGACGTCCAGCACCCGGCGTACGTTCACCCGGGGGTCCAACTCCACGTCCTCGGTGCTTGTCGACTCGGCCACCAGCAGGTCCACGTCGACGCCGGCGTTCACCAGGTCGGTCACGTAGTTCTGCACCCGCCTGGATGGGTGGTAGCTCAGCGACAGCACGACGACGCGCGGCCGCTTGTCCGGCGTACTCATGAGGCCACCTCCACGGCCGGAAGCAGACGACGGACCGCGGCTCGCATCCGGGCCTCCAGCGGCTCCAGCAGGGTGTCCCGGACGAACATCCCGGCGTGCCGGCGCGCCATGGCGCGCAGCTCGGGGCTGGCGTCGCGGGCCGCCTTGCCGGCCGCGATGAACGACTGGGCCAGGTGGTCGACGTTGAGGCTGTCGGCGGTGAACCACAGCGGATAGCCCTCGAGGACCTCGCGCGCGGCGATGTCCGGTGCGTGCACCGAGACGATGGGGCGCCCGGTGGCCATGTACTCGAAAATCTTGCCGGAGGTGACGTAGCGGCTGCCCGCGGCCAGGAAAACCAACACGTCGCTGCCCTGGTAGACGGACGAAACCTCGATCTTGGACACCGGGCCACGCAGCCGGATTCCGGTGTCCAGGGTCGGATCCACCCGGCCGTGCGCGTCCAGGCCCAGCCGGGGCAGGAAGCTCGCGTGGCTGTGCTGGAAGAACCCCAGATGGCCGTAGATGTTGAGCTCCGCGCCGGACAGGTCGGGGTGCCGCCGGGCGATCTCGAAGGCGGTCGCCATCTCCTCCACCGGCTGATGCGTGGTGACCGTACCCAGGTAGTTGAACTGCAGTGGCCGGTGACGGTGCGCCACGGCCGGCGCGGGCACGTTCGCATCGACGTCGAGCAGGTCCGGATCCCAGCCGTTCGGGACGACCATCATCCGGTCGGCGGCCTGCGGATACCGCTTCGCGTGCCACTCCCGCAGCGCGTTGTTGACGAAGACAGTCACGGCCGAATGGCCGATCACCCGCTTCTCCCACTTCCACGCCGGATGCCCGGGCGGGAACGCCGGCTCGTTGCTGAACAGGTCGAGGGTCCACGAGTCGCGGTAGTCGATCACGTACGGGATCCGGGCCAGCCGGCCGATCGCCCACGCCGCCGCGAACGCCGCGAACGGGTTCCCGGTGGCCAGCACCGCGTCGAACTTCTCCCGCCGGTGCAGCTTGAGCGCCCGGCCGACCGCCGACCGTGCCCACGAGACGTACTGCTCCGGGAACTGCTTCTCCTCACGCCATTCGTAGAACCGCTTGGCCGGGCCGGGCGCCATGCCCCGGAACCAGCTCATGTTCCGCAGCTCGTGCTCCCAGCGGTACAGGTTCAGCTCCGGCCGCTCCACGGTGATCCGGGGATCGACGGTGTCGACGAGCTTCTCGTCCACCGAGCCGATGACGTCGTAGAGGAACGAAAGCGGCGCGGCGAACACCGTGACGTCCCAGCCGGCCGCGGCGAAGTGGTTGGCCGTGGCCCGGGCCCGGTAGACGCCGCTGGCCCGCGAAGGCGGGAAGTAGAAGGCGAGATACAGCAGCCGCGGGCGCCTCGGATCGGTGTCGGTCATCCCCTGTCCTCGTGATCGGCGATTGTCGACTGGGTAACCCGGGCCGGGCTGAGCAGCTGGTCGACGCGGAACGCGACCCTCGGCGCGGCACCGCTGAGCCGGGCGAGGACGCGGTGGGCCATCGGGAACGAGTGCGCGTCGGCGACCACGATAGCCTCGAACGGGCCCCGCTCGCGAAGGAAGGCCGCCAGCTGCCGGTCCTCGCCGCCGCGCCACAGCCGCCCGTAGGCGGGCAGGAAGACCCGCCGGTGCACCCGGTTCGCGACGCGCCTCCGGTACGCCGCGACCAGCCGGTCGGCCCGCTGCGTCCGGCGCCCGGCGACCCGGCGCAGCACGAAGCTCGGGCCCCGGAACAGCAGCAACTGCTCGGCCCGCATCGGCCAGTGCCGCCCGGCCAGCGCGGACAGCGGAACGACCGCCACACCAGGTGCGAAGGTGTCGTCCGCCCACGGCCCCGGCTGGGACACCAGGACGACCGGTCGCCCGCCCGCCTCGACGAGTTGCCGGCTGTCCTCGACGACGGCCGCCCGCCGGTTCGCACCGAGGGCGATGAAGAGTACCCGCATGCTCACCGACCGTCGCCCACCGGCTCGCGATCGGCGAACCACGCCTCGTGATGCATCCGGGCCACCGCGGGATAGCCGTACCGGTCCGACAGCACCTTGCGGGCGGCGGCCAGGTCGACGCCGTCGGGGAACCGGTCGCGCAGCCGCCGGTAGCCGGCCACGATCTCGCCGGGGCCCTCCTCGACGTCGATCATCTCGCCCGCGTCCGACTCGATCCCGGCCAGCGTCTGCTCCGGCCCACCGCACCGGGTCACCACGACCGGCATGCCGGCCGCGATCGCCTCCAGCACCACCACGCCGAACGTCTCGTACCGGCTCGGGTGCACCAGCAGGTCGTGCTCGCGCATCAGCCCGAGCGCCTCCTCCGGTGGCAGCGCGCCGGCGAACGTCACCGCGTCCGCGACGCCCAGCTCCGCCGCGCGTTCCCGCAACCTGGCCCGCAACTCACCCTCGCCGACAAGCGTTAGCGATAAGGAGGGGTCCGAGCTCCGGCAGACGGCGAACGCCTCGAGAAGCCAGCGCACGCCCTTGCGTTCGATCAGCCCGCCGACGAACAGCCAGCGGCTCAGGCGGGTCACCGGGGCGGGGCGCGGCACGTCGAAGTCGATCGGGTTGGCGATCAGCCGCAGCTTGTCGGCGTACTGCGGGAACGCGGCGGTGAACTGGTCCACCAGCGCGTCGCCGACCACGAAGAACGCCTCGGCGGCGGCCAGCACCTCGGCGTATCCGGCGTGGCCCTCCGGCTCGGCGAGCATCCGGTCCAGGAACGTGGCGTGCTCGGTGACGAACAGCCGGGCGCCGGGCCGCATGTTGCGCAGCGCGGGCAGGCCGCCGAGCAGGCCGACGTGGGCGTGCACGACGTCCGCCGGGATGGGCCGGCCGCCGAGCGCGGCGCCGAGCGCGTCCGCGGCCCGGCGGGCCTGCTCGGCGAACGGGAGCGCCCGGGGCATGGATACCGGCACGGTGACCAGCCCGGCGCCGCCGACCGTCCGGCCGGGCGGCGCCGCGTGCCGGATGACCTCCTGGAACGCCCGTGCGATCGCGGCGTCCTGCTCCGGGCCGATCCGGCCGACCCAGGTGTCGCAGTGGTACACGGTGGTCCGGTGGGTGCCGGGTGCGGTGGCCTCGACCATGGCCCGGACGAACGCGCCGCGGAACGGGAGCTGCGAGCTCGGGTACCACGGTGTGACGATGGCAACGTCCGCGGGGCTCACGCCGATCTCGCGGGGATGGCCACCGTGACACCGTTGCGGGCGGAGCGCAGCACGGCCGCGGCGACCTCGACGGTACGCATGCCCTGGCGCAGGGTGACGACGTCGCTGTCCTTGCCGTCCACGGCGTCCCGGAAGCGCTCGTGCTCGACCAGCAGCGGCTCGCGCTTCGGGATCGCGTACCGGATCATGTCGCCCTCGGCGACGCCCCGGAACGCGCGCAGCGCCTCCCACTCGGTGCCGACCGCGCCGTTGGCGTAGAACGTGAGGTCCGCGGTGAGCGTGTCGGCGATGAAGCAGCCCTTCGCGCCGGTGATCACCGTGGACCGCTCCTTGAGCGGGCTGAGCCAGTTGACCAGGTGGTTCGCCATCAGGCCGCCGTCCAGCCCGGCCACCGCGGACACCATGTCCTCGTGCGGGCGGCCGCTGCGCGAGACGGTGTACGCGGCCACGTGCACGTACTCCCGGCCGGTGACCCACGCGGTCAGGTCGATGTCGTGCGTGGCGAGATCCATCACCACGCCGACGTCCGCGATCCGGCCCGGGAACGGGCCCTGCCGGCGCGTGACGACCTGGTACATGTCGCCGAGCTCGCCGTTCTCCAGGCGGGCACGCAGGCTCTGCAGCGCCGGGTTGTACCGCTCGATGTGCCCGACCGCGCCGATCAGGCCGCGGCGCTCGAACGCGGCCGCCAGGTTCTGCGCCGCCTCGACCGAGGGCGCCAGCGGCTTCTCGATCAGCGCGTGCACGCCCTCCTCGGCGAGCCGCAGTCCGATCTCCTCGTGCAGCCCGGTCGGGCAGGCGATCACCGCGTAGTCGAGCTTCAGCTCCAGCAGCCGGTCCAGGTCCGGCACCACGGGTACGCCGTGCGGCGCCGCGGACGCCGGTGCCGGGTCGAGCACGCCGACCAGCTCCACGCCGTCCAGGGCGCTGAGCACGCGGGCGTGGTTGCGCCCCATCGCGCCCAGGCCGATCAGCCCGGCGCGGAGTACGGCTCGACTCATCGGGCACCCGCCACCGTGTTCACACCATCCACGATGCGCTCCAACTGCTCCTGCGTCAGGCTCGGGAAGATCGGCAACGACAGCACCTCGTCGGCCGCCCGGTCGGTCTCCGGCAGCTTCCAGTCGCCGACCCGGCCGTCCTCGGTCAGGTACGGGCGCAGCCGGTGGATCGGCGTCGGGTAGTAGACCGCGCTGCCCACCCCGCGCTCCTTGAGCCCGGCCTGGAACGCGTCCCGGTCGCCGGAGACGCGGATCGTGTACTGGTGGTAGACGTGCCGGTAGCGGGCCGGCACCGGCGGCACGACCACGCCGGACAGGTTCGCGTCCAGGTACGCCGCGTTCGCCCGGCGCTTCTCGGTCCACTCGGCGAGCTGAGCCAGCTGCACCCGGCCGATGGCCGCCGCGACGTCGGTGAGCCGCATGTTGGCACCCACGATCTCGTTCTGGTAGCGCTGCTCCATCCCCTGGTTGCGCAGCAGCCGCAGCCGCCGCGCCAGCTCGGCGTCGGCGGTGGTGACCATGCCGCCCTCCAGGGAGTGCATGTTCTTGGTGGGGTAGAAGCTGAAGCAGCCGGCGTCGCCGAAGGTGCCCACCGGCTGCCCGTCGACGGCCGCGGCGTGCGCCTGGGCGGCGTCTTCCACCACGGCGAGCTGGTGCTGCGCGGCGATCGGCATGATGCGGTCCATCGCGGCCGGCAGGCCGTACAGGTGGACCGGCATGATCGCGACGGTCCGCGGTGTCACGGCCGCTGCCACGGCCTCCGGGTCCAGGTTGAACGATCCGGCCTCGATGTCCGCGAATACCGGGGTGGCGCCGACCAGTCGTACGGCGTTCGCGCTGGCGGCGAACGAGAACGACGGCACGACGACCTCGTCGCCCGGCCCGATCCCGAGGGCCAGCAGCGACAGTTGCAGCGCCGACGTGCCCGAGTTCACCGCGACGCAGTGCCGGCCGCCGACGATCTCGCCGAACTCCCGCTCGAACGCGGCCACCTCGGGGCCCTGCACCACCATGCCGCTGCGCAGCACGCGCACCGCGGCCTCGATCTCCGCCTCGCCGATGACGGGGCGGGCCGGTGGAATGGTCTGGTCGGGCCCAGGCATGGGCGATCCTCCTGTGTATGCGAGATTTCCCGCACGACCGGGCGTTCGTTGTCACTCGGTCGGCGGCGCACACAGTACCGCACCGCAATAAGGAATTCTCTCGCTACCGGAGCCGGCGGGTGACCGGGCAACGCCGATCGTCGATGTGATTCCGCGGCGGGCAATTCCAGGATCACCACCAATCACCCCGAAGATATTCATCGGGCCTGCGGTCCGGAGCGCTACCAGGGCATCCTCCTCCACGGAGGGTACGCATCGGCGTCCGGGCGGTTCTGCCACGGGAACAATCCGTTCGGCCCGGGTTCCGGCATCTTACCGGCACCGCTCGCGCCGCCGGATCGGACCGGAGTTCGGTATCTCTATACCGTTCGATCCCCGATTGTTGGTGAGGAATTCACGGAATCAGAATCGCGGCATGCCGCCGAACTGCCGGTCGCCGGCGTCGCCCAGGCCGGGAACGATGAACGCCTTGTCGTTGAGCCCTTCGTCGATCGACGCGGTGACGAGCCGCAGCGGCAGGCCGGCGTCGCGCAGCCGGTCGATGCCGGCGGGTGCGGCCAGGACGCAGCAGACGATGATGTCCGTGCAGCCGCGGTCGACCAGCAGCTTGCAGCAGTGCAACAGCGACCCGCC
>Ga0081539_10003708_pt1 | contig 18199 bp, 12 predicted proteins | sample TabmetS4T2R2_FD_71023 | JGI IMG/M metagenome (GOLD analysis project Ga0081539, IMG submission 71023) | Tabebuia heterophylla rhizosphere microbial communities from the University of Puerto Rico - S4T2R2 | ecosystem: Host-associated > Plants > Roots > Rhizosphere ...
CTTGACGGCGGACACAGGTTTGAGCGGTGACATGGAAACCATCGTGCGGAAGTTCTACGAGGCAAACCTCGTGGTCATCAATATGGGCGACACTGCTAGCTTGGGCCCGGATGAGGCGGCCTTCGCCGTTAACAAACTGATCAAGCCCCGAACGGTCATCCCGTCGCACATCAATGAGGCCGCAACCACGGGAGGCGTCCCTACAGGAGCGCGGTTGCTTCGATTTATTGGCGAGGTGAAACCCGGCATTGACGTTGTCGTGCCCCGCAGTGGAGTTACGCTGCTCGTCAATGGCCATGGTCGCTGTGTGAATTGTCCGTAGGCGGCGAGTGAGGCCCAGACGATAGGACTGCGGGAATCCTTTGAGAACCTCTGAAGGATGAACTACGAGCATGCAGGGTTTGGTTAGAGATTATCTCAGCGGCAAGATTTCACGTCGCAGCTTCATTCGAAGGTCGACGGCAGCAGGCTTTAGCGTGGTTGCCGCGCGCTCTGCCATCGATGCGCTTGAGCCGATCACCTTCGCTAAGGAGTCGTCCAATGTCTCAGCTGCAACAGCCCCGACTGTTTCAGTTACAGGCACTGGCGGCGAGCTGCTCGCCGAACAGCTTCGCGCGGCGGGCGGGCGCTTCATCTTCGTCTGCAACAGTTCCGGCATGGGGCCGTTGTGTGACGCGGTAGTTGACCGGCCGGATCTGCAATTCATTCAGGGCGTCTCAGAGAATCAAGCCGTAGCCATGGCTGATGGTTATGCGAAAGCCACCGGACAAACATCATTCGCTTGCTTCAGTCGCGTCGGTGGGCCCATCGCCAGCGCCAATATGTACAACGCGATGAAAGATCGCACGCCGGTTGTCGTCATCACCGATCATACGGACTCGCAGGCAGACGGGCGCGATGGTCATGAAGACCTCGACGATTGGCTTGACGCGTTTAAGCAGTACACAAAATGGCGTTGGCTGGTAAAGGAAGGTAATCGGATCCCGGAATGGGTGGCGCATGCCTACAAGGTTTCTTCGACAGCGCCAGGTGGCCCGACGTTTGTGCGCATTCCGCGAAACGTGCTCTATCAGAATCACAAAGGCGAGATCTTTTCGCGCGACAGCATCACCGTGCCGATGGACATAACTCCCAACGCAAAGCACGTCGAGCGCGCCGCGCAGTTGTTGCTCGAGGCAAAGAACCCACTCCTTCATGCAGGCCACGAAGTCACCGTCTCCGGCGGCCGTGCCGCGTTGGTCGAATTGGCTGAGTTGCTTGCGATCCCGGTGACACAGGCGTGGAGTTGGGCGGCTGATTTCCCAAGCGATCACCCATTATATCTGGGCGGCTACATGGATCCGATGCGTTTTCCGGATCCAATCGATCTGTTTTTGAATCTCGGAACAAACCTGCCGGATCCAGGCAGCAGCAGCGCGGCGATTCCGAGAAGTGCGAAGATTATTCAGGCTCGGGTGGATAGCCGTCAGCTCGGCGCGGAGTATCCAATCGATCTCAACATTGTGGCCGACGTAAAAGAGACCGCGCGCGCTTTAATGGAAGCCGTGAAATCAATGGCGACCAAAGAGCGCTTGGCGAGCATCAAGCAGGCGCGCTGGGCGGCTGTCAAATCTTTTACCGATAGATCAAGACAATCGTATTTGACGGCTGCGCGCAACGGTTGGGACGACAGTCCGATTACATGGCCGCGCTTGTTGCTGACTTTGAATGAAATGCTCGACGACGATGCGATCATTGTCGAAGAAGTCGGCACCGAAGATTGGATCCTGCGGTCGTTCCCATTTGCTGACAAAAAGAAGACGAAGATTGGCCGCACCCTCGGTCGTTCGCTCTGCTGGGGCATGGGTGCTTCGATTGGGGTGAAGCTCGCGCGTCCTGACCAGCAAGTCATTTCACTTCAGGGTGACGGCGGTTTTCTTTTCGGCCAGAGTGATTCGCTCTGGGCCATGTCGCGCTACGACGTGCCTGTGATGACGATTATCTGCAACAACCGCAGTTACGACGAACCACGCAATAACATCATGATGAAGCGCGGGCGCTCACAACAAGAGAACAAGGACATGCTTTGTTATCTCGGCAGTCCGGATGTTGAGTTCACCCATCTGGCCAGTGCGTACAACATTAAGGGAGAAAAGGTCGAGCATCCCGCGCAATTGAAACTCGCCTTGCAACGGGCGATAAAGGCAACGCGTGACGGCCGACCATATTTGCTTGACGTACTGGTTGCTCGGACAGGACTGGCGGCGGACTCGACCTGGTATCCACGCTACTCGGTGGCGGCATCGCGGAAGAAAAACGTGTAATGCCAACGGAAAGGAAGGGATTGAAATGAGAGATACGCACAATCGAATTCTAAGGGCCGTTGTTTTTACCTTATCCACGTTGGCATTCTGCCAATTGGCAGTCGCCCAGGGCACTGCGAATCTCTCGGGGTTTATTAAGGACTCAAACGGAGCGGTTGTGTCCGGCGCGGAGGTCACAGCGCGCAATCTCGCCACCGGCGTCACCAGATCTACACAATCTGACGACGCGGGACGCTATGCGTTTCCTAACCTTCCCATCGGCAAGTATGAAGTTCTTGCCGGCCACACAGGTTTTAAGAAGACCCAGATTACTACTGAACTCACGGTCGGCCAGGAAGCCGCACTGGATCTTACGCTTGAAACGGGCGGCATTACGGAAACAGTAATTATCGAGGGTGGGGGTCAGCAACTCACGCCCGATACCTTAACTTCAACGCTCGGCCAGTTAGTCAACAGAAAACAAGTCGAGAATCTGCCGCTGAATGGACGCGATTTCTCGCAGCTCGTGCTGTTGCAGCCAGGCACAGTCCGCGCCCTCAGCGACCAAGGCGATATTCTCAGCGGCAAAGGCGCAAAGATTTCAGTGCATGGTGCACGCACAACGGAGAATTCATACCTGCTTGACGGTACAGACGTTCTCGACGCTCTCGGACGTAATGCTGCCGGCTCACATGGGCTGGTCAGCGGCATCGAGTCGGTGCAGGAATTCACGGTGCTCACCAACACTTACGCCGCAGAATACGGGCGTGCTGCTGGTGGGGTGTTCAATATTGCTACTCGCTCAGGCACGAACCAGTTACACGGCTCAGCTTTCGAATACCACCGCAACAGTGCTCTCGATGCGCGAAACTTTTTCGATCCGGCAACGAAACCTCCATTGAAGCGCAATCAATTCGGTTTTGCAGTTGGTGGGCCAGTCGTCAGGAACAGACTTTTTCTTTTTGGAACCTATGAAGGATTTCGTGAACGGCTGGGATTTACCGATACGCAGTTTGTTCCAAGTCTGGCCGCCCGCCGCGGAGCGTTTCTGCCAACCGGCGCGACAATCAGTCCAGCGGTGCTGCCGTACCTGGCGCTAATACCTTTACCGACGATCGACAATCCTTCCGGCGAGAAGGCGATCTTTCAGGGAGCGTTCACACAACCCTCAAATGCAAACACGTACAATGTCAGGGGCGATTACAATTTCACCAACCATGATTCGCTGTTCGTGAGGTTCACCCAGAGCGATTCCGATATCCGGTTTATCAATCCGGAAGTTTTTCCCGCCTTCCCGAATCAAGGCACGAATCATCAGAAGTTCCTGACCATCGCGCATACCAGAGTTTTTCAGAACGGTTTAGTCAACAACTTTCGGTACGCCTACAATCGGACATTCCCAAGTGAAGAACCCGATCCGAACGATGCTAATACGAGCCTCGCTTTTGTTCCCGGCGAGAGCATCGTAGGCACGATCAATATCAGCGGCTTCAAGCGCTTTGGCTCGGATCGCAACACTCCGCGCAGTTTCCGTCAGAACTTAAATCAGTTTTCTGACGATCTCTCTCTAGTACGTGGTGCTCATTCGATGAAGATGGGAGCGAACTTCGAGCACTTCGACATCCTCGGAGTTTCCGCTTCGCGCAATCGCGGCGAGTTCACAATCAATACTTTCTCGGATTTCTTACGCGGGCGCGCTCGAGACTTCGTCGGCCTCGATCCAACGCAGAAAGACATTGACCGCCATCACCGACAGGACCTCTTTGGTTTTTATTTTCAGGACGACTGGAAGGCGCGAACTAATCTCACGTTTAATCTCGGTCTGCGCTACGAGTTCATCACTGTTCCTACTGAAGTGGACGGAAAAGTGACCAACGTCCGGACGCCGACGGATCCAGCGGTGAGTGTTGGCGATCCACTTTTCAAGAATCCAAGTCTCGGGGATTTCTCTCCTCGGTTGGGCTTCGCCTATAGCCCGAATTTCAAGAACGGCTTTGTAGGAAAGCTCACTGGTGGCCCAGGGAAGACATCGATTCGCGGCGGCTTTGGAATTTTTTACGAGCAACTGCTTTACGCCACCTACGGCAACATGACCTTCAAGCACTCGCCGTTCTTCAAGCAGATCAGAATAACGACCGGTGGACCTTGCGCGGCGAGTTCGCCATGCGCGCCGTTTCCAAACATCGCTCCACTTCTTGCCAGCGGTGTGGGGCAAATCGATACTTTCGCCATCGACTTCAATCCGCAACCAACCTACGTCATTCAATACAACGTGAATTTTCAGAGGGAGCTTGGTGCAAAGGTCGTAGTGACGGCCGCGTATGTCGGTTCACGTGGCATTCACCTCTGGCGGGAAGCGGATTTCAATAATGCGATTCCGCTCGACGATTCCGGCATTCGCTTCAACCCAATCCCGGCCAATCAGGTGAAGCGCCGCAATCCTAACTTTGCGAACATACGGTTCAAAACTGCTGATGCACAGTCGTTCTACAACGCGATGCAACTCAGCGTTGTCTCACGTCTCAGCCGTACATTTCAGGCGCAGTTGTCTTACACGCTGGCGAAGTCGATCGACGATCAATCGAGTTCACTCGGACGAAATGAATTCGGCAATGGCCAGGCGCGCACGGTCGATCCTTACAACAAGAAACTGAACCGCGGATTATCGGATTTCGATGTGCGCCACAACCTCTCACTGAATTTCGTTTACGATCTTCCGTTCGGCAGTAACAGCAGCGGATTAAAACAGGTGTTGCTGTCCGGTTGGCAGCTAAGCGGAATCTTGACGGCGCAAACGGGAATTCCGGTCTCCCCAATTTTTACTTTCGATCAGGATCGGGACGGCACGACCGACAACGAGCAGCGGCCTAACTTAGCGCCGGGCGTCACGCGTATTCCGACGCACCTCAGTCAGACTCAGTTATTCGACCCCACGGTTTTTGTGCTGCCGCCCGTTGGGTTTCGTGGCTCGTTGGGACGCAACGTCATAACCGGCCCGGGTCTGTTTACCTTCGATCCCGCAGTAGTGAAGAATTTTTATCTGAGCAGCGACCGAACGAGATCGCTTCAGTTCCGAACTGAAATCTTTAATGCTTTGAATCACCCGAACTTTGCGATTCCTGATGTTTCGAATCTGACTATCTTCAATGACGCAAATACCAGGAATCCGACGGCCGGACAGATTACCAGGACCAGCACGCCCAGCCGGCAGATTCAATTCGCGCTGAGACTGGTCTTCTGAAAACAGAGCAGGGAAAGGATAAGCGAATAGACATGAGTGGTCCTTCGAGCGAGAAAATGGAATCAAGAGACTTGCGATCCTGGATGGACGAAGTGGAGGAGCTCGGTGAGTTGACGCGTGTTAACGGTGCCGATTGGGACGTCGAAATAGGAGCTATCACGGAACTAGGCCATCACCGCGGCGAGAAGAGCAAAGCGATTTTGTTCGATCAAATCAAGGGGTACCCTGAGGGTTATCGTGTCCTTACTAATACGCTCAACACGGTGAAGCGCATCGCCACGACGCTCCATATGGACACGAACTACACTCGCCTCGAATTCGTCAAGGACATCAAGCGCCACATCACGGAAGTCAATTACATCAAGCCTCAAGTCGTCAAAGACGGTCCGGTCATGGAGAACGTCTTTGAGGGCAAAGACATCGACATGTGGAAGTTTCCCACGCCGAAGTGGCACGAGCTGGACGGCGGTCGCTACATCGGCACGGGTTCGATCGATATTACGGTTGAGCCGGACGAAGGTTGGGTCAATCTCGGAACCTACCGCGTGATGATCCAAAACGAAGACACGTTGGGCTTCTACATCTCACCGGGTAAGCAGGGTCGCATCATGCGCGAAAAATATTTTGCGCGTGGTCAGTCGTGCAAAGTTGCAGTTTCGTTCGGACAAGACCCGCTGCTCTATTTGGCCGGCGGCATTGAAGTGCCGCGCGGCGTTTCGGAATACGACTGGGTTGGCGGCCTGCAAGGTTCACCCGTACCCGTAATCATCGGCGAATACACTGGTCTTCCGATTCCCGCGACTGCCGAAATTGTCGTTGAGTGCGAAGCGATTGCGGGCGAAGACATGAACGAGGGACCTTTTGGAGAATGGACGGGATACTACGCCAGTTCCATGCGGCCCGAGCCGATCATGCGAGTGAAGCGCCTTTATCACCGGAACAATCCCATTATTCTCGGTGCCCCGCCAACTCGCCCGCCCTGCGAATTCAACTACATGCGTTGTTTTATGCGCTCGGCTCTAATCTGGCAGCAGATGGAAGCAGCAGGCGTTCCGGATATTCAAGGCGTGTGGTGTCACGAAGCCGGCGGCGCACGGCTGCTCACGATCGTCTCAATCAAACAGCGCTACCCCGGACACGCGAAGCAAGCGGGAATGGTCGCTGCTTACTGTCATGCCGGTGGTTATCTGGGCCGCTACGTAATTGTCGTTGACGATGATATCGACGTAACGGACACGAACGACGTGCTGTGGGCGTTGACCACCCGATCAAATCCGGAGATCGACATTGAAATGATTCGCCGGAGCTGGAGTGGTCCGCTCGATCCGATTATTCCCAAGGGGCAGAAAGGTCATAGCTCACGCGCCGTGATCGACGCGTGCCGACCCTACGAATGGATGAGCGAGTTTCCGCCAGTAGCGGAGTCGAGTGCCGCCGTAAGGCGCGCCGCGGAGGAAAAGTGGGGAAAGATTTTGGATGAGTGATCGGTAGAGAAATCCGCCGTTAGGAGCAAACATGATTGCCAGATTGATCTACGTGAAAGTTGCGCCGGATCAGATCAAAGAAGCGCTCGACGATTGGAAGCAGGTATGCGCTCCAATCATGATTTCGCAAGCGGGTTGTTTGTCCGAGGAGCTTCTCGCCTGTAACGAACAGCCCGACGAGTTCATCTCGTTATCAAATTGGGAAAGCATGGAAGCCATCGATGCTTATCGAAAAAGCGAAGCACACGAGCGTGTGAAACATAGCACTCGCGGAATCAAGGCGGACGTAGTTGTGAAAACGTATCGCGTAGTCGGCTAGCCACAAAAACGATGGTTGAGCACGCACAAACATTGACGGGTCAGGCAGCGACGGACGCGCAAGATCTGTCTACCGAACGAATGAAAGCAACGTCGCCTGTTATGGAAAACCGAGCGATGGTGCAAATCGGACGCGTGCTGGCTTTGGTCGTTCCGATTGCGCTTTGGTTCGCGCCGCTTCCGCTTGAGCGACCCGCCCAAAAAGCCATCGCGATCACTTCCTTCATGATCATCGCCTGGATCACACATGCGCTGGACCATGCCGTGACGGGACTGATTGGCTGCTATCTATTCTGGGCCTTGGGAGTTGTCAAAGTTGAAATCGCGTTCGGTGGATTCTCAAGTAGTACGCCGTGGTTTCTCTTCGGCGCAGTGTTGTTCGGCACAATGGCAACCAAGTCAGGGCTTGGCCGCCGGCTGGCGTATGTGGTGTTGCGCGCAGTTGGAAGCACTTATTCGCGATTGCTTCTCGGACTGATAATCGCTGACTTTCTGCTCACGTTTCCGGTGCCGTCTGGAATCGCGCGCGTTGTGATCATGGCTGCCGTCGCCATCGGCCTGATCGAAGCCGCGGGCGTTGGTCCGGGCAGCAATCTCGGTCGTGGGTTATTCATTATCCTCACTTACACAGCAAACATTTTCGACAAGATGATCATCGCCGGCGCGGCAGCAATCACCGCACAGGGGCTAATAGCGCAAACGGGACACGTTGAAGTTTTGTGGAGCCGTTGGTTGTTAGCATTTCTGCCGATTACAGGGCTCACCATTCTCGTGGCGTGGCGGCTAACTCTTTGGTTGTATCCCCCCGAACGAGAAGTACTCGCTAAGGGATCCGATGTTCTGAAGAAAGAGCTACAAAAGATGGGCGCGTGGACTACGCTCGAAAAAAAGACTGCCATCCTGATGGGCATCGCGATCACTCTATGGATGACCGACAGGCTGCATCACGTCTCGCCGGCAGTTGTGGCGTTGGGCGTGGCGCTCCTGGCCACATTGCCAGGCATCCGCGTGCTCGAGGTCGAGGATTTGAAGAAGGTCAACTATCTGCCGGTCTTCTTTGTCGCGGCGGCGGTCAGCATGAGTCAGGTCCTCACAGCGACGAAGGCGCTCGATGTGCTGACAAATGTCATGTTCGGCTGGATGGAGCCGCTATTAACGAACATTTATTCCTCGACGTTGGTGCTGTACTGGACCGCTTTTGTGTATCACATCTTTTTGGGTGACGAGGTCTCGATGCTCAGTGCGTCGGTTCCGCCATTGATGAATTACGCCACCGCACACGGATTGTCGCCGTTAGTTATAGGCATGATTTGGACCTTCGGTTCAGGCGCCAAGATTTTTATCTACCAGTCGGCTGTGCTCGTAGTCGGTTATTCGTATGGCTACTTCAACAGCCGCGACATGTTTCGCATGGGAGCAGTGTTAAGCGTCGTGGAGTTTGTTTTCCTGCTGTTACTGGCGCCGTTTTACTGGCCACTGATCGGAATTAGATAGACAAAATGAATGGAATATTCTTAAGCGTGCTCGGTTTTGGTTTTGTGCTCGGGCTGAAGCATGCGCTTGATCCCGATCACCTAGTGGCGGTCTCGGCGATCGTTAGTGAATCAAAGAGCGTGAAAAAATCATCGTTGGTTGGAACGTTCTGGGGATTGGGACACACGCTATCGCTGCTCTCGGCCGGGATCGTCGTGATTGTGCTCAAAGTGCAAATCTCTGATCGAGTTGCATTGTGGATGGAGTTCGCAGTTGCGTTGATGCTCATCCTGTTAGGACTGAAGAGTATGATCAAGCACTTGCGCGGATGGAATCTTCATCGCCACCGGCATACGCATAATGGCAGTACGCACACGCATCTTCACCTGCACCACGCGGGTGAGACGCAGCGGCATCGACATCTGCACCTGATCGACATCGGAGCGCGTCCGCTTTTGGTCGGCGTGGTCCATGGCATTGCCGGCAGTGCCGCGCTGACCCTGCTCGTCCTTACGACGATCCAGTCAGCTGTTGCGGGATTCATTTACATCATCGTATTTGGCATCGGCTCGGTGGCAGGCATGCTGATCGTAAGTAGCCTGATCGGCTTACCATTCGTGTTCACTCCAAAGCGATTCAAACTCTTGAACGAGGGACTACAAGCCGCCGTTGGCTTGTTCAGTCTTACCTTTGGTCTATTTCTGGCGTGGCAATACTGTTTTCAGGATCACTTGATCTTTTAAGGTCATACGTTATGAGGAAGCTTCTAGCTAAGTTTGTGAATGGAGAGATTACGCGGCGCGATTTTACGAGCCGCCTATTGAGCCTGGGGTTCGGCATGATGACCGTCGAGTCAATCCTCGATACGGTCACGAATGCCAGAGAACCTCCGAATAGCACCGGCACAAAAGCGACAGAACGCTTTCGAGCCGAACCGTTCAGTGAGAAGACCCCGTACGAGCAGTGGATGGAAAGCGAAGGAGTACCCGTCCACAAGGGCTATCACATTCCGGACGTGAGAGCTGTCGAAGTAAAGCCGTGGGAGCGGTTCGGAACGAAGGCGGCATTGTTCGATCTAGAAGGCGCGGAAGCGACCGACGGCGCTTATGTCCTCGAACTTGCACCCGGCGCAAGCACGAAGCCCGTACGATTTCTGTTCGAAGAATCAATTCTCGTGCTTCACGGCGAAGGCGAGACAACTGTTTGGCATGAGAATCGGCCCAAGCAAACTTTTAAGTGGCAAAAGAGCACTTTGTTCTCGCCGCCACTTAATACCTGGCGCATTTACAAGAACACGGGCCGGTCGCCTGCACGTCTATTTTCGGTGATGGATCTACCGTTGACCATGGACCTCTATCACAACGCGGACTTCATTTTTAATAACGATTTTGTCTTCCGCGATCGTTACGACAATCAACCGGATTACTTCACTGTGAATCAATCGAAGATGAAGATCGCGGGCAGCGCGGCCACTTTCGGCGAGGGAGAGAAAGGCGCGGTGGGCGTGCTGGATACCGGCCTGATTCCCGACATCAACACTATTCAATTGTTCGCAGCGAAGTCGCGTGGTCTAAAGAACAAGAGCGCCGAGGTGATCCTCTCAGACAACTCAATGCAATCGCACGTTTCTGAATTCGAAACGGGAACCTACAAGCGTGCGCATCGTCATGGGCCAGGTTCGCACGTGCTCGTGCTTGGAGGCGTTGGTTACAGCTTGCTGTGGACTGATGTGCCGCAGTATTCGAAGGCACCGAAACAGGTGCGCATTGACTGGAAAGAAGGAACGCTGTTTGTTCCGCCTGATCGCTGGTTCCATCAACACTTCAATGCGGGAGCTGATGCAGCCAAGTACCTGGCGACGACCTGGATTGGCGGCAAGTATTGGGTGAAAGGAATGGCCGGGGGCGGCCGCACACATCGCTTAAATACGATTAGTGTTCATCACGGTGGCAATATGGTTGATTACTCTGACGAGGATCCATTGATTAGAGAAATGTTTGCAGCGGAGCTCAAGAAGCACGGTGTCGAAATGAGAATGTCCGGGTAAGGGCGAATAAAAAATGAAAGAGAAGAAGGATTGGGTAACTGATTTTCTTCGCGGCCGTATCTCGCGTCGCGACTTTGCCGAGCGAGCTGCGACTGGAGGTCTTGGTCTGCTGGCAACTACTTCGATTCTGAAGGCGAAAGCAGAAGCTCAAAGTCCTCGTAGCAGCATTCATCACGATCATCAACATCATCATCAGGACGGTGCGCGGCGTCGCACCTGGAACCAAACAAACGTCAATCCATGGGAAGAGTGGCTGAAACAAGAGAACCTTCCCGTTCACCGAGATTACTACGTCGGCGATTTGCGCAAAGCGGAAGTGAAACCCTGGAAGCGTCTCGGGCCTGGGGTGCAAGGAGCTTATATCGATCTGGTCGGAGGCGAGGGAGTCAATGTCGGCTATTTGTGCGAACTGGCGCCAGGTGCGAAGACCGAGCCGCAGCGATATCTGTTTGAAGAAGTGCTGTATGTACTGAACGGCGAAGGTGAAAGTCTGATCTGGAACCCGGGGAGTCGCAGCAAGCAAGCGGTTCGTTGGAAAGCAGGCAGCGTGCTGGCCCCGCCGCTCAACGTTTGGCGACAACACCTTAATCGCGGGAAAGCGCCCGCACGCTTTCTGGTTATGACAAACGCGCCCGTGGTGATCGATCTGTTTCACAATCTCGATTTTGTTTTCAACAACGACTATGCGTTTCGCGATCGTTACGACGGTCAAGCGGATTTCTTCGGTAGTGGTACCGACAAGGTTCATCACAAGGACACAAGTGCGGAAGAAAGCGAACAAGCGAAGGGCGTCGACACCTGGGATAGTGGATTTGTGCCCGACGCGCGTGAGTTAGCCTTGCGCGAAAGCAAGGAACGCGGCGCGGGGAACTATCGAATCGAACTGCAGCTCGCCGATAACACAATGCAGGCGCATATCTCGGAATTCGAAACCGGAACTTACAAAAAGGCACACCGGCATGGTCCAGGTTCACACGTCGTGATGCTGAACGGGCGTGGTTACACCCTCATGTGGAAGGGGTCGATGAAGTACTCCGACGCTCCCGCTGCTACGCAGAAGCGAATCGATTGGGTCGAAGGAAGTTTGTTTGTGCCGCCGGATGGTTGGTTTCATCAGCACTTCAACACGGGCCGAGATCCGGCTCGTTATATCGCGCCGACCTGGGGCGGCGATGGCAAGTGGTTCATGCGTGCTCTGGGTGGCGGCGGTCGAACGCACCGGCTCGGAAAGACGAGCACGCGAAAAGGCGGCAATTTGATCGAGTATGAAGACGAAGATCCCGCAATCAGGGAGCTGTTCGTAGCGGAATTGAAGAAAAATGGGGTCGAGGTCCGGATGCCGAAGAAAAAGTAGGAGGAATCATGAAGGAGCTGTTAGATGATCTATTCACCGGTACAGTTTCGCGCCGCAAGTTCATTGCGCGGGCCTCTGCGGCTGGACTGGCGCTGCCACTGGTCGGCAATGCTTTAGCCGATACTGCGGATGCGCAGCAGCAGAAAGCAAAACCCAAGCCGCAGCCGGAAAAACTCGAGCAGGAGAACCCGGTTTACAGCCCGGCAAATATCGGCGGCGGCGGACGGATCGAGCGCAACTTCTATCGCGATTGGGCCAAGCATACGAAAATTCCGAAATACGACAACCCGTACTCGGTCTTTGATGTCGTCACACACGAGGTCCAACCCTGGCCGGAGATTGAAGGCCGCGGCATGTATCTCAACTTCACGGGTAACGTCCACATGGACGGCGTGATTTTTGAAGTTCCTCCTGGAAAAGCATTAGCGCCGCGCAAGAATTTCTTCGAACAGGTTTTCATCGGATTGCGCGGTAACGGCTATACACTTTTCGGTGAAGGGCCACGCAAAAACAAAGTCGAATGGGGAGAAGGCAGCTTATTCGCGGGACCTCTGAACGTCGCCCACCGTCATTACAATTCAACTGCCAAGCCGGCGCGTTTACTCGCGATTACTTCGTTTCCTTTCATGCTTCAGGTGTTTGGGAATCTCGGTCTCCTCAGCAACCTCAGCTATGAATTCACCGATCGCTATAGCGGTGCGCCGGACTATTTCAGCAAGACGGAACGCGTGCGGAAGCGCTGGGACAAGACGAATTTCGTGAAAGACATTCGCACCTCCGAAGTTGTGCCATGGCCGGAGCGCGGCGGTGAAAACGCGAGCATCTTTTGGGACATGTCGGGCAATACGATTCTCGAACCGCATATGTCTGAGTTCGAAACTGGCGGCTACAAGCTTGGCCATCGCCATCCGTACGAAGCGATCATTCTGACGCTCAACGGCACCGGGTTCTCGCTCGCCGGCAAAGCGAGCTTGAAAGAATCGGACTCGGTCAAGATCGATTGGAAGGCCGGATCAATCGTGTCACCGCCTTACTTCTGGTATCACCAGCACTTCAACACCGGTACGGTGAAGGCACGTTATTTCGCGATGACGGAAGGTGATTTTCCCAAACGGCTTGGCATACCGCTGCAAGTCGAACAAATTGAAGCCGACCGTGAAGACCCAGCGATCAAGAAGCGCTTCGAAGAAGAATTGAGAAAGGCACAGACTGCGAAGTTACGTGCTCAAGTGCACGGCGATCATGACCATCATGATCATGACGATCACGGCGGGATCATGGTTGCAGAGCGAGACTGGAAACGGAAGCTGATTTGACAGGTTAACTTACTAATGAATGAAGCAAAATCAACTCGATTAATCGTCGGCATTACCGGTGCGACGGGAACAATTTTCGGCGTGCGCCTGCTGCAAATGCTGCACGGCTCGGGCGTCGAGACGCATATGGTGATGAGCAAGTGGGCGGCACGGACGCTGATCCATGAAACCCAACATACGGTCCAGGAAGTCGAGTCTCTCGCCACTCACAAATATCCGCTTGGCGATCAGGGGGCCGCGATCTCCAGTGGATCGTTTGTGACTCTAGGCATGGTAGTCGTTCCGTGCAGCATGAGGACTCTGGCGGCAATCGCTAACGGACTGGCTGATAACCTGATTCATCGCGCAGCTGACGTGATTTTAAAGGAGCGTCGCAAGCTGGTTCTGGTAGTACGTGAATCGCCGCTCCACGATATTCACCTCGAAAACATGTTGAAGCTGTCGCGTATGGGAGTAGTAATTCTGCCCCCGGTGCCGGCCTTTTATAACCATCCGCAAAATCTCGACGACATGATTAATCACGTGACGATGCGGGTTTTGGATCAGTTCGACATCCATCTCGATGTGATGAATCGCTGGGACGGCACGATGTTCACCAGCACAGACGATAGCGACCGCAAAGTGCGGTAGATTGTGAAATGAGTCTGTTGGAAGAAAAAGTTGGCAAGCGAACTGAGCCCGCTGCGGTTAGTCAAAACGCTGAGCCTGCGGACGCTGAAGTATGCGATGCGCTTGCTGACGTGAAAGTGGTGGAGTTTGGCGCGTACGCCGCTGGACCGTGCATCAGCAAGTACCTGGCGAACTTCGGCGCGCAGGTCGTTCACGTTGAGTCGCGGCAGCGGCCCGATGGTTTCCGTTTGCAATATCCGCCATTTAAAAACGATGAAGTCGGATTGAACCGTTCCGGTTGCTTTGCATTTTTTAACGACTCGAAGCGTGGCGTCACTCTTAATCTAAAGAATGACACAGGACTGGGATTGGCCCATCGATTAGTCGAATGGTCTGACATCGTAATCGAGAATATGCGGCCGGGGGTTATGACGCGCCTTGGTCTCGATTACGAGAGTCTGAGCGCGCGAAGCCCCAATTTGATCATGTTGAGCACCAGCAATATGGGACAGACCGGACCTCATGCGACGCACCCGGGATTTGGTTCCCAACTCTCATCTTTAAGTGGTTTCACGCATTTAATCGGGGAACCGGACGGGCCGCCATATTTTTTATATGGCCCCTATATCGATTTCGTGGCCGTGGCGTTTGGCGGCATCGCGGTGCTGGCAGCTTTAGACCATCGGAGACGAACCGGTGAAGGCTCCTACATCGATCTCTCACAGTTTGAAACCGGCGTGCAATTCATCAGCAGTGCGATGCTGGACTTTACCGCCAACGGAGTCGTTGCTAACCGCGATGGCAATCGGGACAGCGTGGCTGCGCCCCACGGATGTTATCCGTGTCGCGATAATGAATGGTGCGTGATCAGTTGTTGGGACGATCAGGAATGGGAGCGATTTTGTCATGCGGCAAAGCAGAAGGCGTGGTTTACCGATGCACGCTTCGCCACGGTTGCGGAGCGAAAAAGAAACGAGAAAGAGCTCGATCAGTTGATCGGTTGGTGGACTCGCGGGCAACGAGCTGATCGGCTGATGTGGAAGTTACAAACGCGCGGTGTCCACGCGGCAAAGGTCAATTGCGTGAAGGATCTCTTCACCGATCCACAGATCGCATTTCGAAACATCTGGCAAAGGCAGGAGCATCCCGAACTGGGAAACCATGCTTACCGAATGGTGTCTTACGATTTAGGTGAAACACCCGGCCGTGTCAGAGGGGCCGCACCGTGCCTGGGCGCGGACAATGAAGAAGTTTTTCGTTCCTGGCTCGGACTTACCAAGGCCGAATATGAAGAATTAATTGAGCAAGGCGCATTTACATAATCAGCAATCAACATAAACAAGGAGCGGCAGAGAATCATGGCAACAGTATTGGCCGAAGGTACTAATAAAAAAGTGGCGAAGGACATTACTTCTTTGCGTTCAGCTTTGGAATGGTTGGACTCGCAGGGAGATCTGTTGACAACGGACGTGGAAGTCGATCCGGATTTGGAAATTACCGGTGTGCAGAAGCATCTCGATGGTGGACCCGTCGTGCTTTTCAACAAGGTCAAAGGAAAGTCTCATGCGCGGGCAATCACGAATCTGCTCGCCGACATGAACGTGGTCGATAAGCTATTCGGCTACAAGACTCCCCAAGAGCGGACGCGTCAGATCGCCCACGCGATGACTAACCCGCTCAAGCCCGTCGAGGTTTCACAAAACGAAGCTCCCTGCCAGGAAGAGGTCATCACTAATGATCTCGACGTCAACAAGTACATCACCGCTATTCGACACACCGAGCTTGAATCGGAGCTGACTATCGGCAGCGGTATCAGTTGTGTCGTCGGCGACTATTTCAGGGGCGGCAGTCATATCGGATACAACCGCATGAATTTTCGCTGGGGCAATATCGGCACGTTTCAAGCTTCGCCCGGCTCACACATGTGGCAGGTCATTACGGAGCACTACAAAGATGAGAAGCCGATTCCATTGACGATGTGTTTTGGTGTACCGCCTGCGTGCACGTTGGTTGCGGGTGGTGGCTTCGATTATGTGGTCTTGCCGAAAGGCTGTGACGAAATCGGTGTGGCTGGCGCGATTCAGGGCACGCCAGTGAACATTGTCAAAGCCCGAACAATCGATGCCTATGCTATTGCCGAATCCGAGTATGTGCTCGAAGGTTATCTCTATCCGCGTGACAAACGCTACGAAACCGCGGAAGCCGAACGGGCCGATACGCAAGGCAAATACTTCTTCCATCCCGAGTGGGCCGGATACATGGGTAAGGCTTATAAAGCACCCACCTTCCACGTCACAGCGATCACAATGCGGAAGCGCGAGACGCGGCCGCTGATTTATCTGCTCGGCGTACACATGCTCGACTGCAACAACATCGATACGACGTTGCGCGAGTCAGCGATCTACGAATTGTGCGAACGACTTCAACCCGGCATCGTTCAGGACGTGCACATCCCGTACTGCATGACTGACTGGGGCGGATGCATCATTCAAGTTAAAAAGCGCAACAAGATTGAAGAAGGATGGCAACGCAATTTTTTGGCTGCGATTCTTGCCTGCAACCAGGGCATGCGTCTGGCAATTGCCGAAAGCCCCGACATCGATATCTACAGCATGGATGACATTGTCTGGTCACTGACCACGCGTGTGAATCCACACACTGACATCATCAACCCGCTGCCCGGTGGCATTGGCCAGACTTTTCAACCGCAGGAACGTATGACGGCGGGCGAAAAGGAATGGACCGCTTCGAACACCCGTTTCGAAGGTGGCATGGGGATAGATGCTACTGTCCCTTACGGATATGAGCAGGACTTTCATCGTCCTGTCTATCCAATCGATAGAGTCGATCCTTTGAAGTTCTTCTCGCAGGCGGATCTCGATCGCGCCAAAGAGCGGATGCACGGTTGGGTCAAGGTGCTGGCACGAACCGGACGATGAGAATTTATGTTACTGGCCCCATATCGTGTTCTTGATCTTAGCGGCCCCCTCGGTTTTCTGACCGGGAAAATCTTTGGCGACCTCGGTGCCGACGTGATCAAGATCGAACCGCCAGACGGCGATCCTGCACGCCGGCAGCCGCCATTCTTAATGAACGGAAACGGCTCTCACCAGAGTCTCTATTGGCTAGCCCACAATGCCAACAAACGCGGGATCACGCTCGACCTGGAGCAGGTGAAAGGACGCGAGCTCTTTCGCTGTTTGGTGCGACGTGCAGATTTCATCATCGAGAGTTTTGCGCCAGGCGTTAGGCGGGGATTGCACTTAGGTTACGACATTCTGCGTGAAGAAAACCCGCGCCTGATTCTCGTTTCGATTTCTCCTTTCGGACAGGAAGGTCCTTATAGAGATCTGCAAGGTTCCGATCTCGAAATCATGGCGCTGAGCGGCGCCATGTCTCTGGCGGGCGAAAAGGATGGCGAGCCTATGCGCGTCTCCGTGCCGCAAGCGCCGATGTGGGTTGGCGCGGAAGCTGCGATGGGAGCAATGACGGCGCTCGCTTATCGCACAGTGACTGGCCGCGGTCAACACGTCGACGTTTCCGCACAGGTTGCAGTGATGTCTGCGCTGGCCCATGCTCCAGCATTCTGGGATTTGAATCGCGTGAATCCCGAACGCGCTGGAGTCTTCGTCACTGGCCGCAGTGTTTTGGGAGCAAAGATGCGCGTGATGTGGCAGTGCAAGGATGGCTGGATCAATTTCATAATTTACGGTGGCGTAGCCGGCCGCCACACGAACCAGCAACTGGTGGCCTGGATGGATGAGAAAGGATTGGCCCCTGAATGGTTGAAACAGATCGACTGGAACGCATTCACCGTCACTAATATCGACCAACGTGAGGTCGATCGTCTTGAAGCTCCTATTGCCGATTTCTTTGCCGCCGTAACAAAGAACGAATTTCTTGAAGGAGCAATTAAACGGCAGATGCTGGGATATCCTGTTGCGACGGTTGCAGACATATCAAGCAACACCCAACTCGAAGCGCGAAAGTTTTGGCAGGACGTCGTCGATCCCGGATCGGGTAGAACTTTGAAATATCCGGGCGGCTTTGCAGTGATCAATGGGAAACGGTTGTC
>Ga0081539_10003709_pt1 | contig 18199 bp, 17 predicted proteins | sample TabmetS4T2R2_FD_71023 | JGI IMG/M metagenome (GOLD analysis project Ga0081539, IMG submission 71023) | Tabebuia heterophylla rhizosphere microbial communities from the University of Puerto Rico - S4T2R2 | ecosystem: Host-associated > Plants > Roots > Rhizosphere ...
ACTCGACCGGCCGCACCTCGGCGCCGAGGAGCTCCATTCGTTCCACATTGGGGCGCTGCCGCCGCATGTCCTCCGAGCCCATGTAGACGACGCACTCGAAGCCGAAGCGCGCGCAGACGGTGGCCGTCGCGACTCCGTGCTGTCCCGCGCCCGTCTCGGCGACGATCCGCGTCTTCCCGAGCCGCCGCGCGAGCACCGCTTGGCCGAGCGCGTTGTTGAGCTTGTGCGCCCCCGTGTGCAAGAGGTCCTCGCGCTTCAGGTAGAGCCGCTTTCCGGGCGCGAACCGCGATGCAAGCGTGAGCGGCGTCGGCCGGCCGCCGTAGGTCGTCGCGAGGTCGTGCAGCTCGCGAGCGAACGCGTCGTCCTCCTGCGCGTCGCGCCAGCCGGCCTCGAGCTCGTCGAGCGCCGGGATCAGCGTCTCGGGCACGAACCGGCCGCCGTACTCGCCGTACGTCAGCACCGCGCCGCCGCCACGTACGCCCGCACGCGCGCGTGATCCTTCACGCCGGGCGCGACCTCGAGGCTCGAGCTCGCGTCGACCGCCCACGGCCGCACCACGCGGATCGCCGCCTCGACGTTCTCTGGTCCGAGCCCGCCCGCCAGCATCACGCGGCCTTCGGCTGCCGCCGCGCGCTGCAGGTGCGACGGATCCTCGCGCTCCCACGGCAGGTCGACGACGCGCCCGACCTCCTGCTCGCGCCAAAGCAGCACCGCCTCGCGCGCGCGATGACCGTCCTCGCGGGGGTAGAGCTGCACGAGGTCGGCCTCCGTCGCCTCGGCCTCGCCCACGAAGACCGCGACCCGAAGCACCGTGTCCGGAGCGGCCAGCACAGCGGGTGCCCGCCGGGGTGTCTCTTGGGCCAAGATGAACCCGACGCAATCGGCCCCGGCCGCCACGGCCACGTCCACGTCCTCCTGCCGCGTCAGCCCGCAGACCTTGACGAGCGGCCGCGAGATCAGCTCGGCGAGCTTCGCAGCCGGGTCGCCGGCGCGCATCAGCGCCGAGCCGACGAGGATCGCGTCCGCGCCGGCCAGCTCGGCGGCGGCTCCCTGCGCGCGCGAGTGGACGCCGCTCTCGGCGACGACGACTCGGTCGCGCGGCGCCCGCGCCACGAGCTCGAGCTGCGCGCGCCGGTCGATCCGGAAGGTCGCGAGGTCGCGCGCATTGATCCCGATCGGGTCGGCGCCGAGCGCGATCGCCCGGGAGAGCTCCTCCGCGTCGTGAGCCTCGACGAGCGCATCGAGGCCGAGCTCGCGGGCCTGCGCTTGGAGCTGCGCCGCCGCCGCGTCGTCGAGGTCTCGGAGCAGGAGCAGGACGGCGTCGGCGCCCGCCTCGACGAGCGCGGCGAGGTCCTCCTCCGACCGGAAGAAGCCCTTGCCGAGCAGCGGCAGGGTGATCGCCGCGCGCGCGGCCTGGAGATCGTCGATCGACCCGCCGAACCGTTCGTCCACCAGCACGGAGACGGCGGCCGCTCCCGCCGCGGCGAACTCCGACGCGAGTGCGGCCGGATCCGCGCCGGGCCGCAGGTCGCCCGCCGACGGTGACCGCCGCTTGATCTCCGCGATCGCGGCGAGGCCCGGCCCGGCGAGAGCGTCCCGCAGCCGGCCCACTCAGACCGCCGCCTCCGAGCGCGAGAACGCGACGAGCCGCTCGAGCCGCTCGCCGGCCGCGCCCGAGTCAAGCGTCTCGCGCGCCAGCTCGAGCCCCTCGCGCAGGTCGCGTGCCAGCCCGCCGGCCGCGACCGCGCCCGCCGCGTTGAGCAGGATCGCGCTCCGCCGGCCGCCGTCCGCGCCGGCGAAGACGTCGCGGATCGTCGCGGCGTTCTCCTCGGGGCTCCCGCCCGCGAGCTCGGCCGGCGAGCAACGCGGGACGCCGAGCTCGAGCGGGTCGATCGTCCGCTCGACCGCGCGCCCCTCGACCACCTCGCACACGAGGTTCGGCCCGGCCGGCGAAAGCTCGTCGATCCCGTGCGCGCCGTGGACGACGAACGCGCGCCGCGCGCCGAGGCTCGCGAGCACGTCCGCGATCGTCCGTACGAGCTCCGGCGAGTACACGCCGACCACCTGCGACCGCGCGCCGGCCGGGTTCGTCAGCGGCCCGAGCACGTTGAAGACCGTTCGCGTCGCGAGCTCGCGCCGCACCGAGGCAGCGTGCCGCATCGCCGGGTGGTGCGCCGGCGCGAAGAGGAAGCCGAAGCCGAGCTCGTCGATCGAGCGCGCGATCCGCTCCGGGGGCAGCTCGAGCTGGAAGCCGAGCGCCTCGAGCACGTCGGCCGACCCGGACGCCGAGGACACGGCCCGGTTGCCGTGCTTGGCCACGCCCGCTCCAGCCGCGGCCGCGACGAGCGCGGCCGCCGTGGAGATGTTGAACGTTCGCGCGCCGTCGCCGCCGGTTCCGGCCGTGTCCACGAGGTCGTCGCGCTCGGGGCGGACGACGAGGACGTGCGCCCGCATCGCCTCCGCGCACCCCGCGATCTCGTCGGCGGTCTCGCCCTTGGCGCGAAGCGCGACGAGGAAGCCGGCGATCTGCGCGGGCGTCGCCTCGCCGGCCATGACCTCGGCCATGACCGAACGGGCGCCGTCCCGGCCGAGGTCGCGGCCGTCGAGCAGGCGCTGGAGGGCGTCCTGGATCACGTCGCCAGGAAGTTTTGCGCGATCGCGGCGCCGAGCGGCGTCAGCACCGACTCGGGATGGAACTGGACGCCGTCGATCGGCAGCTCGCGATGCCGGACGCCCATCACCTCGCCCTCGCCGCAGGTGGCCGAGACCTCGAGCACGTCCGGAACGGCCGTGGCCGCGAGCGAGTGGTACCTGCCCGCCTCGAACTCGTCCGGAAGCCCCGCGAAAAGGCCGCGGCCGTCGTGCCGAACCGGGCTCGCCTTGCCGTGCACGAGCCGGCGCGCCGGCCCGATCTCGCCGCCGAACGCCTCGACGATCGCCTGGTGGCCGAGGCAGACCCCGAGCGTCGGGACACGGCTCCGACGGACGAGCGCGACGACCCGCGCCGGCGGGCGCCCCGGCCCCGGCGAGATGACGAGCCGCTCCGGCTCGAGCTCCTCCAGCCCTGGCTCGTCGTTCCGCTTCACGACGACCTCCGCGCCGAGCTCCGCGAAAAGGTGCGCGAGGTTGTACGTGAACGAGTCGTAGTTGTCCACAAGGAGGATCACCGCAAGCCCTCCGCTAGGTCGATCGCCTGCTCCAGCGCGGCGAGCTTGCGCAGGCACTCGTCGTTCTCGTCGGCCGGGTCCGAGTCGGCCACGATCCCCGCGCCAGCTTGCAGAAGGGCGACGCCGTCCGAAAGCACGATCGTCCGGATCGCGATGCAGGTGTCGAACGCGCCGCCCGGCAGCGCATAGCCCACCGCACCTGCGTACGGCCCGCGCCGGTAGCCCTCGAGCTCGGAGATGATCTGCATCGCGCGCACCTTGGGCGCTCCCGACACGGTCCCGGCCGGGAAGCACGCGCGGAGGAGGTCGAAAGGCGTCACGCCGTCGCAAAGCTCGCCGGTCACCTCGGAGACGAGGTGCGTGACGTGCGAGAACCGCTCGGGCTCGAGGAACCGCTCCACCCGAACCGTGCCGGGGCGGCACACGCGCGAGAGGTCGTTTCGCCCGAGGTCGACGAGCATGACGTGCTCGGCCCTGTCCTTCTCGGACGCGAGCAGGCGCTCGGCGTCGCCGGGGCCGGGCACGGTCGTGCCCGCGATCGGGTTCAGGCTCGCGCGCCGGCCCTCGGCCTTCACGAGGGTCTCCGGTGAGGAGCCGACGAGCGCGATCCCGTCGAGCTCGAGCAGGAAGTGGTACGGCGAGGGGTTGACGCGCCGGAGCGCGCGGTACAGCGCGAGCGCCGAGGCCGAGGTCGGCCGTTCCGCCCGCTGCGAGATCACGATCTGGAACGCGTCGCCGGCCCTGATGTGCTCCTTCGCGACGACGACCGCGCGCTCGTACGCCGCACCTGTCCCGAAGCGCCGTGTCTCGGACGGCCGAGCCGGACCGTCTGCCAGCGGCGGCACGGCCACGGCGAGAACGGATGCGACCGCCGCCGCGTCGCCCGCCAGCACGTCCGCGACGCCCAACGCGTGGTCGAAGCGCACGAGCGTCTCGGCGACCACGAACCGGCTCTCCGGGAGCGAGGGTCCGTCGTTCGGGAGCGGGACCGTCGGCTCGAGCCGCGCGACGTGGTCGTAGCCGACGAAGCCGACGACCGGCGCGGCGACGGCCTCGGCCTCGGCCTCGGCCAGCTCCACGAGCGAAGACCCGCACCCGACGAAGGAGTACCGCCCGAGGCGGCCCTGCTCCACGGATTCCAGTAAGAAGCTCGCACGTCCGTGCTCCCGCAGGGCGAGGTACGCGCCGAGCGGCGTGATCAGGTCGGTCGGTATGTCGGTCGCGAGAGTCACGAGAAACGAAAAGACCTTCCACACGGAAGGTCTCGAGCGAGCGGAACGGGCTGTGTCGTCGTCGCCGAGCCTAGGCGACGCTCCCGCCCCGCTCGTGGCGCCAAGCCCAGCCCCAGGAGTGCGCGGCGAGAGTCATGTCGATTCAGAGTAGGCAGGCGAGCCCGCGCGAGTCAAGCCGGCCGTCACGAAGGTGACGAGGCAGAGCGCGGCCGCGGCGCAGTACGGCACCGGGTCGCCGAACTGTCCGCCGAGCGTCCCGCCCGCGAGCGAGCCGAGCCCCTCGCCGCTCGCCCAGGCGAGGTTCATCAGCGCGAACGCGAAGCTCTGGTCGAGCCCGGTCCGGTCGGCGCCGGCGGAGAGCATCGCGAGGCCCGGCACCCAGAACCCGCCGAACGCAAGGCCGCCGAGGACGACGAGCGCGGCGACGACCCACGCGTTCGCCGGCCACGGGAACGCGAACGCGAGCGCCATCGACGCGACCAGCGACGCGCGTGCGACGGGGGCGGTGCCGCGGCGGTCGGCGACACGCCCGAGCAGCGGGCTCAGCGCCGCCTCGAGCCCGGCCGAGAGCAGGAACGCGCCGCCGATCGCCGCCGCGCCGAAGCCCAGCCGGGAGAGCCGGAGCGGCGCGAGCACCGAGACGATCCCGAAGAGCATCGCCGCGAGCGCGACGAGCCACATCCCGCGGACGAGCGCCGGCTCGCGGATGCGGCCGCGCAAGGCCGACAGCGTCTGCGGGACGGCCGGCCGCGGCGCGGGGGACGCGACGACGAACGCCGCGATGACGGCGGCCACGACGGGCACCGCCCCGAACACCGGCCGCGTCCCGAGCGATGCCGCCGCCGCGCCGAGCGCCGGCCCGAGCAGCGCGCCGCCGATCGCCGCGCCGAGCGCCGTCCCGATCAGCTGGCCGCGCCGCTCGGCGGGCGCCTCCGCGACGAGCCACGCGAGCGAGCCGGTCCACGTGCACGCGCCGCCCGCGCCCTGGAGGAACCGCGCCGCGTCGAGCAAGAGCGCGTTCGCGCCGAAGCCGAAGACGAGGCTCGTCGCCGCCAGCACCGTCAGGCCGAGGAGGATCGCGGGCTTCGGCCCGACACGTGCCGCGAGCATCCCAGCCGGGATCGATCCGACGAGCGTGCCGACGCCGAACGCCGCGGTCAGGATCCCGGCGCCGGTCTTCGAGAGCCCGAGCGTGTCCGCGTAGTGCGGCAGCAGCGGCGTCAGCGCCGTGAAGAACGTCGTGTCGACGAGCATGATCGCGCTGACGAGCAGGAGCAGACGCCGCACGGCGGCGATGCTACGTACGATCCGCCCGTGGCCGCCGTGCAGCTCCTCCTCGACCTGCTCCGCGCCCGCGGCCCCTCGGGCCGTGAGGACGAGGCGGCCCGCGTGTGGCGCGACGCAGCGGAGGCGTTCGCCGAGGTCACGACCGACGGCCTCGGCTCGTCGGTCGCGCGGATCGGCCCGAGCGACGGCCCGCTCCTCGCGATCGTCGGGCACATCGACGAGATCGGGCTCGCGATCACGCACGTCGACGAGCACGGCTTCGCGTCGTTCGCGACCATCGGCGGCCAGCGCGCCGAGTCGCTGTACGGCCAGCGGGTCGAGATCCTCGCGCGGCGCGCGGGCGGCGGCGACGGAGTCGTGATCCCCGCCGTGATCGGCCGGAAGGAACGCGAGGCGCTCGGGCCGGGCGACGAGCCGAAGCGGACGACCATGGACGAGCTCTTCCTCGACCTCGGCGTGGCGAGCCGCGAGGACGCGCTCGCGCTCGTCCAGCCCGGGGACGTCGTCGTCCAGGTCGGCGAGCCGCTGGAGCTCGCCGGCGGGCGGTTCATCTCGCGCGCGATCGACAACCGGATCGGCGCGTACATCGCGCTCGAGGTCGCGCGGCGGCTCGCGGAGGCGGGCGACCCGCCGCCCGTCGCAGCGGTCGCGGCCGTCGGCGAGGAGGCCGGCGACTACAGCGGCGCGCGCACCGCGCTCTACGCGCTGCGTCCGGCCACGGCCGTCGTCGTCGACGTCACGCCGGCGACCGACGTCCCCGGCGGCGACCCGAGGAAGGGCGGAGAGGCGGCGCTCGGCAAGGGCCCGGCGATCGCGCGCGGCCTCCCGCTCAACCCGAGCGTCGTCGACCGGATGTTCGCGACCGCGGAGGAGGAGGGAATCGCGGTCGCGACCGAGATCGTCACCGGTACGACCCACACCGACGCCGACGCCGTCCATCTCAGCCGTGCCGGCATCCCCACGGGCCTCGTCTCGATCTGCCAGCGGCACACGCACATGCCGATCGAGATGATCGACCTCGCCGATGTCGAGGCGTGCGTCCGGCTTCTGGTCGCCTTCGCGCGGCGAGGTGTTGGCTAGCCTGAAGGCGATGGCCAACCGCTCCGTGATCGTCTCCGCCGTGCGCACGCCGTTCGGCAAGCTCGGCGGCGCGCTCGCCGACAAGCCCGCGACGGAGCTCGGGTCGATCGCGATCCGCGCGGCGCTCGAGCGGATCGGCCTCGCGCCGGACGAGGTCGAGTACGCCATCATCGGCCAGGTCCTCCAGGCGGGAGCGGGACAGGCCCCGGCGAGACAGGCCGCGATCGGCGCCGGAATCCCGAAGGAGGTCGGCGCGGACACGATCAACAAGGTCTGCGCGTCCTCGATCCGCGCGGTCGAGATGGCCGACCAGATGATCCGCGCCGGCGACCACGAGGTGATCGTCACGGGCGGCATGGAGTCGATGTCGAACGCGCCGTACCTCTTGAAGAAGGCGCGGTTCGGCTACCGGCTCGGCGACGGCGTGATCGTCGACTCGATGGTCTACGACGGCCTGACCTCGACCTTCGACGAACGCCACATGGTGCAGCAGGCCTCGTTCGTGGCGCGCGAGCTCGGCATCTCGCGCGAGGACCAGGACGGCTGGGCGCTCCGCTCGCACGAGCGCGCGGTCCGGGCGATCGACGAAGGTCGCTTCGCGGACGAGATCGTTCCCGTCGGCGACTTCGCGGTCGACGAGGGGCCACGGCGCGACACGTCGCTCGAGAAGCTCGCCTCGCTCAAGCCGGTCTTCGACCCCGAGGGGACGACGACGGCCGGGAACGCGCCCGGGGTGAACGACGGCGCCGGCTGCGTGATCGTCACGAGCGAGGAGTTCGCGCGCCGCCGGGGCCTGCCCGTGCTCGCGACGATCCTCTCCCAGGCGTACGTCGCCGACGACTTCGCGTACCTTGCGCGCACCCCGGCGAAGGCCGGCGCGCTCGCGCTCCAGAAGGCCGGCAAGTCGATCGACGACGTGGAGCGCGTCGAGCTGAACGAGGCGTTCTCGTCGGTCGTCCTCAACTCGACGAAGATGCTCGGCGCCGACCCCGAGCAGGTGAACGTGAACGGCGGCGCGGTCGCGCTCGGCCACCCGATCGGCGCCTCCGGCGCGCGCATCCTCGGGACGATGATCTACGAGCTCCGCCGGAACGGCGGCGGGCTCGGGCTCGCGGCGATCTGCTCGGGCGGCGGGCAGGGCGACGCGCTTCTCGTCGAGGTGTGACGCTCGTCCTTCGCGGCGAGCGGGTCGTGCTCCGACCGCTCAGGCCCGACGAGCTCGACGTGCTCGTCGCCACGGTGACGCCGGAGACCTCGGGCCCGGGGGCGCGCGAGCGGCTCGCGCGGCGGATCGAGCGCTCTGGTCGCTTCCTCGACGGATTCCTCGACCTCGGCGTCGAGGTCGACGGCGAGCTGATCGGAGACGTCTCGGCGCGGCGGCCGGCGGCGGCCCTCCCCGCGGGCGTCTTCGAGCTCGGGATCGCGCTCCTCGACGAGCATCGAGGCCGCGGCTACGGCACCGACGCGATTCGCGCGCTGACGCAACATCTCTTCGACCGGCTGGGCGCCGAGCGGGTGCAGGCCTCGACCGACGTCGAGAACGCGGCGATGCGCCGCGTCTTCGCGAAGCTCGGCTTCGTCGAGGAAGGCGTGATGCGCGGCTTCATGCCGGCGGCCGGGCGCCGCGCTGACTACGTCCTGTACGGCGTGACGAAGGCGGAGTGGCCGGCGCGGGGTTGACCGTTCGGAACGGCCGCCGCCACGGCCCGAGCTTGACGTAGCCGATGCGGCCGCGCTTCCGGTAGCCCGCGCGGGCGGCGTCCCGCAGGGCGGCGCGATTCTCGGGCAGGAGAGCGCGAATCGAGCGGCGGAACCCCTCGCGCCGCAGCGCCTCGAAGAGCCGGGCCTGGCTCGCGACGGAGATCCCGCGGCGCCGCACCGACGGGTCGGTGAACGTGTCGTAGTGGTAGATCTCGCCGTCGGCGAGCCGGAGCGGGAGATCGAGGTACTCGATCCGCGGCGCGCCGGTCGCGAGCCAGCGGACGGCGACGAGCCGGCCGCCGCTCCAGGCGGCGAAGCAGCGGTGGCCGTCCGCGAGGCGTTGCTCGGCGCGCCGGCCCTCGCCGGGCCGGAGCGCCTCGTAGGCGTCGAGGCCGGACCCGTCGAGGTAGCCGTAGGCGAGCTCGACCGGCACGTCCGCGTCGAGCGGTTCGCCGAGATCGCGCTCGACCAGCACGAGTCGGCGGTAGACGGTCTCGCCCGCGGCTCGCGCGACGAGCGACCGCACGCCCTCCGTCCTGGACACCTCGGCCGCGCGAGCGAGCGCCAGGCGAACCGTCCAGTGTCGCACCCCGGGCGCCGTCGGGCCCATGGAGCGCGCGCGCGTCACGCCGCCAGTCTCGCCGATGCGCCGGCCCGCGGGCGGATAGCCTGCGGCGTCATGCGGTTCGAGCACGTCCTCGTCGTCGGCGCGGGCCAGATGGGCGGCGGGATCGCGCAGGTCGTCGCCGCCTCCGGGCGCCGCGTCTCGCTCTACGACGCCGCTCCCGGGGCGGTCGAGCGCGGGCTCGAGACGATGCGCGGCAGCCTCGCGCGCCTGGCCGAGAAGGGCGGGGCCGATCCGGACGAGGTGCTCGCGCGGGTCGAGCCCGTCTCGGACGTCGTCCCTGCCGACCTGATGATCGAGGCCGTGGTCGAGGACGCGCACGTCAAAGAGGACGTGTTCCAGCAGGCGGACGGGGTCTCGCCCGAAGAGGCCGTCCTGGCCTCGAACACCTCATCGATCCCGATCACGTCGCTCGCGGCCGTGACCTCACGGCCGGACCGGGTGATCGGCATGCACTTCTTCAACCCGGTCCCGGTACTGAAGCTCGTCGAGGTGATTCGGGGCCTCGAGACCTCCGACCAGACCGCGGCGGCGATCGTCGCGCTCGCCGAAGACCTCGGGAAGACCCCGGCCGAGGCACGTGACTTCCCCGGCTTCGTCTCGAACCGGATCCTGATGCCGTTCATCAACGAGGCGGCCTACGCGCTGCTCGAAGGGGTCGCGGAGCCGGAGGCGATCGACACGATCGCGAAGCTCGGCTTCGCGCACCCGATGGGGCCGCTGGCCCTGGCGGACCTGATCGGCCTGGACACGTGCGTCGCGATCATGGATGTCCTGCACGAGGGCCTCGGCGACCCGAAGTACGCGCCCTGCCCGCTCCTGCGCCAGTACGTCCAGGCGGGCCGCCTGGGCCGCAAGAGCGGACGCGGCTTCTACAAGTACACGTAAGAGGCACTCAAGCCGTCCGCGCCCCGCGCCGATAGCGCAAGGGAGCTGTCGAAGAAGGGGGACGTTTGAGACTGCTGCTGGTCGACGACGACGACGGGCTCCGAGCGCTGCTTCGGACGACCTTCGAGGTCGTCGACATCGAGGTCGACGAGGCCCGCGACGCGCGCGAGGCCGAGCGGCGGATCGCCGAGAGCCGGCCGGACGTGATCGTTCTGGACGTGCTCATGCCGGGCGAGTCCGGGCTCGACTTCTGCCGCCGGCTCAAGGCCGATCCGGCCAGGTCCGACATCCCCATCGTCCTCCTGACCGGGTCCGACGGGGGCACGCTGGTCGCGTCGGACGCGGCCGGGGCGGACGCGTTCGTCCGGAAGCCGTTCAGCCCGCTCGAGCTGCTCGCGGTCGTGGAGCGGCTCGCCGGCGGCCTCTACGGCGTCCCGTTCCGAGCCGGTCAGAAGAAGGATCCCGAGGAGCAGCTGCTCCTCTACGCGCGCGACCTCCGGCATCTGCTCGAGCTCGAGCGCGGCCAGCGCGTCCTGCTCCAGAACGCGTACCGCGAGACGGTCGCGGCGCTCGCGAGCGCGCTCGAGTCGAAGGACACCGGCACGCGCGCGCACTCGCAGCGGGTGCAGCAGTATGCGATCGAGCTCGCGCGGGCCGTCGCGCCGGAGCTCGCGTCCGACCCGTCGACCGAGTACGGCTTCCTCCTCCACGACGTCGGCAAGATCGGCATCCCCGACAGCGTGCTCCGCAAGCCCGGGCCGCTGACCGAGGGCGAGCGCCGGCTGATGCAGACCCACACCCTCCTCGGCGAGCAGGTGCTCGGCAGCGTCGCGTTCTTCCACGGCGAGGGCTTGCGCGTCGTGCGCTCGCACCACGAGCGGTGGGACGGCGGCGGCTACCCGGACGGCCTGGCCGGCGACGACGTGCCGCTGGCCGCACGCGTCTTCGCGGTCGCGGACACGCTCGACGCTATGACGTCCGACCGGCCGTACCGCAGGGCCGGCTCGTGGGAGGCGGCGCGCGACGAGATCGTCCGCCTCGGGGGGAAGCAGTTCGACCCCGACGTGGTCGTCGCCTTCCGGGACCGCGAGCCGGAGCTCCGCGAGATCTGCCGGCAGTTCGAGTACGCGGCCTGAAGCTTCGGACTACGAACTTTTTGCCGCGTCTCGCGTCTCACTAGGCGCTAACCGAAATCGGGGGGTTCCGAACTGGCCAGGCATCCACGCCCGCGCTTGGTGGGCGTCGCCGCGACCGCGGCGATCTTCGGCGTAGGGCTCGTCGCAGCGTTCGCCACGACGGGCGTCGCCGCCCCGCAGCAAACCACGACCTCGTCGATCACGAGCTCGACCTCGAGCACGAGCACGACCTCCAGCACCAGCACGACCGGCTCCACCTCGACGTCCACGTCGGCGACGCCGACGACGTCCACGTCGTCCACGTCGTCCACGTCGTCCACGATGACCTCGACGCCGACCTCGACCGTCACCAGGACCGTCACCATCCCGGCGCCGTTCCAGTCGGTTCCCGGTCGAGGTCACGTCCGCGACGAACGGCTGGCGACCGGCCACCTCGTCCCGGGGTCGAAGCTGCGCGTCGTCCGCGGCGGCGCAGCCGTCGTGTTCCTGCGTGCACGGAAGCCGGGCGACTCCCTCCTCAGCGTGGTCTCGATCCGGCGCCTCGTGCAGCTCCGAGTTCGCCCGTAGGGGTCTGGGCGGCGGTCGCGGCGCGATCCCGCGCTCGCGGCCGCCGCCTGCGGGCGAGAGTCGAAACAGGGCGCTCTATCCTTCGGCCGGAATGGACTTCGCACTCAGCGACGAGCAGCGCGAGATCCAGGCGCTCGCTCGCGACTTTGCCGCGGCCGAGATCGAGCCGAACGCGGCTGACTGGGACCGAGCGCACGGCTTCCCGCCGGAGCTGCTCGGCAAGCTCGCCGAGCTGGGGCTGATGGGCGTCTGCGTCCCCGAGGCCTACGGCGGCGCGGGCGCCGACTTCGTCTCGTACGTCCTCGTGCTCGAGGAGCTCTCGCGTGCCGACGCGGGCGTGGGCGTCACAGTGGCCGTGCACACGAGCGCCGTCACGTTGCCGATCCTCGGCTTCGGGACCGACGAGCAGCGGAGCCGCTTCGTGCCGCCGCTCGCGCGCGGCGAGGCGCTCGGAGCGTTCGCCCTGACGGAGCCGGAGGCCGGCTCGGACGCGGGGTCGCTGCGCACCGCCGCCGTGCCCGACGGCGACGGCTGGCGCCTCTCCGGCGCGAAGCAGTGGATCACGAACGGCCGCGATGCAGGCACGATCCTCGCGTTCGCCCGTACCGACCCGGACACGCCGGGCCCTCGCGGCGTCTCGGCGTTCGTGCTCGACCGCGACCACGTGCGCGTCACTCGCGAGGAGGAGAAGCTCGGGCTCAACTCGTCGTCGACTGCCGACCTCGTCATCGACGCCGAGGTCGGGCGCGACCGGCTGCTGCACGAGGAGGGCAAGGGCTTCCGCGTCGCGATGACGACGCTCGACGGAGGCCGGATCGGGATCGCGGCGCAGGCGGTCGGGATCGCGCAGGCGGCGTACGACGTCGCGCGGCAGTACGCGCTCGAGCGGCGGCAGTTCGGCAAGCGGATCGCGGACTTCCAGGCGATCCAGTGGAAGCTCGCCGACATGGCGACCGAGATCGACGCGGCGCGGCTGCTGGTTCACCGGGCGGCCTGGCGCCGCGAGCAAGGCCTGTCGCACGCGCTGGAGGGGGCGCAGGCGAAGCTGTTCGCATCCGAGATGGCGCGCCGCCAGACCGCCGAGGCGATCCAGATCCTCGGCGGCTACGGCTACACGAAGGAGTTCCCGGTCGAGCGCTACTACCGCGACGCGAAGATCACCGAGATCTACGAGGGCACGAGCGAGATCCAGCGGCTCGTGATCGCGCGCTCGATCCTCGGGCTCGCGGAGCGCGCGCTCGCGCAGGGCTGAGCGCCGCTACGGACGCCACTCGTAGCGGGCATCGGGCTCGCGCTCCTCGTTGGCCGCGCCGTCGGTGAGCTCGGCGAGCTGCAAGCCGTGCCGCTCGTAGAAGCGCCGCGCGCCTTGGTTGCGCTGGAACACCCACAGGTGGAAGCCCGCGGGCCGTAGCTCCTTCGCCTTCGCGAGCAGTGCCGAGCCGACTCCGGCGCCGCGCGGATCGGCATAGATGTGCCCGAGAAGCGAGCCGTCCAGCGAGACGAAGCCAACGACGCGACGCGTGGCGTCCTCCGCGACCCAGACCTCCGTCGTAGCCAGCAGCCCGCTCAGAAACGCGCGATCCTCCTCCGGCGTGTGCAGCCGCGGGATGTACTCGAACATCCCCTCGCGGGCGTGCGCGAAGACTTCGGCCACGCCGTCCAGGTCGTCCGCCGTCGCCGGCCGCAGCCGCATCGGCGCGTAATCTAGGTGGCGTGAGGCAGCGCGACGAGCCCGTCCGGCTGACGCGGATCTACACCCGCGGCGGCGACGCGGGCGAGACCTCGCTCGGCGACGGGTCGCGGGTGCCGAAGCTCGACTGCCGGATCGGCGCGTTCGGCGCCGTCGACGAGCTGAACGCCCAGATCGGCGTCGCACTTGCGGACGGCGTCCCCGAGGACATGCGCGCGCCGCTCGAGCGGATCCAGAACGAGCTGTTCGACGTCGGCGCGGACCTGTCCGTCCCGTACGGCGTCGGCGACGGCCGGCTCCGGATCGACCAGGAGCGGATCGACGAGCTCGAGCGCCTTTGCGACCGCTTCAACGAGGAGCTGCCGGAGCTCAAGAGCTTCGTCCTCCCGGGCGGGACGCCGGCCGCGGCACGCCTCCACGTTGCGCGCACCGTCTGCCGGCGAGCCGAGCGCGACGCCCTCCTCGCCGCGCGGGAGGTCGAGGTGAACCCGCTCGTCCTGCGCTACCTGAACCGGCTCTCGGACCTGCTCTTCATCCTCGCCCGAACCGCGAATGCGGACCAAGCGGGCGAGCCGCTCTGGAAGCCGGGCGGCGAGCGCTAGACGCGGAGAAGCGCCGCGAGCGCCGTCGCGGCCTGGGCCGGCGGCATCTGGCTGACCGTCACGCCGAACCGGGCCGACGGGGCTGATCCTCCACTCCCCCGGCCCCACCGACGACGCTCGAAAGGTAGTCCGTCCTCCGAAACGAAATAAGGTCCCGTGGTGGCCGATGGGACGACAGCTCCGCGCAGCCGCCAGGCCCCGATCCGCATCGGCGCGGTTGTCGCCGTCGCGGTCGCGTTCGTCGTCTGGCTTCTCGTCGGCGGCAACGACAATTCGTCCTCCAGGGCGAAGACCAGCACCGTCCAGTCGACCGCGCCGACGAGGACGACTCGGCCCCCGCGTGAGACCGTCAAGGAGGTGAGCGTGCAGTCTCTCCGCGCGCTCGCCGAAGCCTCCGACCACCCGATCTACTGGGCCGGCGCGGAACCCGACGTGAAGTACGAGCTCACACGGGTCACGGACGGCCGCATCTACATCCGCTACCTGCCCAAGAGCGTGCCGATCGGCGACAAGCACCTGTACCCGATCGTCGCGACCTATCCCGTGGCGAATGCTTACAGGGCCATCCGAACGGCTGCGAAGGAGTCTGGCGCGGTCACCTTCCACACGAAGCGGGGCGGGCTCGCGGTCTACAACCAGAGCGCGCCGACGAACGTCTACCTGGCCTACCCCGGCTCGAAGTATCAGGTCGAGGTGTTCGACCCGAATCCGAGCCGCGCGCGGCGGCTCGTGAAAACCGGCGCAGTTCGCCCGATCGTCTGACGACGCTCCTCGCCGCCTGGGTGCTCCTGCCGCTCGTGCTGGGCGCGCTAGCGCTCGGCTCTGGCCTCCTGCTGGAGCTGGCGGGAGGCGTGACTCTGCCTTGGCCGCTCCTTCTCCCCGCCGGCTTCGCGCTCGTCGTCGTCGCGTCGCAGTTCCCGACGCTCTCCGGGGGAACGGCGGTGTTCGCGGCGCCGCTCGTTGTCGCGCTCGCCGTGATCGGGCTCAGCCTCGCCCCGCGCCGCGTGCTGGCCGTCGACCCATGGGGCGCGGCAGCTGGACTCGCCGCCTACCTCGCCTACGGCGCGCCGACGATCCTCACGGGGCGCGCGACCTTCGACGGCTACATCAAGCTCGACGACACCGCGACGTACCTGGCGATGCTGGACCGGATCGAGGGGCACGGGCGCGACTTGTCCGGCCTTCCGCTTTCGACGTACTCGCGGACCCTGCATACGAGCCTCGCGTTCGGCTATCCCGTCGGCTCTTTCGCGCCGCTCGGCGTTGTGCAGCGCTTACTCGGGATCGACGCCGCCTGGCTGTGGCAGCCCTACCTCGCGCTCTTGGGCGGGCTGCTCGCGCTAGCGCTCTACGCGCTAGCGCGCCACGCTGTGCCGTCTCGGCCGCTCCGCGCCGTCGTCGCCTTCGTCGCCGCGCAGCCAGCCATCCTTTACGGCTACTCGGTCTGGGGCGGGATCAAGGAGCTCGCGAACGCCGTCCTCCTCGCGGTTCTCGCCGCCTGCGTCGCGCCGTTGCTCGAGAACAACTCGGCCCGCGCCGCGCTCCCGCTCGCGGCCGCCGCGGCGGCGGTCGTGGGTGTGATGAGCGTCGGCGGCGCGATCTGGCTCGCGCTTCTCGTCCCTGCTCTCGCCCTCGTCGTCGTCTTACGCGGCGCCAGGCTCGCAGCGCGGGCGGTCGGCATGTTCGCCGGAGCGGCCGTCGTCCTGGCGATCCCGCCCATCGTGGCCGCATTCACCTGGCTGGGCCACGCGGGTGCCTTCACGAGCGACACAGAGCTCGGGAACCTCGTCGGGCCACTTCGCTTCATCCAGGTGGCCGGCATCTGGCCGAACGGCGACTTCCGGCGCCCGCCGCACGACCTCGCGCCGACGTACGTCCTCGTTGCGCTCATCTTCGTCGCCGCCGCAGCGGGCGTCTTGTGGGCGTGGTCGAGACGCGCGTGGGAGACGCTCCTTTATGCCGCCGGCGCGCTCTTCGGCGCAGTGTTGCTCTTCGAGGCCGGCTCGCCGTGGGTGGCGGGGAAGTCGCTCGCGAGCGCCTCGCCCGCATTCGTGCTGCTAGCGCTGACGGCCGCTGGCGCGCTCGCGCTCGCCGGACGCCGCGTCGAGGCGGCGGTGCTCGCCGCCGCGGTCGTCGGCGGAGTCGCGTGGTCGAACGTCCTCGCCTACCGCGAGGTGTGGCTGGCCCCGCGCGCCCGCCTCGCCGAGCTCGAGTCGATCGGCGAGCGCTATGCCGGCGAGGGACCGGCGCTGATGACGGAGTTCGACCCGTACGGCGCGCGCCACTTCCTCCGCCGCCTGGACGCGGAAGGCGCGTCCGAGCTGCGGTACCGCTTCATCCCGCTCCGCTCGAACCAGCCGCTACAGCCGCTCGCCTACGCCGATATCGACCGCTTCCGTCTGGACGCGATCGAGGTCTACCCGACGCTCGTCCTGCGCCGCTCGCCCGTCGCGAGCCGGCCGCCCTCCGAGTACCGCCTGGTCGAGCGGCGGCATTGGTACGAGGTCTGGCAGCGCCGGCCGGGCGCGGCGCGGATCCTCGAGCACCTCCCCCTGGGCACCGAGACCGACCCGGGCGCCGTCCCGAGTTGCTCGTCGGTGCGACGGCTCGCGGCGCTCGCCGGAGTGCGGCGGCTCGTCGCCGCGCCGCGGGAGCACGTCGCCGTCTTCTCCGTCGCCGGCTCGCCGTTCGCGACGAGCTTCCACACGACGGCAGGTGCCTACGACGTCTGGGTCGGCGGCTCGTTCCTCGGCCTGGTCTCAGCGGCGGTCGACGGACGCCGCGTCGGCGTCGCGCGCCACCAGCTCGAGTGGACGGGGCAGTACGTCGACCTCGGCTCGACTAGGCTCGGCAGCGGCGACCACCGGCTGACGCTCTCGCTCACGACCGGCGGCTGGCGGCCCGGCTCGCGCGGTGTCTCGCCGTTCCCGCTCGGACCGGTCGCGGTAGCGCCGGACGTGTCGGTGCGATTGGTGTCGCTCCCGCCGACCCGGGCGGCCTCGCTCTGCGGGCAGCGGCTCGACTGGATCGAAGCCGTGGCTTGAGGCGTCGCTCGGGATGCCGCCTTCAGGACCGGCGGGTTCCCGGCGCGTCGGTCTGAACCGACCGGTCGACATGCTGGACTGAATTTCGAACGGCGTCCTTAAGGATTCCCGCAGATCGCGTACGCGGTCGCGCGCGCGGTGTTCGATCCGGTCATGGTGGTCGTGACGATGCCGACGACCGTCCAGACCGTCGAGCTGCTCGCGTAGGACTCGAGCATTGCCGTCCGCTCTCGCTGGGCTGTCGCCGTAACCTGGCCGCCACCGCCGAGCACGACCTTACCGCCGGTGCACGTGGCCGTGTCGCTGAAGGTCGTTCCGGCGTTCGGGTTGCTCGACGTGCTACTGCCGGCGCCGTCCTGGACGATCGACGCGCCCGTCGACGGGCCGGTCGGTCCTCTCGCGCCCGTCGAGCCCTTTGCTCCGGTCGTGCCCTTGGCGCCCGTCGGGCCCTTCGAACCGGTCGGCCCGCGGGATCCGGTCGGGCCCTTCGCTCCCGTCGCACCCTTCGCGCCGGTGGCGCCCTTGGCTCCAGTTGCGCCCTTCGCGCCGGTGGCGCCCTTCGCGCCGGTGGCGCCCTTCGAGCCGGTCGGGCCCTTGGTGCCGGTGGCGCCCTTTGAGCCTGTGGCGCCCTTCGCCCCGGTCGGCCCCTTCACGCCCGTAGGCCCGCGCGCACCAGTCGGACCACGCGCGCCGGTAGCTCCCTTGGCTCCGGTGGCGCCCTTGGCTCCGGTGGCGCCCTTGGCTCCGGTGGCGCCCTTGGCGCCGGTCGCACCGCTTGCTCCCGTTGTGCCCTTTGCGCCAGTCGCGCCCTTCGCGCCGGTCGGGCCGCGCGCCCCAGTTGCGCCTTTTGCGCCTGTTGCTCCCTTTGACCCCGTTGTCCCCTTCGGGCCGGTGGCGCCCTTGGCTCCGGTGGCGCCCTTGGCACCGGTGGCTCCCTTGGCGCCGGTGGCTCCCTTGGCTCCGGTCGTGCCCTTGGCTCCAGTCGTGCCCTTGGCGCCGGTCGCGCCCTTGGCGCCGGTCGCACCGTTTGCTCCCGTTGCGCCCTTTGCGCCGGTCGGGCCGCGCGCCCCAGTTGCGCCTTTTGCGCCTGTTGCTCCCTTTGACCCCGTTGTCCCCTTCGGGCCGGTGGCGCCCTTTGCGCCGGTCGCACCCGTTCGGCCCGTCGCACCCGCTGCACCGG
>Ga0081539_10003710_pt1 | contig 18198 bp, 19 predicted proteins | sample TabmetS4T2R2_FD_71023 | JGI IMG/M metagenome (GOLD analysis project Ga0081539, IMG submission 71023) | Tabebuia heterophylla rhizosphere microbial communities from the University of Puerto Rico - S4T2R2 | ecosystem: Host-associated > Plants > Roots > Rhizosphere ...
CCAGCGCGGCCTCGATGCGACCACTGTCGTCGCCACGCTGCTCACCTCGCCAACGCGAATCGTCTCGCCACACCTGCGGACCGCCGTCGCGATACACTGACCCGCTAAACAGAGACCTCCCAATTTCCAACTCCCAACTCATGAAGCCTCTTTCAGCGTTTGGAGGTTGGTCGTTGGAAGTTGGGAATTTTCCACCGGCAGTTCCTCCAGATGCGCCAGCTCCACCGACGCGACGCGGCGCGTTTCGACCGGCCGATCGTGCAAGACGCGCCCATCGCGGAACGCAACGATGCGCGTGCCGTACTCGGCGATGTCGGGCTCATGGGTCACGAGAACGATCGTCAGGCCCTGTTCCTCGTTGAGGCGCTGGAAGATCCCCATCACCTCGATACTGGTGCGCGTATCGAGATTTCCCGTCGGCTCGTCAGCAAGCAGCAACGTCGGCGTGTTCACCAGTGCCTGCAGCGTGCCGGTGGCCTCGATCGTCTGCACGATGTCGCCGCGGGTGACCGGCGCAGTGACGAAGTCCGGCGCGGTGTCCGCGTTACTGCGGTAATACGCCGCCACTGAAACGGTCACGATCGCAATCACCGAGATGATGAGGAACGCTGTGCGCTTCATGTCCCTATTGAACGGAAGGACCATGACGCGGTGGTGGCGTAGACGTGAAATGTCCACTGCACTCTGTCACCGTTTCGTCACAGTCAAACCACAGCCCTGCCACTCCATCGCACTACACTGGACGCGTGGAGTCACACGCAGGCCCTCCCAACGTGCTGGTTGTCGAGGATGAATCCAATATCCGCGAGCTCGTGGCGCTCCACCTGCGCCTGGAAGAGCTGACACCTGTCGAGGCGGGCGATGGCAATGCCGGGCTCGAGCTCGCGCGCGCGCGCCCGTTCGATCTCATCGTCCTCGACCTCATGCTGCCCGGGCTGGATGGCGTCACCGTCTGTCGAGCGATCAGACGCGATTCCATTAATGCCGACACGCCGATCCTGATGCTCACCGCGCGGCGCGAAGAGTCCGACAAAGTCGTGGGGCTCGATAGCGGCGCCGACGACTATCTGACCAAACCGTTCGGCATCCGCGAGCTGATGGCGCGTGTGCGTGCGCTGCTGCGGCGCGGTCATGCCAAACGCGAGCGTGCCGCGAACGGGACGGCACTGGGTCCGGTCGCCTACAAGCACATCGAGGTCGATCCCTCCCGGCGCCGCGTGCTCGTGCACGGCAAGGAAGTGGAGCTCACCTTCAACGAATTCGAGCTCCTCTACGTCCTGCTGTCACATCCAGGTATCGTCTTCAGTCGGGAGGCGCTCCTCAGTCGCGTCTGGAAGGACGAGACGTTCGTGACCGTGCGCAGCGTCGATACGCTGATCAAGCGGCTGCGGAAGAAAATTGAAGACGACTCGGCGAATCCACACGTCGTGTTGACCGTATGGGGGGCAGGATACAAAGCGGCCGACGTATGACGCTGTCCTGGTACAAGAGCCTCTACTGGCGTGTCGCTCTTGGTCTGATCGCATTCCTCGCCCTGATGCTCGCGGCCGAAGCCGCGCTCTTTCTTTGGACCACCGATCGCATCGCCGGCTCGATGCCCGCGCGTTCGCCACGGCGGCTTGCCGTGCTGATCGCGTCGGACCTGGGCACCGCGATCGCGGCCGATCCAAAGCTCGAGATCGAGAAATACGTGCGCGAACAGTACGGCAACGTCCTCCAGACGTTTCTGGTCATCATGCGCGACGGTCGCGTGACGGCCAATCACGATGACGTCCCGCAGGAATACCTGCTGGCCGCTCGCGCAGCGGCGTTGAACCCGCGGACATTCGAGCCGCGCTTTGGTCGGCGGGGCGGATTCGGACCTGGCGAGAGCGAACCGGATCGCCGTTTCGGTCGCGGACCTGGTCCACGACAGGATGGGTTCGATCGCCGCCCCGAACCCGATCGGCGCGACGACGGAGACCCTGGTCCGCCATTGTTCGCGGGCGGTCCTCCTCCCGATGAGGGACCAGGTTCGCGTGGGTACGGTCCGACCGAATGGGCGCTCATCGTAGTTGCCGGCACAGCGCAAGGCCGCGTGGTCGTCCTTCCTGGGCCGACCTATCAGGACATCGTGCGGGAGTTCGGTCCCAGCATGGGACTGCTCGCTGGCAGCGTTCTCACCGTCGGTGCCGTCGCGATCGCGCTCGTCGTGTTCGGCCCGACTCGACGACGACTGAAGCAGGTGCAGGACGCGACCGAGCGTCTGGGCGCCGGGGATCCGGCTGCCCGCGCTCCGGAAGAAGGCGGCGATGAAGTGTCGGCGCTCGCGCGCTCGTTCAATCGCATGGCGGACGAACTGACCAATCGCGCACGAGCGCTCGAGTCGTCCGACAAGGCCCGCCGCCAGTTGCTCGCCGACGTCTCGCACGAGCTGATGACGCCGTTGACGGCCATGCGCGGCTACATCGAAACGCTGGCCATGCCCGACCTCGCACTCGATGCGACGACACGCGAGCGCTACGTGGGCATCATCGAGGACGAGACGCACCGCATGGAGCGGATTATCGGCGACCTGCTCGACCTGGCGCGACTGGAAGGCGGCGGCACGACGATGAGACGCGACCGGGTGCCGGTGGCGATGCTGTTCGATCGCGTGGCGTCACGACACGAACGTGAGATGGCCGAGCGTCACGTACGGCTCACCAACCACGTCGACGCCGGCGCGCAGCTCATGGGTGATCCGGATCGTCTCGAACAGGCGCTGCAGAACCTGGCGGCCAATGCCCTGCGACACACGCCTGACGGAGGTGAGATTCAACTCGCAGCCACAACAGACAACGGGCGTGTGCTGATCAGTGTCCGCGACACCGGGACGGGCATCGCGTCCGAGCACCTGCCGTTCATCTTCGATCGCTTCTACAAGGTCGACGCGTCGCGCAAAGCGGCGGGCGGCAGCGGCCTCGGCCTCTCCATCGTCCGGGCCATCGTCGAGCGCCACGGCGGAACCATCCAGGCGGCGAACCATCCCGACCGCGGCGCAGTCTTCACGATCACGCTGCCCGGAAGCCCATCGTAGTGTCGGCTCTCGTAGTGTCCGGCTCTCGTAGTGTCCGGCTTTAGCCGGACCTCGCAGGTGTCGCTCCCTCCGCTGACCTTTCGCGAGGACTCGCGATGTCCGCGAAAGCGATGGCCATCGTCAGGAATCCGCGCAATTCGGACACCTCGACAAGGTACGGCCATTGCCTCGGTTGAATGGGTGGTGGTTGGTAAGGTCGTGAGTGCTTCCTGGTTAGGGCGCCGTGTCCACTATCCACGAACCACCATCCACCACCCAGCTCGGAGGTTCTCGTCGTGAAGCGCTTACGGATTCTCTTCACATTCTTCGTTGGGGCGATGCTCATCACGCCTGTCATCGCGGATGCACAAGTGCGTGGCCGAGTGGGCGTGCGCGTCGCGTCGCCGCGCGTCGGGGTGGCCGTCGGCGGTGGTTTCTACCGTCCGTATTACCGCGCCTACTACTATCGACCGCTGTTCTACGACCCGTGGTACTGGTATCCGTCGCCGTACTGGTACCCGCCGTCCTATGGGTATCAATCGCCGTACTACTACGGCGGCGGCGCGTCGCTGCGGCTCCAGGTCTCGCCGCGCGAAACTGAAGTGTTCATCGATGGCTACTTCGCCGGAACGGTGGACGACTTCGACGGCTTCTTCCAGCGGTTGAATGTCGAACCCGGCGAACACGATCTCGAGCTGTATCTGCCAGGGCATCGCAGCATGCAGCAGAAGGTCTATCTGCAGCCGGGAAAAACGTTCCGCGTGCGTCACGACATGGAATCGCTGCGGCCGGGCGACGCTGAACCCGTGCGACCTGCAGGTGGTCCGGCGCCAACGACAGCCAACACCAGACGCGGACCCACCTCGGCCAATGTGCCTGATCCACCGGAGCGGCGCGGGCCCGTCGAATCGAGAGAACCGAGGACGTCGCCGGCGCGCGTCAACGACTACGGCACGCTCGCCTTGCGCGTGCAGCCCACGGATGCCGAGGTCCTTATCGACGGTGAAAAATGGGCTGGATCGCAGGGCGACGATCGTCTGGAAGTACAGCTCCCGACCGGTCAGCACAACCTCGAGGTGCGCAAGGACGGCTTCCGGATCTACTCCACCGACGTCACGATTCGTGGCGGCGAGACGTCGACGCTCAACGTCGCCTTGCGAAGGCAATGATGCGGGGCGTGCGATCATGGCGGCCGCTCTAATCGCTGGCGTGTCGGGCGGCTCCGCCATCGCCGAGGAGACGGCCGCACCTGCCTCACCGCAGAAGGCGCTGGTGCTCGAACAGATCCATAGCCGTTCGTAATTGCCCCTAAGGTGCCGCTGCACGGGGTTGCGCCTCGCATCACGCGCTCAGAATTCGGTGCCGTTGGCGACAAATAGTCGACGCATGAGAGAGCGCGTGATCGATGGTCGGTCCCAGGGGCTCGTTCCTCCGATACCAACCCACACCGATGTGCCGTGCATCGAATGCACGCTCTCGCGCGTCGCTGCGGCTCGCAGCGGTCCGGAATGGAACAGCGTCAAAACGATGGGCACGGAGACACTAGCAGCGCGAGGACCGGAACACGGCCACGAGGGCAGGGGAACTGGCCCTGCGTCGAACGGCCACGGCCAACACGATTGCGAGACGCGCGCGCCGCACGGCAACGGTCAAGGCAATGCCGGAGCGGGGCGCGGCCACTCGTCGCACGAATCCGCCGACGACTGCGCACCATCACAATTCGGAGGCAACGAACCGGGAATTGACGCGCCGCCGCCGGACATCTCGTTCGATTTTCCCTCCACCATCAACGAGAGCCTGGTAACTCGCGGCGATCAGCCGGAGACGACACAGGTCCCGGAACCGACATCGCTCGTCCTCTTCGGCGGAGGGTTGATGGCGGGCGTTCGCGCGTATCGAAGGCGGCGGTGCGAGATCCGTTGAAAGACGCGACCGGCACCATCGCCGTCGCCTTCGGCCGATCGTCAAATGTGGTTCAATAGCCTCCAGGCATGCATCGCCGCGCCTTCTGGAGGACTGTCACCCTGGACCGATCGGATCTCCTGGATCGTCTGCTCGCGTTTTTGCGCGAGCACCGTGTTCGGTTCTGCGTGATCGGCGGGCAAGGCGTAAACGCATACGCAGAGCCAGTAGTCAGCCTCGATTTGGATCTGGTGCTCGGCGTGTCCGATACCGAACATGTGTTCGCGTCGCTGAGAGAGGCGTTTATCCTCGAGCGTTTCGCGCACAGCCTGAACGTCTCCGCGCCAGGCAGCGACCTTCGGGTCCAAATCCAGACTGATCCTCGCTATCTACCGTTTGTGGAGCGCGCTGCGGATCGAGAGGTTCTCGGAGAGCGTTTGCCTGTAGCGGCCATTGAAGATGTTCTTCAGGGCAAGGTGTGGGCTGCCTCCGATCCAGCTCGGCGCCCAAGCAAACGGCAGAAGGATCTGGCTGATATCGCGCGACTCCTCGAGGTCAGGCCAGACCTGCGCCCGCGTGTGCCTCTCGAAATTCTGGAACGACTGTTTTAGGACGCTGGAACATCTGGGCGCGGCGAGGCGCCAGGGAGCGACGTCGCAGCTTCAATGAGGTCGTCGTTCTTCAACGACGGAAACGGCCGACGGCGTAAGCCGCTGCGGCATACAGTTCACCCACGGATTTCGAGCGGTGCTCGCTTGCCCGCCCTTCACGGACAGCGAATTGTACCCAATCCAACCAAATCGAGCCAAATCACCAAGAATCGACGCGCGAGCGATCCCGACATCTTCGAGATCACCTGACCGCTCGCGAGCCGCTACAGACGGCAGCGAATCGTATCCAGTTGTCAAAGAGCGAAAGGACGCAAGGTGTTACCCCCTACTCCGCAGCGTGCTCGCCAAGGCGCTCGAGAATGCGCCGCCGTTCTTCCTCGTCGAAGTCGTCATGGTACAGACGCTCGAACAACGCCTGTCGCACTTCCGCCTCAGTCATCGATCCGCGCGTGCGGCGTAGGTCGGCAAGCACGAGGGCACGTGCCATGTCGAACATCTCCGACATCATACGCACACGCTCCGGGCCCGAGCGAGCGGCAAGCAGCGCGTCGAATTGTGCCTCCACGTCAGGCGGCGTATCGCGGCTCATTTCAGATGCCCCAGCATCGACTGCACGGTGAGAACCGCTGCCCAGCGCTCGAGATAGACCCAGTCGAGCACAAGGCGCTGCGATTGCAGCACCGCTTTCACATCCCGCATTTGAATCTCCGAGCGCGAGTCTTTCGCCCAGACCAGTTTCGACAGGACCAGGTCTTCGGGCGCGACCATCCAGACGTCCTGATCGTCCAGCCGAACGACACGGCGGCGAGCAAACTCCTCCACTCGATACGCATCGTCCTTCCGGACAACGAAGTCGACTTTGACGATGGCCGTCTCGTGAATCAGATTGAACATGGCGCGCCGGCGGATCGCATCCGTCACGCTTTTCTCGTCACCAGCGAACTCCTCGCCGACAGCTGTCAACAAACGACGCGCGTCTTCAGGCCGGACCTCAACGACGATATCGATGTCGCGCGTCATCCGCGGACGGCCATAGTGGCCGGCGGCGATCGAGCCGGTGATCATGTACCGCACGCCGGCGCGTTCCAAGCGCTCCGTAACCATCTTGAGAACCGAGAGTTGGTCGAGCATCGGCTTTATCAGCGTCAGGCTACCAGCGTCTCCTTGCCGTCAACGCGACCCTCTGAGATCGGCCGCCGTTACGAGGAACGACCACGTCAATGACACCGACTTCCCCGATCACGACCGGTCCGCGAATCGCGGGAGAAAGGTCAGCTCGACTTCAGCAACGAGGCCAGCCAACAGTGAAGGGCGCCGACAGACTCGCGGACGGAGCATGATTACCGCGTCCGTCGTACTCTCGTGACGGACGCGTGCCCTCGGAAGCCCAAATCCGTCGTAGTCACTTAGCGCCGTTATTTTGTCTCGAGGCCTGCTGTCGAGACAGGGCGGAAGACGCCCAAGCCGAAGCTGCTCGAGTGGCCCAAGGGTATAGGGCCAGTTACAGGGGCCGCGAACCGCAATCGAACCGCCTGGCCGCGACGGTCGCCGATGAACGCCCGCTTGACCGCCTCGCGGCGCGGTATGTGTACCGACACCCAGGCAGGTGGCCCAACCGGTTCGACGTCGACTTGTTCTGTGAGACCGCGTCGCGCGAGTTCCCGTCTGATCTGGTCCGCCATTGATTCGCGTTCTCGCTCTTTGCCCTTTCGGAGGTGGTGACGAGGTGGGACGTACGGAGCTATCGACTCCCAGATGGCTGAGGCCTGACCATCGAATCCCGGCGGCGCAGGAACATCCCGATCGAGCGGGACAAGGCGCGCTTTCCACTCACCCGCGCCTGAGCCGGCGGCAGCCCATGAAACGTTCCGAGCAGCAGCCAACAGGACCGCGTCCTGCTCGTCGGCATCGAAAGCACGCGAGCCCCTCCACACTAACAGGCGTGTCGGCTGACCGCCATCGCACCACGCCAGAAACTCCGTGTGGCGATGGCCCTTGAGCGGCTCGTTGCGCGCGTTCTTGCCGGCCATGTCCGCGATCGATTCGCGTACCTCCGAACCGACGCGCGTCCAGGTCGCCGAGGGGTCGCCGGTCTTAATGCGGAGAAGGTGGCGAAGCACGGCGCCTCGAAACCGGGCGGTAAGCCGCACGATGGCGCGAGCATCGGGAGCGACGTCCCACCCGAGCGCGAACTGCAGCAGATGGCAACGCGTTAGCATTGGCGGAGGCGGAAAGGTCCGCGCCGCATCCTCGATCATCGGCAGACGAAATTCGCCGCTTCGTCTATGCTGCCGCTCCCCTTGTAGGTTGCAACTTGCGGCCACGGGCACAGCGGCCGCGTGCGATCGACGGTGCCGTTGCGGACGCGTGACGCAGGAATGCTGGCTGGCGCCTTGCCCGTCGTCATCCACTGATCGAGCGCGGCCACCGTGTCGAACGTGCTGGTGCCGTCGCCGCCCCCGCAGTGGCCCATGCCCGGCACCATGAACAGCCGCACCGAGTCCTTTGCGTTCTTCGTCTTCTTTTCTACCTGACCGTAATAGGTCACGACGTTACGAGGCGGAATGCCAGGCTCGGCCCAACCTTGATACATCAACAGCTTGCCGCCACGACTGGTGAACTGACCCAGGTCCGGGTCAGTCGCGTCGAAGATCTTGTAGTTCGCTGCCTTCGCGGCACGCGCAATGTCGCTGTCGAAGTTGAGCGCCTTCGGATCCCAGTTCGGATCGTTGAACACGATGTACTTGAAGTAGTCGACGGCGTAGCCGACCGGCGTCGGCGTCCACAACGCTTCACTCCCACGCTCGAAGCCCGGGAAGATGAATTCGCCGGTGTGCGGATTGGATGCGCCCGCGTAGATCTTGCGCACCGCTTCGACCTGCGGTGGCGTCAAACACGAGGACGTGTCGCTCGCCCCGAGCGACGTCGAGGGGCCCGCCTTACAGGCAATCGCCTGAGGGTCGAACGAACAGGCGAGCGGGTTCTCGAGCACACCGTCCTTCACGCCATCGTTCGCGTCGCACGCGTCGAGCACGGCGGCGTGCAGCGCCTGCTGCTTCTCGCGCGTGAGCGAGGTGGCCGGCGTCGCCGTCGCCTGGTAGATCCAGATCTGTCCGAAGGTCTGCTTCGAGCCGAAGCTCGCCGGTGCACCGGCGACGATTCCGTTGAAGTCCTCGGGATAGCGCTGGGCAGCGGTGAGCGCCTGCCGACCGCCGGTCGAGCATCCATTGAAGTAGGAGAACTTCGGTGCACTGCCATAGAACGCATCGACAACGGTCTTCGCCGCGGCAGTCGTCTCGTGGATCGCGCGATGAGCGAAGTCGACGAGCACGTCCTGGTTGACGAACGTGTTGCTGGACGGTCCCGTGTGGCCAGTGTCCGTGCTGGCGGCCGCATAACCGGCGACGAGCGCCGTCGCCATCGCCGGATAACTGACCGTGCCAGCAAACGCCCCGTTGCCGACGACCTCCAGCTTGCCGTTCCATCCGCCCGCCGGCAGCCAGACCTCCATCTTGATGTCCGAACGCGGCGTTGGCTTCAGCGTCGCGGCCACTCGGCAGAATGCCGGCAGTTTCTCGAAGGCATTCGCGGCGTTGGGCGCACCGGCGCGGCCGGCCGGAGGGCGGAACTCACCAGGCGCGACCGTCTGCGCCATGGTCACCGTCCGCTCGGCGGTCGACAGCGACGTCAGCGATTCGCAAGGTGCCGCGAGTGCAGCACTCGGAATCACCAAAGCCAAGGCGGTAACCACCAGTGATTTCATCGCCGCCAATCCTACAGCTTCCAGAACCGTCGCGGGAGTGTTCGCTGACGTGCGTCAGAGCGTCTCGAACCGGCGAGTGCCACCCCACCGATACACTGAGAAGTCGGCGTCGAACGTCGCGATTCGTGCCTCGCTATGGATCTCGGCACACTGAATCAGGCAGGCACCCGCAAAAGAGATGGGGCGGTCCGCATACTTCTTCAGCAATCGCTCGATGCTGCCCCAGTGCTCTTCAGCCGCAATCGCCATCGTGAACAACCCACGGGCGGCCAGCGAGGCAACTTCGGCCGGACCGGCCGAATCGACCTTCGCAATCAGAAAGCACGCTTCAGCGACAACCGCTTCGCACGATCGAAAGGGAGGCGCACAGTCACCGAAGATGCGTCGGGCGCGCTGGTGATTCGCGTCCCGCTTCGAGAGAAGGGCCACGAGCGGTCCCGTGTCGAGCAGAACGCCTGGAGGATTCACTCTCCGAAGCCGTTCAGATGACGACGATTCGTCGAAAGGTCGCGCCGTCCTTTTGCAAAGCGTCCGACGCTTCGGCCGGCGAGCTCGAGAGCGCTCCGATGGCGGCGGTGCTCGGACGCGACGAGATGGATACCGCGGCGGACGATTTCGGATTCGCTCTGCCCCGTCGTGGCTTTCAATTCGTCGAGGGCGGCCCGGTCCTCAGGCGTGAGCCGCGCGTGAATGTACGTCTTCATCTCGAATCAAATGTAGCACGGTCGAGCGCTGTCTGTGCTACAGCCACAGAGTAGGTTACGATTGACACTCGAGTCCGGTCGCGCCAGATGCTGCGCGAAAGTAGCGCGGCAGCGAGTTCGTCAAAATCAAACCGGCGTCAGCCGGGCCCGACCCGGGTTTTGGGATCGGCAAATCACCAAAGACAAAAGACCAGAGACCAGAGACCGACGATGACAGAAGCCCTGATTGTGTCCGCCGTTCGCACGCCCGTGGGGCGAGCGGGTGGCGCATTGGCCGACGTTCGACCCGATGATCTCGCCGCGATTGCGGTCAAGGCCGCGGTCGACCGATCAGCGATCGATCCCGCGCGCATCGACGATGTGATCCTCGGGTGCACGAACCAGGCGGGCGAAGACAACCGGAACGTCGCGCGCATGGCCGCCCTGCTCGCCGGCCTGCCGATCGAGGTGGCAGGTCAGACCGTGAATCGCCTGTGCGGGTCCGGACTGCAGGCGGTCGCGAGCGCCGCCCAGGCAATCAAAGCGGGCGAGGGCGATGCGTTCGTCGCCGGCGGCGTCGAGAGCATGACGCGCGCGCCGTACGTGATGCTCAAGTCGGGCGCGCCCTGGAATCGCGACGTCCCACCAATGGCCGATACGACGGTCGGATGGCGGTTCACCAATCCACGGATGAAGAAGGAGTGGACGATTTCGCTGGGCATGACGGCGGAAAAGGTCGCGAAGCAGTACGGCGTCACGCGCGAAGAGCAGGACGCGTTTGCTGCCGAGAGTCAGCGGCGCGCCGGCCGCGCGATGAAGGAAGGCGTCTTCACCGACGAGATCGTGCCCGTCTCGATCGCTCGCAAAAAGGGCGACCCGCTGATCGTCGACACTGACGAGCATCCGCGGCCGGATACGACAGTCGAAAAGCTGGCGGCGCTCAAACCCGCGTTCACCACCGAGGCCGACGGCAGCGTCACCGCAGGCAACTCGAGCGGCATCAACGACGGCGCATCCGCGCTCGTCATCGTCAGCAGTGATTCGCTGAACGGCATGAAGCCGCTCGCTCGCATCGTCACGACCGCGGTAGCCGGCGTCGATCCCTCGGTGATGGGCATCGGCCCCATCCCCGCCACGCGCAAGGCCCTGCAGCGAGCCGGCCTCACGATCGACGATATCGATCTGATCGAGCTGAACGAGGCATTCGCCGCGCAGGGGCTGGCATGCATGAAGGAGCTCGGGATGGATCCCGCGAAGGTCAACGTCTACGGCGGCGCGATCGCCATGGGACACGCGCTCGGATCGTCAGGCTCGCGACTCCTCACGACGCTCGTCCACGCGCTGCATCGACGCAACGGACGCTATGGTCTGGCCACGATGTGCATCGGCGTCGGTCAGGGGATCTCGATGATTGTCGAGCGGCTCTGATAACCGTCGCTTGTCAATTCCCAACCCTCGGACGCGGGATCCAACTCCCAACTCCCAAGCGAACAGTTCTTTTTTCGACATTGGGAGTTGGCGCCAGCGAAGTGAGTTGGAAGTTGGGAGTTTACTGCCTGTCGTAGACCTGCGTGCTCGTGTACGGAGTGCCCTCGCCGTCGACGCCCTTCGTCGTCACCGTGAGCGTCTTGCCGTCGGCAGCGAGCGTCCATGTTCCGGTCTCCGACGCGGTACCGGTCGTCGCGACGCGCTCGAACGTCGTGGCGTTGATTCGTTTCAGTTTGATCTTGGCCGATGAATTCGGAACGGGGTACTCGCGACCGTCGAACTTCGCCGTGTAGCTCACACGGGCGGTCGAGACTTCCTGGAACGGCTCGACGTCGAGGAATCTGGTGCGCTGCGTCTCAGTGGAGTGCGACAGCTCGTCGCCCTTGATCGCGAGCGTGACGATGCGACGCGTCGGCCGCGTGTCGAGCGGCTCGAACATCGACTTGTCCTGATTGAGCGCCCACGTCCCGTTGAAGCCCGCTGTGGCCTGCGCCCAGGACGAGCCCGCCGACGTCAACAGACATGCGATGGTCGCGAACGCGATCGCGCGGCCGGGCCGAAGCCCGAAGGGCGAACACCGAAGACCGACCGTGCTCATTTCGTCCTCGGTCCCGTGTACTCCTCGATTGGCGGCGACCCGTGCGTGTGGAAGCTCTCGATCGTCTTCAGCCCCCATGCCTGCCCTTTCTTCCGTTCCGCTTCGGTCCACACGACCGGTTGCCAGTCGGGCGCGAGGATCAGGCGCGCGCCGGCGTTGGCGACCTCGACGCGAATTCCGCTCGGCTCGTAGACATACAGGAAGAACGTCTGCTGGATCGCGTGCTTGTGCGGGCCGGTCTCGATATGGATGCCGTTCTCGAGGAAGATGTCGGCCGCACGCAAGACCTCTTCCCGCGAATCGAGCGCATACGTGACGTGATGGAAGCGGCCGCGCGCGCCGTAATGGTCGGCCGTGAACGCCACGTCGTAACTCTTGTTCGTCGCCGTCACCCAGACGCCAGCTTCCTGGCCGTTGTCGAGCCTGATCGTCTCGGTGACGCGCATGCCGAGGATGTCGACGAAGAACTGGCGCAACGCCGCGACATCCGCCGCGAGCAGGTTCAGATGATCGAGACGACGGACGTTCACGCCCCGGGCCGGAAACCGCATCGCCTGGTTCTTGAGCGACGGCTTCAGCTCCGCCGGAGCCTTGTACCACTCGGTCTCGTAGTACAGCTCCATGCGATGCCCGTCAGTCGTCGTGAAGGCGTACGCGGGGCCGTGACCGAGATCGCCGTCCGTCCAGCCGGTTCCGAAGCCGGCTTCCTCGATCACTTTCACGCGCCGCTGCAGCGCTTCAGGGCTGGACGTGCGAAAGGCGAAGTGCCCCATGCCCGTGCCCGTCGACGCCGTGAGCTTCAGCGTGTGATGCTCGTAGTCGTCCCACCCGCGCAGGTAGACCGAGTCGCCGCGCCGGCCACTCTCGGTCATGCCCATGACGTCGACGAAGAATTTCACACTGTCTTCGAGCTTGGGCGTGAGCAGCTCGACGTGAGCGAGGTGCGCGAGATCGAACGAAAGGCGTGTCGGGTCCATCATTCGATCATAGCCAGGAATCTACCGGGCCGCCTAAAGGCGGCCCCTACGACTTGCAGGGCGACGGAGCCCACTTCGAGTCGTTCGGCTCTTTCTTGAAATTGGAGCTCGTAATGAACTGCTGCTGCAGGTACTGCGGGTCGTCGACGACGGTCGTGACAACGAACCAGTCACCGGCATCAGGGTGGGTAATGCGGGTGTAGTGCTCGGTAATGACGGCGTTCTGGCTGTAGGGCGCGCCGTTGCGGCGCAACCATCCCGGCAGCATGTTCGTCGTGGTGACCTTGAGCGAACCCCAGCGCGCGCCTCCGCCGGTGCCACCGCCGCGCTCCAGGAACGCGTCGAACGCCGCGCCGCTGCGCTGCCACTCGGCGACGGAATAGCCCTGCAGCGTGCGCGGCCCTTGCGCCGTGAGCACCTGTCCGGGCGGAGCGAAGTGCAGCAGCCGCGTCTGCTGGCCCGCGTCGGTCTCGACCTTCAGCGTCAGATCGTCCTGCCAACTGATCTTCACCCGCGTCGGCATCCGCATGATGCCGCCGACGCCGTACGCCTCGCAGCGGCCGTCCTGTGACGGATCCCATGCGTTCGCTGCGGCGATGCCCGCCTGATTGAAGGGGATGCCGAGCGTGTCGCCCTTGGGTGGCGCGATCATGCGATAGCGCCAGTCTTCGGTCACGATCGATACCCACGTTCCAGTGAGATCGACCGGCGCCGCAGCGCGGCCCGGAGGCGGTGGAGGAGGAGCGCCTCGTCCGCGACCCTGAGCGTCGAGGCGCACGACAGCGCTCGTCGCGATGACAAACGCAACGACCGCAACGCCCGCGAACCTGATTCTCGCGCTTCCGGGCCGCCTGAAGGCGGCCCCTACAATTCCTCGCCTGAAGGCGGCCCCTACGTGCTCCTGTGTCCCCCTCGCCGTCACTGCCCGCTCCCCTTCTGGTTCGGATTCCTGTTTTGATTCGGCTGCGGACGCGGATTGCGTCCGGTCGGCGGGCGAGGAGCCGCGGCGCCCTTCTCCGCGACCATCTCCTTGTAGATCTCCTCGATGAACATCGTCGGCGTCCAGAACCCGTTGGGAGTGCCGTAGCGTGGATCGAAGTCGAGCGTCGGCTTCTTGTCCTTGACCTGGTCGAGCGTCAGCCCGCGCTTGACGTACTCGCGGATGCGATCGCGCACGATCGTCGTCATGTCGCGGTACTCGATGACGTCCTGCTCGTCGGACAATCGTCCGTGCCCAGGGATCACCATCGTGCCGCCTTCGTTGACGTTGCTGGCGACGGTCAGGTCGAGAATCGCATTCAACGCGTTGATGTAGCCGTTGATCGACCCGCCGTTTGCGGCATCGATGTACGGATACATGACCGTCGTGTAGAGATCGCCTGTCGTGACGACGTCCGACCGCCGGAAGAAGACGAGGCTGTCGCCGTCGGTGTGGGCGCTCGGCTCGTGGATGATCTGCACCGCTTCGTCGTTGAACAGCAGTTCCTTCTTGTCGTTGGCAAACGTCTCGGTCGGCCACGCGCCGAACGGAACCTGCGGCTGTCCCTGCGCCGGCATGCTCAAGCGAAGCAGCACGTTCTCGTGCGCGATGACGGCGGCCTGGCTGGTTGCCGCCGCGCCGAGATCACCGACCACGTTGCCGCCAGCGCGCGTGCGACCGGCCTTCGCGATCGGCTCGTTGCCGCCGATGTGATCGCCGTGCACGTGCGTGTTGACCACGTAGCGGATCGGACGATTGCCGGAAATCTGCCTGATTGCGCGCAGGATCTTGTCGCTCATCGGCGCGAACTGCGTATCCACCACCATCACGCCTTCGTCGCCGAACTGGATCGTCGTGTTGCCACCGGCGCCGACCAGCATGTACAGGTTGCTGCGCACCTGTACGGCGTCGATTTCGACCTTGCTGAAATCCTGATTCTGCTGCGCGATCGCATGGCCGCCGACGGCCAGCGCCGCGCCGCCGGCAATCGCCAGCGCAAGCATGAGAAATCTGGTCGGCCTGCGGTCCGCCTGAAGGCGGACCCTACGAAATCGGAGCCTCATACTGAATTCCTCTCACCGCTGCGGTCGCGCCGGGGCGGGCGCGGGCGTGGTGGGCTGTGCGGGTGCCTGCTGTGTCTGCCCGGCGCCGAGGACGCGCGTCGAACCGGCCTGCGGCGGCGGCAGCGGCGCGGGCTTCGGCGCCGACTGCAGCACCTTCTGGAACTCGGGATACATCGTCTGCGGACCGCCGAGCACGCCGATCAGCGGAATGCCGTGACGCCGGGAGAATTCGTCGTGGAAGGGATGTTCACCCGGCATGTAGGACGGCACGTCGCCCGGCGCGCGGGTGGCGATCTCGACGACCGGTTCACACACCCACAGCCACGTCTGCGCCGCCAGCTCGCGGGTGCTGCGCACGAAATCGTGACTCTTGACCAGCGGCTCCGCGAGATACACCGGATCGATCAGCACCACGATCAGCGTCATGACGTCGCCATTGCGCACGTAGTACTCCGTCATGTGCGCCTGATCGCTCATCGGCAGCCCGTTGCGCCGGACCCACCCCTGTTTGAGGTGCGTCGTCTCGACGACGAACATGTCGCCTTCGTAGTGACCCGTCGAAAAACCCATCCACGTGTGCGCGGCATTCGGCCCGGGATGCGGACGTCCGTCCATGTAGATAACGCGGGTCTGCTCGTAGGTGCTGATGTACTGATTGATGGAGATCAGCTGCTGCGTCTTCGGATGCTTCTCTTCGAAGATGCGCAGGTTCGTCGGTCCTCGCAGGATGTAGGGCGACACGTGCACGCGGCACTGTTCCTCGGGCAACGTGATCCGCGAGGGATCCCAGCTGTCCGCGAACTGGCGCGCGGCGTCGTTGATTGGCAACCCGCCGTAGTCGACGAGCTCGGGACCCGGGATTCGCTCCGGCTGGTCCTCGTGATAGCGCGGCGTCCACACGCCGGTGAAGTCGGCTTGCGCGAGCGCCGGTTGGCTCGTCAGGACGAGCGCGAGCGCCGAAACGACGCTCGCAACGAGATGTCCTCTGTTCATGATCGGGTTCCCGCGATGCGTTTTCGTAGGGTCCGCCTTCAGGCGGACCTCAGATCTGCGTCCCGTGGAATCTCTTGCAACAACGTCCGCGCTTCCACCAATTCCTCGTCGCTGACCACGTGGCCGCGACCGGGGTAAAGTCGCATGCGCACATCCGCGCCGAGCGACGTCAGAACGTCAGCGGTCTCGCGCACCCGCTCCTCCGGCACCCAATCATCGACATCGCTGCCGGTGATCAGCACGCGCAGGCCGTCGAGGCGCGCCCCGTTTCGCCAATGCTCGGTCGATGGACCGGCAATGCCGCCGGTAAAGATCACGGCCGTGCCGCAGCGGCCCGGGTGCCGCAGCACGTACTCCGTTGTCAGGCATGCCCCTTGTGAGAAACCCACAATCGCCAGCTGCGACGGCGCGAGGCGTCCGTCCTCGCTCGCCGCGTCCACCGCGCGATCGCACGCGGCCAACGCCTGATCGAGCCACGGCTGATTCCGTTCGACCGGCTCCATGAATCGATACGGATACCAACTCCCACCTGGCGCCTCCGGCACCACCCATCGAAACTGCGGCACGTGCATGCGCGCCGCGAGATCGATCTTTTCGTGCGGCGTCTTGCCGCGGCCGTGCAGGAGGACGCCGGCCCATCGCGTCTGTCCCCGCGACGGGCCGGTCTCTCGTAAAGTCATGCTCGCGCAGGAGTCAGGTGTCCGGATTCAGAACGCCGCGAAGCTGCCTGGGTCCTGCGCGCTGCCACCTGAATCAGCCCTGAATCCTGATCCCTGACACCTGATTCCTACTGCGTGGACTTATCTCCACCCACGAACGTGGCATCTGTGCGGCGCGACACGTCCTTGTACTTCGCGTCTTCTTCCGCGGCCCGTCGCGCGGCCTCGGCCGCCGCTTCCGACAGCCCCGGCGCCGCCTGCCCCTTCCGGCCACCGGCACGCGCGGCAGCCGGCATGTTCTCCTCCGGCACCGTGATCGGCTCGAGCATCTTGATGATCTCCGCGCGCTGATGTTCGAACCAGGGCGGCAGCAGCAGGTTCATCCCGAGCTCCTCCCATGGTTCATCGCGCGCGAAGCCCCCTTCCGCGGTCGCCGCGCACTCGGTCAGGATGCCGCCCGGCGCACGGCAGTAGATCGAGTGGAAGTAGTTGCGATCCTTGATTTCCGAGCAGTCGGTGTATCCGAGCTCCTCGTACAGTCCCTTCTGCTCGGCGAGCTTCTCGTCGCTCTCGACTTCGAGCGCCATGTGATGACCGCATCCGGCGCCGAAGCCCCAGCTGCCCTGCGCGCGGTCCGGCTCGTGGTGAAGGATGACCGTGCGCGTCGGCCCGCCACCATTCACCTCGTACTGATGGTAGGGACCTTCCTGTCCCGTCTTCTTGAACCCGAGCGCTTCCTGGAGAAAGCGTTCGTGCTCCGAGTACTCGCGAACCGAGAGGACGATGCCGTAGAAGCCGCGCGACGAGACGTCGGGTGAAATCTCACTCGTCGTCCAGCCCGTTCGCGTGTCGGTGGGATCCTCGAGCATCTCGAACAGGAGGCCGGAGGGATGGCGATAGCGCACGAACTTGCGGCCGAACCGCTCCTGGATGCCGCTGTTCTCGACATTGTGCCGCTTCAAGTGATCCGTCCAGAACGTCAACGTCCCCTTCGGGACCGCGTACACCGTCGACTGAATCTGCCCCGATCCTGGACGTCCCGGCACGCGCTTGTACGGGAACGTCGTCATCACGGAGCCGACCTCCGCATTCGCATTGGCGTAATAGAAGTGATAGTGCGCATAGCGGCCGTCGAAGAGCACCGTCTGCTTGATCAGCCGCTGGCCCATCACTTTCGTGCAGAAGTCCACGTCTTCTTGGGCGCCCGACGCACACAGCGTGATGTGGTGGAGCCCTTTGATCAGACCTGACATTTTTCCTCCCGCGCTCACGAACCTGGGGTTGGAACATTACTGAATTTCCGGCCGCTTCCGCTAGCCGTCTTCTGCTTATCCGGTTGTTTCAGCATGCCACCATATGTAGTGTTGGGGCGTGCCGCGCCCCAGTTTTCCGAGGAATTTGCGAGAGTTTCAACGGCAATTCGCGACCGAAGTGGCCTGTCAGG
>Ga0081539_10003711_pt1 | contig 18198 bp, 19 predicted proteins | sample TabmetS4T2R2_FD_71023 | JGI IMG/M metagenome (GOLD analysis project Ga0081539, IMG submission 71023) | Tabebuia heterophylla rhizosphere microbial communities from the University of Puerto Rico - S4T2R2 | ecosystem: Host-associated > Plants > Roots > Rhizosphere ...
CGCGAGAGCCTGCGCAACGCGGTCAGCCTCAACTCCACGACGGTCAACCTCGCGCGCGTCGTCGGCCCCGCCGTCGGCGGCGTCATCATCGCCTCGGTGGGGGTCGGGGTCTGCTTCCTGTTGAACGCCGCGAGCTTCGTCGCGGTCGTGGCGTCGCTGGTCGGGCTCGACCACGCCGCGATCGCCCCGAGCCACGCGGTGATGCGAGCGAGGGGGCAGCTGCGCGACGGCCTGCGCTACGTCGCGCGCACGCCGGAGCTCGGGATCCCGCTGCTCATGATGGCGCTCGCCGGCGTCTTCGCCTACGAGTTCCAGGTCACGCTCCCCGTGATGGCCAAGGAGGCACTCGAGCAGGGCTCGGAGGGCTTCGGCCTCATGACGGCCGCCATGGGCGCCGGCGCCGTGGGCGGCGGGCTGCTCGTGGCCGCGCGTGGCCGCACGGGGCTCGGACCGATGTCGGCGGCCGCGGCGGCGTTCGGGGTCGTGCTGCTGCTGGCCGCCGTCGCGCCGAACCTGCCGCTTGCGCTGGCGGCGCTCGTGCTCGTGGGCTGGGCGAGCGTCGCGTTCATGGCCACGGGGAACGCGACGCTCCAGCTCGCCGCCTCGCCGGAGATGCGCGGCCGCGTCATGTCGCTGTGGTTCGTCGCCTTCCAGGGGTCGACGCCGATCGGCGGACCGCTGCTCGGCTGGGCGATGGGCTGGGCGGGCGCGCGCATCGGTCTCGGCGCCGGCGGTGTCGCGGCGCTGCTGGTGGCGCTGCTCGGCATCGTCGCCGCGAGCCGCGTGAACGCGGTCCTAGACTCGCGCCGATGCGCGCCGCAACCATCCGCGACGGCGAGATCGTCGTCGCCGAGCACGCCGATCCGGAGCCGGGCGCCGGAGAGGTCCTCGTCCGCGTCCATGCCGCGGGTCTGAACGGCGCGGACATGCATCAGGTGCGCGGCAACTACCCGCCGCCGCCCGGCGTGCCCGCCGACATCCCTGGGCTGGAGCTGGCGGGGGAGGTGATCGCGCTCGGGCCCGGCGCCCGGCGCTTCGCCGAGGGGGACCGCGTGATGGGCATCGCCGGCGGCGCCGGCCAGGCGCAGCTCGCGACGGTCCACGAACGCCAGCTCATGCCGGTGCCCGAGGCGCTGGACTGGGTGGCGGCCGGCGGCGTCCCCGAGGCCTTCACCACCGCGCACGACGCGATCTTCACCCAGGCCGGCCTGCTCGCCGGCGAGCGACTGCTCGTGCACGGCGCGGCGGGTGGCGTGGGGACGGCGGGCGTCCAGCTCGGCCGGGCCGCCGGCGCGCGCGTCACCGCCACGGTCCGCAACCCCGTCCACCGCGCAGCGGTCGCCGAGCTCGGAGCGCAGGAGGTCCTCGCGCCCGAGGGCTTCGAGGAACACGGTCCGTTCGACGTCGTGCTCGAGCTGGTCGGCGCCCCGAACCTCGCGGGGAACCTCAAGGCGCTCGCGCCCGACGGCCGCGTCATCGTCATCGGCGTCGGCGCCGGCGCGAGGACCGAGCTCGATCTCCGAGCACTCATGCTGTCCCGCGGCCGGATCATGGCCTCGACGCTGCGCCCGCGACCACTGGAGGAGAAGGCGATGACGGCGCGTCGCCTCGAGCGCAGCGTGCTGCCGCTGTTCGAGAGTGGAGCGCTGCGCGTGCCGATCGCCGAGACGTTCACGCTGGAGCGCGCCGCCGAGGCCTACGACCGCTTTCGGGCGGGGGGCAAGCTCGGCAAGATTGTGCTGACCATGTAGCGGTGCTCGAGCTGGACGGACTGACCCGCCGCTACGGCGACGTCGTGGCGCTCGACGGGCTGACGTTCTCCGTCCCACCGGGTCAGGTCTTCGGCTTCGTCGGTCCCAACGGCGCGGGCAAGACGACGGCGATGCGGATCGTCCTCGGCGTCCTCGAGCCCGACGCCGGCAGCGTCCGCTGGGAGGGCCGGCCGGTCGACGCGAGGGTCCGCGCGCGCTTCGGCTACATGCCGGAGGAGCGCGGGCTGTACCCGAAGATGCGCGTCCGCGAGCAGCTCGCCTACTTCGCACGCCTGCACGGCGCCGAGGTGGACGCAGCCGGCCGCGCGGCGGACCGATGGATGGAGCAGGTCGGCGTCGCCGATCGCGCGGAGGACCGGGTGGAGGAGCTGTCGCTCGGCAACCAGCAGCGCGTGCAGCTCGCGACCGCGCTCGTCCACGACCCGATCGCCCTCGTGCTGGACGAGCCGTTCAGCGGCCTCGATCCGGTCGGCGTCGACGTCATGAGCCAGGTGCTCGTGGATCGGGCGCGGCGCGCGAGCGTCCCCGTGCTCTTCTCCAGCCACCAGCTCGAGCTGGTCGAGCGGCTGTGCGACGCCGTGGCGATCATCAAGGACGGCAGCCTCGTCGCCTGCGGCACGGTCGCCGAGCTGCGTGCCCGTGGCGCCGATGGGCTCTGGCGCGTCGAGGTGCAGGGGGCCGTCGACGGCTGGGCCGCCGCCGTTCCCGGCGCCGACGTGCGCGAGGGCGACGGCGCCGCGATGCTCGTGCGCACCGACGACGAGCAGCAGCTGCTGGACGCCGCGCGGGCGGCCGGCCGCGTCGTGCGCTTCGAGCCGGTGGCGCCCACGCTCGCAGAGCTGTTCAGGGAGGCCATCCGAGCGTGAGGGGCCTCCCCGCCGTCCTGCTCGTCGCGCGCCGCGAGATCGTGACGCGCGTGCGGGAGCGATCCTTCCTGGTCGCCACGCTCGTGACGATCGGCGTCCTCGCCGCGATCATCCTGCTGCCGACCGCGCTGGGCCTGGATCAGTCGAAGGCGACGATCGGCGCGTCCTCGGCCGCGGGCGAGCGCGTGGCGGCGGCCGCGGCGCCCGTCGCCGCCGCGCTCGACCTCGAGCTGACGACGGAGCGGCTCGACGAGGCGCAGGCCCGCGAGCGCGTCCGCGACGGCGACCTGGACGCGGCGCTGGTTGGGGACGCGCCGGAGGTCCTCGTGCGCTCCGACATCGACGACGACCTCGGAGCCGTCCTGCGCCAGGGCGCGGCCGCCGTGCGCACCGACGAGGCGCTCGCGCGCGCCGGCCTGGACGAGGCCCAGCGGCGGGCCGTGGTCTCGCCGCCGCCGCTGCGCGTCACCGAGCTCGATCCCGGTCGCAACGACCAGGCGCAGGGATTCGCGACCATCGCCGTCTTCCTCCTGTTCTTCCAGCTCATCGGCTACGGCTACTGGATCGCCGCGGGCATCGTGGAGGAGAAGGCCTCGCGCGTCGTCGAGCTGCTGCTGAGCACCATCCGCCCGCGGGAGCTGCTGGCCGGCAAGGTGCTCGGCATCGGGCTCGTCGCGCTGGGGCAGCTGCTCGTCATCGGCCTCGTCGGCGTCCTGCTCGCCGTCGCGACCGACAGCGTCGACGTCCCCGGCGACGCGGTGTCCGCGCTGATCGTCGTCCTCGCGTTCTTCCTGCTCGGCTACGCGTTCTACTCGGCGATGTTCGCCATGGCCGGCGCCCTCGTGCCGCGCCAGGAGGAGATCCAGAACGTGGCGACGCCGATCCAGATCGTCCTGTTCGCGACGTACTTCGTGTCCTTCCAGGCGGTCAGCGATCCGGAGGGCGGCCTGGCGCAGGTCCTGAGCTTCGTGCCGCCGACGGCCGCCATCGTGCTGCCGGTCCGCGTCATCGCCGGCGACGTCCCCGCCTGGGAGATCGCGGCCGGCTCGATCGTGCTGGCCGCCGGCGCGGCGGCCATCCTGCTGGCCGCCGCCCGCATCTACGCCAACGCGGTGCTCCAGACGGGCAGGCGCGTGCGGCTTGCCGAGGCCTGGCGCCCTCGTTAGAGGACCTGGCCGACGCCGCTGCGGACGAAGTCGCGCAGCGCCTTCTTGCCGCCGCCCACGATCGGCTCGCCGTGGGCGAAGAGCAGATTGTCGAAGTCGCGTTCGAGCAGCGCCTGGAACTGCTGCATGAGCCCGTCCTTGACCTGCTGCGGGTCGTCGCCGAGCAGGCCGTCGGAGAAGAACCCGAGCGCCTCCCCGTGGTGATGGAGCGCGTCGGCGAACGAGATGGCCCCGACCGGCTCCGCGAGGTGCAGCGCGTACTCGGCCGGGCACAGCACGCCGATCCGCGCCGCGCGCACGCCCGGGGCGAGCTCCTCGTGGTCAGTGTAGGCGTCGAAACGCAGGCGATCGCCCACGCGCTCGGTGGCCTCGCGCGGCGCGCGGATCGGGATGGAGAACGCCTCGGCGAAGCGCTCCGCGTGCCGGCCGTGCAGGCCCGTCGTCAGGACGACCTGCTGGGGCCCCACGGCGGCGCGCTCGAAGGCGTCGAGCCCCTCCTCCGGCTCGAGGGGGTCGACGAGCACTCCCGCCGGCTCGACCCAGTAGGAGCTGGCGCGCATGCCGGTCGACGGGTGCACGGCGGTCCAGTGGTGGACGCCGGGAAGGATCTCGCGCACCCGCTAGTCCCGCAGTTCGGGCAGGACGGACGAGCCGTACGTGCGCAGCGCGCCGATGGGGTCGTGCCCCGACACGTTCATGACGACCACGGCCGTCGGTCCGAGCTGCTCGATCGCCTTGAGCTTGCGCACATGCGTCTTGGGATCGGCCGAGACGATCCCCATCGCCGTGAAGTCCCTGTCGGACACCTCGCTGCCCTGCTCGGCGATCCGCACGGGATCGTGGACGTCGTCGGTGTAGTGCTCCTCCACCATCGTCCCCTTCCACTCGCGCGAGCCCTCCAGGGCGGCGTCGTCGGACTCCGCCCAGGACGCGAGCGCCTGCAGGATGATCTCCCCCGGCTCGCGGCCGACGCGCTCGGCCCCCGCCCGGTAGCCGGCGATGACCTGAGGCGCCTTGCGCGGATCGGCGAGCGTCCACACGCCGTCGGCCAGGCGCCCCGCGATCTCCGCTGCCTGCTCGCCGAACGCCGACATGTACACGGGCGGGCGCCGCTTGGGGAGCGTGTACAGGCGCGCCTCCCGGGCGCGGAAGTGACGGCCGTTGTAGGTGACGGTCTCGCCGTCCAGCAGGCGGGTGATGATCGTGAGGGCCTCCTCGGTCCGCTCGAGCTGCTCGTCGACCGCCGGCCACTCCATCCCGGCCGGGACCTCGTTCATCGCCTCGCCCGACCCCACGCCCAGGTACGCGCGGCCCGGGAACATGCACTCGAGCGTCGCCAGCTGCTGGGCGACGACCACGGGGTTGTAGCGGTGGACGATCGCGGTGACGCCCGTGCCGAGCGACACCTCGCGCGTCGCCTGGCCGGCCGCGCCGAGCCAGACCCATGCGTTGCCGCTCTCCGTCGGGACGCCGAGCTCGGGGGGCCACCAGGGCGAGAGGTGGTCGCTGCAGGCGATGGCGTCGAAGCCGGCGTCCTCCGCGGCGACGGCCTGATCGAGGAGCTGGGAGGGAGTGAACCGCTCGTGCGCGAGGGCGGCGACATAGGCGACGTCATCGGGCCGCCGCCGCCGCGCCCACAGCACTCCGCGGACGCTGTCGAGAATCTGCATGTCGCTCGCCTACCCGACCTGCGCCGACGTACCCCTCCGGAGCCGCCGCACGAGCCGGTCGACGTTGGGCAGGAGGTAGCCAGCGGCGATGAGGGGCAGTGCGGGGATCGCCTCGTGCGTCGCGACGCTGAGCAGGAGGGCCGTCAGCAGGCCGGCGGCCATGCCGGCGAGCGTCGCCCGGCGCCGCAGGCCGAAGCGCCAGGCCCATCCCGCGAACATCGCGATGAAGACGGCGTCCGTGATGCCGAGCCCGCCGGCCGTCCCGCCGCCCCACGCGGGCATGTCGAAGCTCAGCGCGTCGACCGGATCGCGGCCGGACTGCACGAGGCGGGACGTGGGACCGCTGGCGACCGACCAGATGTCGATCGCGGCGACGAACAGCGGGACGGCGAGCGCGACGGCCGGCGTCGCGAGGGTCGCGGCGAGGAACAGGCCCGTTCCGGCGGCGAGCACCGCCTCGGGCACGTTCGCCAGCGCGCCGACGCCGGCGAGGTTGAGGACCGCGGTCGCGACGGCGCCGGCCGCGATCGCGAGCAGCTGCACGCGCTGGGCCCGCCACGCCGGGACGAGCGACGCCACGGTCGCGCCGACCGCCAGGAGGCCGATGGCGTCCGCGACCAGCAGCGCGCCATCTCCGTCTCCCAGGTCGGGCAGCGTCGGCGCGACCGCGAAGTACGCGGTCGCGAGCAGCGGCGCCGTCAGTAGGGCGGCAGCTCCGCGTACCACTCGCCCAGCACCCGGAAGGCCGACCAGAAGGCGCGCTTGGCGTCCTGCTCGTCGAGCGACTCGTCGATGTCCGGCGTGTACAGGGCGTCGATGGCCGGCGTCAGCGACTGCACGACGCCGGGCTCGGGCCGAACGGGCCGCGCCAGCGGCACCGCCTGGTCGTTGAGGATCGAGAGCGCCTCCTCGCCCATGACGACGACGATCTTCGGCTGGACGATCGCGAGCTCCTCTGCGATCCGCGAGACGCACGCGGGATCGGCGAGGTCGGTGTCGACGACCGGGCACTTCACGCAGACGGTCCCGTACACCGCGAGCGGGTCGATGCTGAGGCGCTTGAGCGACTTCATCAGCGCCGTCCCCGCGCGCCCGTAGAAAGCGACGCCCTCCTCGACCTCGCTCGGTCGCGGCGCGTGCTTGAGGAGGAAGATGTCCGCCTGCGGGTGCCCGGAGCCGAGCACGGGCATGCGGCTTCCCCGGGGGCAGATCCGGCACCCCTGCAGCTCCCTCGTGAGCGTGTTGAGCTCGCGGATCGCGCGCTCGAGGTACTTCTCGCGGATCTCGTCGTCCGTTGCCGGCACGGGGGGGAGGTTCGTTCTGGGCGCCGGATCTCCCTGCGCGTGCATCAGCCGTTGCGCGTCGCCCGGCGGACACGCCGCTCGCGGCGGGCCCGCCGTGCGGCCGGCGGAGTCGCCTTCGTCTGCAGGAACTTGAGCGCCTGAACGTAGAGCAGGCTCGAGGGGCGCGTGATGATCTCGGCCTCGGCGAGGGCGGCGAGGAACTCCTCCGGCCCGTTGAAGTCCGGCATCCGGACCCGCACCGAGCCGAGGCCCTGGGCGACGTGCGCGTCGGAGCCGGCGCCGGCGAGGATCCGGTACTTGGCCGCGAACCGCGCCGCCTCCTCGTTGAACGCTCCGATCGCCACCCGCGGGTTGTAGACCTCGATCGCGTCGACGTCGTCGAGGATCGCCAGCAGGTGCTCGTAGTCGGGCACGGCGTGCATGCGGTCGAAGGGGTGCGGGACGTAGACCAGCCCGCCCTGCGCGCGGATGCGCGCGACGGTCTCCTCCAGCGTCAGGCCTCGCGGGATGCGCTCCTGGAGGAACAGCCCGATGACCTCGCCCTGCGATGCGGTCTTGACCTCCTCGCCGACGATCACCTTGACGCCGAACTCGGCCGCCTTCGCCGCGGCGTCCAGTGCGCCCGAGATCTCGTTGTGGTCGGTGACCGCGATCGCGTCGAGGCCCTGGGCGCGCGCGGTGTCGAGCAGCACCTCCACCGGCGTCGCGCAATCCGGCGAGTGGTCGGTGTGCATGTGCAGGTCGACGTCGATCCGCGCGCGGGCGAGGACCCGCCTGCGGACGGGACCGTCGGCCGGCGGTGTGTGGCGTCGGGCGACGAGCGACGCGTACACGGCCTCGAGGTCGTCCGCGAGGCGTGCGAAGCCGAGCTCCGGGCGCGTGCCGGCGGCACCGTCGGCCAGGCGCGCTCGCAATGCCGCGTCGGAGATCAGTCGTCCCAGCTGCGCTGACAGCACGTCGAGGTCGCGCGGCTCGAAGAGCAGCCCGCGATCGCCCTCGCCCAGCAGCTCCTCGTAGACGCCGATCCGCGACGCGATTGGGACGGCGCCTGACGCCAGCGCGGCCAGGACGACGTGCGGCGCGGGCGCGGTGCCGTCCGAGGCGGCGACCACGACGTCGGCGGTCGCGAGCAGCCCGCGCAGGCCGCTGCCGCCCCGTCCGACGACCCGGATGCGTTCGCGGACGTCCGCGCGCATGGTGGCGGCCAGCGATGGTCCCCGATCGCTGAGGACGGTGACCCGCCACGGGAGCGACGTATCCAGCCGGCGCAGCGCGCGCAGCGAGAAGCGCAGTCCTCCGCGCTCCTCCTCGTCGGTGATGACGATGTGGATGCCGTCGTCGGCGCGCTCGGTCGCCCGCCCCTCGAGGCTCACCGCAGGACGCACGACCCGGTACTCCGCGGGGAAGACGTGAGCCAACAGCTCGGCGGTCGCCGTGTAGCTGGCGAGCCGCGCGTCGAGGCGCCCGAAGACGAGCTCGACGACCCTGCGCGCGAGCTGCGTGGAGACGATGCGCTCCGTCGGCACGTGGAACGTCCCGACGTTCAGAGCGCGTGAGTAGCGCAGCGCGGCACTCGACGTCGAGGGCGCGAACGGCTCGTGCACGTGACAGACGTCGAGCGGGACGGCGTCGTGCATCTGCTCGATCGTCCGCGTGATGTCGACGGGCAGCGAGGGGGCGCGGCGCGCCGTGGTCAGCTCGGGCAGCACCTCGCCGACGGCGAGGACGCGAGGCGGGCCGCCCGGCTCGGGCAGGAGCGAGCCGGGTGCGGTGCGCAGCGCGCGCCGCGTCTCGCGCACGGCGTCGCTCCGACGTGACGGCGCGACGATGAGCACCCGGTGTCCGCGGGCCGCGAGCGTGTTCGCGGTGCCGCTGATCTGGCGGTTGATCTCGCGATCCGCGTCCTCCCACGGGCGGGGTGAGACCTGTGCGATCGCGAGCGGCACCGGCGTGAGGATAGGGCCGAGGCGCTTTCGCTGCCGATCCTCGCGAGCGTGTCGGGTTATCGGCGTACAGCGCCCAAAACTCAGCGCGCAGCGTGGACGTGGGTCATCACGGGGCGCACCTCGACGGAGCCGTAGCGCGCGAGCGGCAGCCGCGCCGCGGCTCGCAGCGCGTCGTCGAGGTCCGGACACTCGAGCAGGTAGTAGCCGGCCAGCATCTCCTTCGTGACCGCGAACGGGCCGTCGGTGAGCTCGGTCTCGCCGCCGCGGACGCGAACGGTCGTGGCGCTGACGACGGAGTGCAGCGGTGCGTTGCGGATCAGCATCCCCGCCTCGCGCAGGCTGTCGGTGATCTCGTCCCAGAGCGGCAGCTCGCGCCACCGCTCCTCCGACTCGGCCTCGTCAGCCGGCTCCGTCGCGTAGAGCAGCAGCATGTACTCGGGCATCCCCGCCTCCTCGGATCGTGGGGAGCACCGTACGCGACCCCCTGCTCATACGACGGAGCAGGGGGCATCGCTTGGACGCCGACCGCTAGTGAGCGGTGCCCGACCCCTCCTCGACGGCCGTCTCCGCCGCCCGAGCGGCGCGCTCGGCCGCCGTACGCGTCCGCGAGTGCTCGGCGATGAACTGCTCGGTCGCCTCCCGCGCCAGGTGGTCGGGGCGCTGCGTGAACGGCGACTTCATGAGGTAGGAGCTCGGCCCGTCGAGCTGCCCGCTCATGCCGTCGTTCAGCGCGAGCTTGCAGCAGCGAACCGCGTCGATGACGATGCCCGCCGAGTTCGGCGAGTCCCAGACCTCGAGCTTGAGCTCCAGGTTCAGCGGCACGTCGCCGAACGCCTGGCCCTCGACGCGGATGTGCGCCCACTTGCGGTCGGTGAGCCACGGCACGTAGTCGGAGGGGCCGACGTGCACGTCGTCGGCCGGCAGGTCGTGACCCATGATCGAGGTCACCGCGTTCGTCTTGGAGATCTTCTTGGACTCCAGCCGCTCGCGCTCGAGCATGTTGTAGAAGTCCATGTTCCCGCCGACGTTGAGTTGCGACGTGCGCTGCATGCGCACGCCGCGCTCGTGGAACAGTCGGGCGAGCGTGCGGTGCACGATCGTCGCGCCGACCTGCGACTTGATGTCGTCCCCGACGATGGGCAGTCCCGCCTTCTGGAAGCGCTTGTTCCAGTAGGGCTCGCGGGCGATGAAGACCGGGATGCAGTTCACGAACCCGCAGCCGGCCTCGAGGATCTGCTCGACGTACCACTTCGTCGCCTGCTCGGAGCCGACCGGCAGGTAGGACACGACGACGTCCGTCTGCGTGTCCTTGAGGATCTGCACGATGTCGGCCGTCTCGCCCGGCGCCTTGGTGATCTTCTGCTTGAGGTACTTGCCGAGGCCGTCGTGGGTCATCCCGCGGTGCACCGGCACGCCCACCTTGCCGACCTTCGCGAACTCGATCGTGTTGTTCTGGCCGGCCCAGATCGCCTCGCCGAGGTCCTTGCCGACCTTATCGGCGTCGATGTCGAACGCCGCGGAGAACTCGATGTCGCGGACGTGGTAGCCGCCGAGGTCGACGTGCATGAGACCCGGGACGTCCTGCGCCGGATCGGCGTCCTTGTAGAACTCGACGCCCTGCACGAACGCGGCGGCGCAGTTGCCGACGCCGATGATCGCGACGCGCACCTTGTCCTGCTGGCGGCCGTTGCCGTTGGGCCCCTGCCCGTTGCTCTTGCCGTTCCCGTTCGTGCTCATGAGTTCCCTTGTCGACTCCCGGTCAAGAGGAGAGACCCCTCCGCGGTGCGTGCGTTACACGGCGGCCGCAAGCTGGCGGCGCACGTGGAAGATGCGCTGCAGCACGGTCACCGTCCCCAGCCCGGCGATCACGTAGACCGCGTACTTGAGCACCCCCGCGTCGGCGAGCAGGATCCCGATGGAGAGGATCACGACCCGGACCGCCCGGTTGGCGATCCCGACCTTGCACTCGACGCCCAGAGCCTCCGCGCGGGCTCGAGTGTACGAGACCAGCAGCGACGCCAGGACGGCGACGACCACGGCGGCCGTCGCGAATCGCTCCCCGTCGTCCACGAACGTGACCGCGATCGCGGTCAGCACGACGCCCTCCTCGATGCGGTCGAGGGTCGAGTCCAGGAACGCGCCGAACGGCGTGCCCTTCCCCGACATCCGCGAGTAGCGCCCGTCGAGCGTGTCGCACACCGAGCCGACGATGAACGCGATCCCGCCGGCGATGAACATCTCGTTCCAGATCAGGACGGCCGCGACGACGTTGAGGACGAGGCCGGTGAGCGAGATCGCGTTCGGCGTGAGGCGCGACTCGATGAGCCGGTTGCGATAGACCGCCCGGCGCTCGGGGCTGATGAGAGGAGTGGCCATCAGGCGGGTGCGGCTCGCCCGGCGCCCTGGCGGAACGACCAGGCGGCGGGGCGGACGCGGCCGAGGCAGCGCGCGGCGATGGCGCCCAGGCCGGCGGTGCAGGCGCCGAGGAAGGCGTCGGCGAGGAAGTGGTTGGCGGTGGCGACGATCACGAAGGTGACGATGAGTGGATAGCTGGCCCAGAAGATTCTGAGCCACAGTGGCTTGACGAGCCGCGCCAGCGGCCAGCCGATCATGATCGCGAATCCGGCGTGCATGCTCGGCACGGCAGCGTACGGGTTGAAGAGTGCGTCAACCGTCACGCTGTCCTGTGGCACTCCGGTGAACTGCGCCACCGAGTCGATGAATCCCCACTCCGGAAGGAAGCGCGGCGGAGCGGTCGGGAACACCGTGTAGCCGATCAGCGCGATTCCGAAGGCGACGAGGAACATGTTCCGCACGAAGTAGAAGCTCTCGTTGCGCCGCAGGTAGATCCAGGCGAGCGCGCCGAGCGTCACCGACGTCTGCGCGTTGACGTACAGCCAGGCGAGGATGTCCATCAGCCAGCGCTCGCCGGACGCGAACGCCTGCACGCTCGGCTCGATGAAGACGTTGAGGGTGCGCTCGATGTCGATGAGGTCGCGCGCGTTGGAGAAGGCGGTGGTCGCGGAAGCGGGGTCGTCGGCCACGCCGCGCGTGAGCCGATACACGTAATACGCGGCCGCGAAGAGCGCGATCTGCCGAACGAGGTCGAGGGGCCCGTGCGGTAGGAGCCGGCGGGAGACCTGGCGCGGTCGCACGTGCATCCCGGAGATGTTATTCGCCTGTGTCCACCCGTCATGGGCGCAGGAACGCCAGCACACGCGCCACGAGCGCGGGCTCCTCCAGCCACGGCCAGTGACCGGCCGTGGGCAGCTCCACGAGCTCGGACTGCGGCAGCAGCGCCGCCCAGGCGCTCCCGACGACCGGAGCGAGCCACGGATCGCGCATCCCCCAGGCGACGAGCGCCGGGATCTCCAGCGTGCGCAGCTCCCGTCCGGCCTCCTCGCGCGCCTGCGTCGTCGCCCCGCGGGCGAGGCGCAGCACCGCGCGCTGGCTGCCCTGATCGAACCGCGCGCCGACGTCGTCGAACCAGCGTGCCTCGGGCTCCGCGCCGTCCGCGATCCCCCGGCGCAGGACGCGCCGCAGCACGCGCGGCGTCGCGAGCCCGACCCCGACCTCGCCGACGAGCGGCACGGCGAGCGCCCGCAGCGCCCGCGGCAACGCGACCCCCGCCATGAGCGGCGCCGGGTTGAGCACGGCGGCGCGCTCGACGCGATGCGGCTCGCGCGCGGCCCACAGAAGCCCCGCGGCCCCCCAGTCGTGGGCGCAGAGGCGCACCCGGTCGATGCCGAGCGCGTCGAGCAGCCGCGGCAGCCAGCGGGCCCAGCCCTCGGCCGTGAAGTCCAGGTCGCCGCGCTTGCCGCTGCGGCCGAAGCCGGGGAGGTCCACCGCGACGCCGCCGCCCTCGCGCAGGAAGGGCAGCCAGTCGTCGGCGCTCGTCGGCACGCCGTGCAGGTAGAGGACCGGCACGTCGTCGGTCCTCGCGCGCAGGAGGAACACCGGCTGCTCGTCGAGCTCGATGGTCTGGGCGTGGATCTCCATTTGCGCGGCCCTATCCTCGCGTGCCTGTCCCCCGCGCGCGTCCCACCCGCCCGCGTGCGGCGCCTCCGGGCTCGCCTCGCGGAGCTCTACGGCGTCCCGCGCATGCCTCCTCACGGCCATCCGATCGCCGAGCTGGTCTGCACCGTCCTGTCGCAGTCGACGAACGACCGCAACCGCGACGTCGCCTACCTGCGCCTGCGCGAGCGCCTGCCGACGTGGGAGGCCGTGCGCGACGCGCCCGTCGAGGAGGTCGAGGAGGCGATCCGCCCCGGCGGGATCTCCAAGGTCAAGTCGGTCCGCATCCAGCAGATCCTCGAGGCGATCTCCGAGCGCGGGGACCTGTCGCTCGACTGGCTGCCGGACGTCGGCGTCGACGCAGCACGCGCGTATCTGTGCTCGCTGCCCGGCGTCGGCCGCAAGACCGCCGCCTGCGTGCTGCTGTTCTCGTTCGGGATGCACGACATCCCGGTCGACACGCACGTGTCCCGTGTCGGTGGCCGCCTCGGCCTCTTCCGCGAGGGCGCCGGCTTCGACGAGCTGCACGACGCGATGCTCGAGCTCACGCCCCTGGGGGCCGAGCTCGAGCTGCACGTCAACCTGCTGCGGCACGGCCGGCGCACGTGCCACGCGCGCCGGCCGGCCTGCGAGAGCTGCGCAATGCGGCGGATGTGCCCGGGGAGGATCGCGTAACTAGGCGCCGCCCTTGTTGAGCTTCACCTCGATCGGCTTGAAGGAGTCGCCCTTGGCGTCCTCGCCCGAGAGCTCCTGGAGCGCCTTCTCGGCGTAGTCGTTCGTGTAGGCCAGACCCTCGGGCGCCTTCTTGAGGACCGTGTCGCCGTCCGCGTTCTTCGTGCTCTGAGCGATCTTCACGGTCTGGTCCCAGGCGGCCGTGTCGACCATCCCGATCCCGTTCGGCGACGGCCAGATGAGCTTGTTGATCTCGTTCATCTGCCAGAGCTGGTGGCTCGCCCCGAGCTTGGAGCCCCGTGCGACGACGATGTCGCGGCACTCCTCCGCGTGGTCACGGCAGTACATCCAGCCCTGGAAGGACGCCTTCAGGAAGTTCACCGTCGTGTCCTGGTAGGCCTTGTCGGACTCGAGCTTCTCCGTGTTCGCCCAGATCGCGTCTTGGAGCATCGCCGTGCCCTCTTTGTTCCAGTCGATCGAGTTGAAGTCCTCGGGCGTGTACAGCTCGCCGGTGTCTGAGTTCTGCGCCTCGAGCACCTGCGCGTACTCGTTGTAGATCATCGCCTGCGCGGCGTCGATGTCCCCCTTCAGCAGCGCCTGCATGTCGAACTGCTGCTGGACGAGCGTGACGTCCTTGGACGGATCCAGGCCCGCCTTCGTCATGCCGGCGAAGAGCTCGAACTCGTTGCCGAAGCCCCAGTTGCCGACCTTCTTGCTCTTCAGGCCGGCCGCCGTGGTGATGTTCTTGTCCTTGAAGGACACCTGCAGCGTGCCCGACCGCTGGAAGACCTGCCCCACGTCGGTGATGTTCGCGCCCTGCTCGCGCGACTGCAGCGCCTTGGGCACCCAGGCGATGGCGAAGTCGGCCTGACCCTGCGCGAGGACGGTCTGGGGGACGATGTCGACGCCGCCCTCGAGGATCTGCACGTCGAGGCCGGCGTCCTTGTAGAAGCCCTTCTCGACGGCGGCGAAGTAGCCGGCGAACTGCGCCTGCGTGACCCACTGCAGCTGCAGCTTGACCGGCGTGAGCTTGGTCGAGGCGGTCGTCTCGCCGCCGGACGGGGCCGCCGCATCGTCGTCGTCATCGCCTCCGCAGGCCGCGGCGAAGAGGGCGAGGACGAGCGCGGTCGCCGCGATCACGGCAGTTCGAAGGAACCTGCTCAAGGTGGTGCTCCTTTGGGGGTCGGTGAATTCCTACGGTGCGACGCTGAGGCGCCGCCAGGGCATGGCAAGCCACTCCGCGGCCACGGCCGCGAGGTAGAAGACGAGCCCGAGCGCGATCGCCGCGACGACGATCGCCCAGGCCCGTGGGTAGGCGGAGGCGGCAGCGGCCGACGTGATCGCCGGTCCGAGACCCTTCTGCAGCCCGCCGAAGTACTCGGAGACGATGGCCGCGATCACCGCCGTGGAGCTGGCGATGCGCAGGCCCGTGAAGAAGAACGGCAGCGCGCCCGGGAGGCGCACCATCCGGGTGGTCGTCCACGGCCCGGCCGCGTACGAGCGCATGAGCTCGGCATGCACCGGCTCGATGCGCCGCAGCCCGCGGGCCGTGTTCACGAACACCGGAAAGAAGACGACGATGGCGACGATCAGCCGGCGGGGGATCGACGACGTCGTCGAGAACATGGTGTTGAGGACGGGTGTGAGCGCCACGATCGGGATCGCGGCGACGGCCGCTGACAGCGGCGTGAGGAGCTCGTCGAGCGTGCGAAGGCGCGCGGCGAGGATGGCCATGAGCAGGCCGGCGACGACGCCGATGGCGAGGCCGACGAGCGCGTTCTGCGCCGTGGCCCACATGGCCCGGGTGATGATGTCGAGGTTCTCGGTGAGCTGCTCCCAGATGACGGAGGGCTTGGGCAGGACGAACGGCTCCACGTCGCGCCAGTCCACGAAGGCCTCCCAGAGCGCGAGGAACGCCACGCCGAACGCCAGGGGCGGCCACGCGGCGGACCATGCGCTGCGGAGCCTCCTCATGCGGCCGCCAACCTCCCGCGCAGCGCCTCGCGGACCTCGGTGACGGCGGCGTAGAACCGCTCGTCCTCGCGGAAGTCCTCGTTGCGCACGACGTCGGGGACCTCGACGGTCGCGGTGATGCGCCCCGGTCGCGGCGACATCACCACGACCCGGCGCGACAGGAAGACGGCCTCGGGGATGGAGTGGGTGACGAAGACGACCGCCGCGCTGGTCTCGGCGCAGATGCGGATGAGCTCGGCCTGCATCCGCTCGCGGGTCATCTCGTCCAGCGCGCCGAACGGCTCGTCCATGAGCAGCAGCGCCGGGCGGGGCGCGAGCGCCCGCGCGATGGCGACGCGCTGCTGCATGCCGCCGGACAGCTGGCTGGGGTGATGGTCGGCGAACTCCTCGAGCCCGACGAGCTCGAGCAGCTCCATCGCGCGCGCCCGTCGCTCGGCGCGCCCGACGCCGTGCAGCTGCAACGGCAGCTCGATGTTCGCGCGGACGCTGCGCCACTCGAGCAGGCCCGCCTGCTGGAAGGCGATGCCGTACTCCTGGTCAAGCCGGGCCGTGCCGACGGGCTTGTCGGCGACGACGACGGTGCCCTGCGTCGGCGGGATGAGGTCGGCGATGATCCGCAGGAGCGTCGACTTGCCGCAGCCGGACGGGCCGATGAGCGAGACGAACTCGCCGGGGCCGACGACGAGGTCGACGCTCTCGAGCGCGTGCACCGCGGTCGCCCCGCTGCCGAAGCGCTTGCTGACGCCGGCGATGGTGATCGCATCGCTCATGCGCGACTCCTCCACGGGCGCAGGACCGGACCTCCTCCGACGCTCCCCGCGATGTCCGGCTCGGCCGACGGCTCCGGGATCCCCTGGAAGCGCCGCAACCCGATGTCGAGGAGGGTGATCGACCCGACGGCGACGATCCCCATGACCGCGGCGCCGATGATCGGCGCGTAGACCCGCGCCGGATCGCCCGTCGCCTGCTGCGCGTAGGTGATGATGAGGCGTCCGATCCCGCCGGCGAGGCCGGTCGAGATCTCGGCGACGATCGCGCCGATGACGGCCGAGGCGGCGGCGAGCTTCAGCGCCGGGATGAGGTAGGGGACCGCCGCCGGCAGGCGCAGGCGCAGGACCGTCTGCCACCACGACGCCGCGTAGCAGGCCAGCAGCTCGGTCTGCACCGCCGGCGGGGACTGCAGCCCGCGCAGCGCCCCGACCGTGACGGGCACGAAGGCGAGGTACGCCGAGATGATCGACACCGACATCCAGGGCTGCCAGTCGAGCCCGAAGAGGGTGAGGTTCGCGCCCCAGCCGTACACGAGCGGCGCGAGCGCGATGAGCGGCACGGTCTGGCTCAGGACGGCCCACGGCATGAGCGCGCGCTCGGCGATGCGCACGCGCTGCATGAGGAGCGCGAGGGCGAAGCCGACGAGGCTCCCGAACAGGAACCCGGCCGCCGCGAGCCGCAGCGAATACCACGCCGCGGAGCTCACCGCCGAGCCGACCGTCGAGGCCTGCGCGGCGCCGGCGACCTCGGGGTCGTCGAACGTGCCGATGATCTCCGAGATGTGCGGCATCGAGGCGTCGTCGGTGCGCGGGAGCACGAGCGTGTCGCCGATCGATACGCCGTCGTCGGGCATCAGGAGCTTGTAGAGCTCCCAGAGCACGCAGAGGCCCAGGATCGCCACCAGCAGCCACGCGGCCCGCTTCACCTGCGCAGCGCGCGGGAGCAGCGCGCTCATGTCCGCGCGGCCTCCGGGACGTTCACCACCGGGATCACGTGCTGGCCGTAGGCCTGCAGCGTGCCGTCCTTGTCGTCGTGCTGCAGGTACAGCGCGAACTGGTCGACGCCGATGTCGGCCAGCTCGCGGAGCCGCGCGACCTGCGCCTCGGGCGGCCCGATCAGGCAGAACCGATCGACGATCTCGTCCGGCACGAAGGCCGTGTGCGTGTTGCCCGCCCGGCCGTGCTCGTTGTAGTCGTAGCCCTGCCGTCCCGCGATGTAGTCGGTGAGCGCCTGGGGCACGGCGGCGCCGTCTGCTCCGTAGCGGGCGACGATCTCCGCGACGTGGTTGCCGACCATCCCGCCGAACCAGCGGCACTGATCGCGCGCGTGCCCGAGGTTTTCGGAGACGTACGCCGGCGCCGCGACGCACATCGTGATCGCGTCCGGATCGCGGCCCGCGGCCTCCGCGGCGCTGCGCACCGCGGCGATGCTCCACGCCGTGATCTCGGGATCGGCGAGCTGCAGGACGAAGCCGTCGGCGAGCTCGCCGGTCAGCGCGAGCGCCTTGGGGCCGTAGCCCGCGACCCAGATCGGCAGCCGGGACCCCGGGTTCCACGGCAGCCGCAGCGTCGTCCCTCGGTACTCGACGCTCTCGCCGTTGCCGAGCCCTCGGATCACCCCGACGGCCTCGCGCAGCTCCGCCAGTCGCGCCGGCCGGCCGCTGATGACGCGCACGGCCGAGTCCCCACGCCCGATCGCGCAGATCGTGCGGTTGCCGTACATCTCGTTGAGCGTCGCGAAGAGGGACGCGATGACGGTCGGGTCGCGCGTGGACGGGTTCGTGACGAGCGGGCCCACGACGAGCTTGTGCGTCTCGTTGAGGATCCGGCTGTAGATGACGAACGGCTCCTGCCACAGGAGGTGGGAGTCGAACGTCCACGCGTGCGTGAACCCGTAGGTCTCGGCTCGCTTGGCGAGGTCGATGACGCGCGCCGCCGGGGGATCGGTCTGCAGGACGACGCCGAAGTCCATCAGTGGGCCGCCCCGCTGAGCTGCCCGGAGGCGACGAGCTGCAGCGCCCCGCCGACGGTGCGCCCGTAGGCG
>Ga0081539_10003712_pt1 | contig 18194 bp, 15 predicted proteins | sample TabmetS4T2R2_FD_71023 | JGI IMG/M metagenome (GOLD analysis project Ga0081539, IMG submission 71023) | Tabebuia heterophylla rhizosphere microbial communities from the University of Puerto Rico - S4T2R2 | ecosystem: Host-associated > Plants > Roots > Rhizosphere ...
TGATAGTAAAGGATGACATGGAGAAAGAACTGGAGATAGTAAAGGGCTTGGCGCGTGATGCTGGGCGCATTTTAATGGAGTTTTATGAGACCGGGGCACAGGTGCAATGGAAAGGCCACGACGATCCGGTGACGGCCGCGGATCATGCGGCGAACGAGATGCTCGTTCGCGAACTGCACCGCCATTTTCCCAACGACGGAGTCCTTTCCGAGGAATTCCCCGATAATTTATCTCGCCTTGATAAAGACCGCGTCTGGATGGTCGATCCGATGGACGGCACCAAACAGTTTATTGAACAGATTGGCGAGTTCGCAGTGATGATCGGCCTCGCGGTCGAAGGCGAAGCAAAATTGGGCGTGGTCTATCACCCATCGCTCGACCGCATGTTCTATGCTGCGCCCGGCATCGGATCGTTCGTCGAGGAGAAATGGACGACCAAGCGATTACAGGTCTCTAAAATTGGAGAGACATCCGGGATGACCGTCGCCATGAGCCGTTCGCATCATAGTCCAACCGTCGATCGGATCTGCAGTAAACTTGGGGTCACGCAACGGATTCATCATGGCAGCGTCGGCCTGAAATTCGGGTTGATCGCAGAAGGCCGCGCCCATTTATACGTCCATCTAGGTCCGCGCACCAATCAATGGGATACTTGCGGACCGGAAGCCATTTTGCGAGAGGCCGGCGGCGTGGTCACTGACATCAAAGGCGAGCCGCTCAGATATAATCACTCCGAGATTCGGAACCTTCACGGCATCGTCGCAAGCAATGGGATGATCCACGATCGGATTCTTGAAACCATCGCCGAGGTTCAAGCCGAGCGCAACCGGCAGTGAGATAAATGGTGAAGGCCGGCGACAGCAATTTAAGAAATTTTGAGTTATGAGTGAAACCGCATTGCGTAACCTGCCTTCGGTTGATCAATTGTTGCAGCGCGATAGCTTGCAAACCTTAATCGCTGAAACCGGGCGAGAGACCGTTCGCGATCGTTTGCGCGAGGTGATCGCCGAATTGCGGCAAGAGATCATCAGTGCCAATGGTGATCTGACCTCACCGGCGGATGCGGCGAAACTCACCGCTGAAATTGAAACGAGAGTACAGGCGCGTTTCTCTCGCCGTCGGCAATCACAAACGCAGCGCGTGATCAATGCCACCGGCGTGGTCTTGCATACCAACCTGGGCCGCGCCCCACTCAGCCACAACGCGATCGAAGCAATCAAAGAGGTCGCGGGAACCTACTGCAATCTCGAATATGATCTGACCACCGGGGCACGCGGCAAACGCGGCGCAGGACTTGAGGCGATGTTTCGCGAAGTGGCCGGTTGCGAGGCCGCGGCGGTCGTCAATAATTGCGCGGCGGCAGTGCTGATCATTTTGAACACGCTGGCCGAAGGCGGCGAGGTAGTGATTTCACGAGGAGAGCTGATCGAGATCGGCGGCTCGTTCCGCATTCCGGATGTCATAGCCAAATCGGGCGCCCGCATCCGTGAAGTCGGCACCACCAACCGAACGCGATTGAGCGATTATGAAAGAGCCATCAACGAGAACACCCGTGTCATTTTGCGCGCTCATCCATCGAACTACCGAATCATCGGTTATACTGAAAAACCCTCGCTCAACGAGCTGGCGCAACTAGCCCGCGCGCACAATCTGCCGCTCTTTGAGGATCTCGGCAGTGGATCGCTGATCGATTTTGGACCTTTCGGCATTGAAGGCGAACCGCTGGTTGCTCATGCGCTCAAAGCTGGCTGTTCCATTGTCGCCTTTAGCGGGGATAAGTTGATGGGCGGGCCGCAAGCCGGAATCATTCTCGGCGAGGCCGAACTGATCAAACGCATCAAGAGCAATCCGCTCATGCGCGCTTTACGTGTCGATAAGCTGATCTATGCTGCGCTCGAAGCAACTCTGGCCTCGTACGTCAGCGGCCGGACCGCCGAAGAGATCCCGGCGATCTCCGCGTTGAAAGCGACAAAAGAGACGATCACACGCCGCGCCCGCACCTTCATCCGGCGCGCCAGGAATTCGATTGACGGATGGCAGCTGAAACTGATCGACGACTATTCAACAGTCGGGGGCGGTTCTGCCCCCGAATCCCAATTGCCGACGACGTTAATCGGCATCATAAGCGAACGGTTCAGCGCGACCGAATTGGAAAAGAGACTGCGCCAAAACAGTCCGCCAATCATCACTCGCATCGTCGAAGACCAGTTGACTCTCGATCTGCGCACCGTATTTGCGCATGAAGAGAGAGAGCTGATCGACGCGCTCATCAAAATCGCAACAACTTGAAAAATAGCGCGGACGAGAGACCGAGATGAGACGGGGATCCAATACTTTCCATCTCGCCTCGGCCCCTCGCCCTCTCACCGGCTATTTTTGTTGAACCATCGTTTTGAAGAAATCGGCGGGCAATCGGTCCAGTGTCTCAACGGCCCAATCAGCCTCAAGACGCGGATGAGTTGTCCGCACGCCGATCGATTTCATGCCGGCACGATGGGCCGCCTCAATGCCTGCCGGAGCATCTTCGATGACGATGCAGTGGTCAGGCGCGACCTTGAGCTTCTCCGCCGCAGCCAGAAAGACATCCGGAGATGGTTTGCCGTGTTTGACCTCTTCCGAAGAGATTACCGCATCGAAGTACCTCTCGATATCGACCGCGGCAAAGACTGCCATAATATTTCCGCGCGGGGCGGAAGTAGCGAGCGCCTCCATCCATCCCTCATCTTTCAATTGTCGAAGCCAGAAGCCGGCGCCAGGCAAAAGTTCGAGTCCTCTGGTCCGCACCAGCTCGCGATACTTCTCCTCCTTCGCCAGTGAAATGCGCACAATCTCGCTCTCGGCCAAATCCGCGCCGCACCGCCCGCGCAAGATTTCATCGTTGCGCTTGCCGAAATCGGCGACATACTGTTCGTAAGTTAAAACAATTTTTTCAGTGGCCATCACCGCCTGCCAGGCTTCCCAATGATAGGCGGACGAATCAATTAAGGTTCCATCCAAATCCCAAATAACCGCTCTTTGTTGATTATTCATCCCTTATTTATGGTTTACTCCACTTTCGAATTGATTACGGCATCAAGACTGATGCCTGCTCCATGATCCCTGGTTCCTGAGATTGATCAAAAGTATTCAAGGATCAGGGATCAGAAAATTGCCCGCAGCCTGGACCGCTAGCCCAAGTCGATCAATGGGTGTCCCATGATCGCCCAGGCGAAGATGAAGGTGACCAGCGCAAAATAGATGGCGGCAAACGCCGCGGTCCATCCGACGGGGCGAATGATATTGATTCGCCGGCTCAAACGATCGAACGCAAATCCGGCGAACGGAAGCGCCTGCAGCGCGTGGAGCCCGATGAAATGAGCGATCCTCAAATCTCCACCCTTGGTGCTCCAATTAACAAAAGGCAATCCGGGGCCGCCGTCCGGAACACCGACGCTGTGTCTCAACAGCGCGGCCATCATCCCGCCTTCGGCGCTGGCGAGGATAAAGATGATCAAGCCGAACCGGATCCCCCACAAATATGCTTTTGAAATATTCGTCGGCGTGACAAAGTAAAAATAGAGCGCATAAGCGATCCACAAAGTATTGATCACGATTGTGAGGCCCATCAACGAGAAGACCACGGAATCGAACGGAGTCTCGGTGTTGAAATGGGAAATTTTGCCGCGCGCGGCTTGTCCGGCGATCGGGATAATTTCAGCCAGCATTGTGATCACTATCGCCCGGCTAATCAATCGCACCTTGTCTCGTCTCGCTTCCAAATGTTTCATCAACCATCCCATCGTCCACTGAAAGATGGCGATAGAGATGGCGAATTTCATCGGCTTGATCCACCGATTGATGCCCATAACCCGCGTGGAATCAAAGGAAGCGGCAAGAGCGAGGACGAGGAATAAGCCGGCGTAGCATAATCCCGAGACCGCCAGCAATCGGTTGCGTCGCATCAATTCTCTCCAAAAATTCGCAATGCTCATTTCATCTCCTTCTTTCTCGCATTCAAGCTCACGAGGTGATAGACCAAAAACCCAAGAGGTCCGAACATAAAAGTCAGGAACAGACAGGGAACCACCAGCCAATGGGAGAGCTTCAGCCGCTGCGAATCGTTGATTTCCCAAACTCCCACCAACAGATCGAATGCCAGGTAATGAACCCATCCGGCCAGCAAGACCCAGTCGTTGCGAAAAAGTTGTCCGACCTTTTCCAGCGAACCGAAACCGCCCTCCGCCTTGCCGAACGTGGTCGCGATCAGGATCAGATAGATCGAGGCGAAGAAGAGCGGCACGGCTCCCGAGATCACCAGCCGCGAAGTCCACCGCCACCGCGGCAAGAACGCCAGCAGCAGCCAGCCGATCACCGCCACACTGTTACAGATCGAAAAAAGAGTCTCCGCATTCATTGTTCATCCTTCTTCTTTTCCAGCTTTTTGCCTTCCTTCTCCACCCATTTGCGCTCGCTCTTTGGAACCAACTTGCGGTGCCTCTTGCGCGCCTCTAAATGGACTACCCCATCGATGATCTCTACGGCAACTTCCGAGAGGTGACTGGCGCTCTTTCCCCGATCCTTGACCACCTCTCCCGTCGCCGGATCAAAAGCGACTTCGTGATGAGGGCAGACCAACAACCCACCCTTGATCTTCGGCGGGAACATCGCCAGATCTTTGTGCGTGCAGACCGAAACGAACGCGTTGACCCGGTCATCGACTTTGATCAGGCAATAAGGGACCCCTTCATGTTCGACACAAAGCGGTTTCATCTCTTTGAGTTGTTCTATCGGCAGAACCGGAATAAGTCTGGCCATGTCTCCTCCGAACAACGATTCTCAGTTTGGAGGAGAACAAAAGACTTCTCGGTGAGTGTCGTCCTGCAAGTCTTTTGCTCTCCCCCAAACTGAGAATCGCCGTCCTCCGAAAATAGTTTCGAGTTCCGACCTTCGTCGCTTCAATGTTTGAGCCCCTCGATCATTGAGGTCAGTAAATGATCGATCAGCTTCTCCTGGTTGACCCAGGGAAAGTCCCGGTGCGCAATGAGGAGCGAGGTGATGCCGTGCACCGCCGCCCAGAGCGCCTGGCTCGCCGTGTCGATATCGATCCGGCGAATCTTCTTCTGTCTCAAGCATTCGGTGATTCCATGACGCAGATAGTCGAACGCTTTCTGCCCCATCGATCCCTCATACTGATGTCCGGCCGATTTGACGGGTCCCTGCGGTGTCATAAAGGTCACCTGGTAATCGTTCGGATGTTCGAGGCCGAAGCGGATATAAGCTCTCCCATACTCCTTTAAAGCAATGAGCGGATCACGGTGTTTACCGCCAATCGCTTCGAGAGTCTCGACGAGTTTGGCGAAAGTCTCCTCTGTCAGACAGAAGAGCAACTCGTCTTTATCCTTGAAGTAGAGGTAGATCGTCGTCGGCGAATATTCGATCTTCTCCGCGATCTTTCGCATCGAGACATTGTCATACCCTTGTTCGACGAAGAGTGCCCGCGCGGCTTCGAGAATCTCCTGGCGTAAATTCTCTCGCTCTCTCACCCGCCGCTCTTTGATCCCCATCGCTCTCCTCCTTCACGATCCATCTTCCACAACCGATCTTTCACGCTCTATCTTCAATGCCCTATCTTCGATGCCCTATCTTCGATGCTCTATCTTCACAGTCCCAGCTTAACAGCGCCATCTCACTTAACAGTGTTAAGTATACTTTCGGCGTAAAGAATGTCAAGTCGAAAAGTCGGAGTGAAGGTCGAAATTGACAGCCACGGATGGTGCGTGCTAGCTTCGGCGAGTTTTGTACGGCGCAGCGTTAGAAAACAATCGGGAGCATAAAGAGGGAGATCTTGGGCGGCCGATCCGGCGGCGCGGATTGGTTCGCACTTATCTCGAGTACGGGATCGCCTGGCTGATTCTGAAAAGCGTCGGCCTTTTACCGCGTCCGCCCGCGCTCTGGGCGGGGCGGATGGTGGGTGAAGTGGCATATCGGATCTTGCCGCATCTGCGCCGCCACGCCGAGATCAATCTTCGATTGGCATTCCCCGACCTCAGTGAGACCGAGCGGCATCGGATCGAACGCGGGGCATTTCGCAATCTCGGTCGTCTGCTCGGTGAAATCAGCCAATTTCCCCGTCTCAATCGCGACAACATCTCTTCAATCGTCACTTACGAAGGTCTCGACAACTATCTGGAAGCGAAGGCGCGTGGGCGAGGCGTTATTCTGCTCACCGGTCATATTGGCGCCTGGGAATTATCGGTCTATGCCCATTCGATCTACGGTTATCCGATGTCGTTTCTGGCGCGGCGCGTCGATAATCTGATGGTCGAGCGGTTGGCTGCTGATTATCGCGCGCGTTACGGCAATCGCAGCATCGATAAGAAAAACTCGGTGCGCGAAGTCCTCAAGACGCTGAAATCGGGCGGAGTAGTCGGGATTCTCGCCGACCTCAATTCATCGCGGGAAGAGGGCGTATTTTGCGATTTCTTCGGAGTCCAGGCCTGCACAACGGCAGGAGTGGCGACTCTCGCTTTGCGCACCGGCGCGGTCGTTCTTCCCGGCTATCTGGTGTGGGACGAAAAAGCGCGGATCCATCGTCTACATTTCGAACGACCGATCGAAACGATCAACACCGGCAACCAGAAAGAAGACGTCCAGGCGAATACGGCATCTTATGCCAAGGCTCTCGAAACGATCATCCGACGCTACCCCGATCAATGGCTCTGGATCCATCGCCGCTGGCGGACACGCCCCGCCGGTGAACCCGAGATCTATTGACCGAGAAATACTGACTTCTGAGCCCTGAGCCCCGATATTTCTTTATAAATATCAGGGGTCAGGGATCTGGGGCCAGAGGTCAGATAAAGGAGCGTTATGACTTCCGACAATCCACAATCTGCGCGATCTCTCATGATTGTGGCGGGCGAGGCTTCAGGCGATAAGCATGGGGCAAAACTGGTCTCGTCATTGCGCGAGTTGCGTCCGGATTTACAATTCAGTTTCTTCGGCGCGGGCGGCGACGAGATGCGGGCGGTCGCCGTAGAGACGCTGGTTGATGTGCGCGAAATGGCGATTATGGGCGCGCTCGAAGTGGCCAAGGCGTTGCCGAAATTTCTGCGCGTCTTTCGCCGCTTGCGAGAGACCGCTCGCGCAAGAAGACCCGCATTGGTGATTCTGATCGACTGGCCGGAGTTCAACCTCCGGCTGGCCAAGAAGCTCAAGCGTGATGGGCATCGGGTGGTCTATTACATCAGCCCCCAGATCTGGGCGTGGCGCAGTTATCGCATCAACGCAATCAAACGCGATGTCGAAAAGATGCTCGTCATCCTGCCGTTCGAGAAAGATTATTACCAACGGAACAGCGTCGAGGTCGATTATGTCGGCCATCCCCTGCTCGATAGCGTCCGCGTAACCAGCACTCGAACCGAATTTTCTCTGACTCATGGGCTCGATCCATCGAGACCGATCATTGCCTTGCTTCCGGGCAGTCGCCATTCGGAGCTTCAATACATCTTGCCGCCGCTGCTTGAGACGGTACAGCTATTAAATCGATCGAATCCTCAGCTGCAATTCGTTCTGCCTCTCGCCAGGACTCTTTCACCTGAGGCTCTCTCCCTTCAGATCGACGCCATCGACAATCTTCGTTTGATTCACCACGATACATACAATGCGCTGGCAGCCGCTGATCTGGCGGTCGTGGCCAGCGGAACGGCAACGCTCGAAACATCGATCATCGGCACACCACTGATCATCGTCTACTGCTCTTCACAGCTCAATTGGCGAATTTTCAGGCCAATGATCAATGTGCCTTTCGTCGGCATGCCCAATCTCATTGCGGGCCGCGCCATCGTGCCTGAACTTCTGCAGAATGATCTCAACCCGCAAAAGCTCTCATCACTGATCACTGAAATGCTCAGCAATCGGGCATCGATTGAGAGGATGCGCGCCGATCTCGTCGAAGTACGCGAAAAACTCGGTGAGGCGCAGGCTTCAAAGCGGGCGGCTCAAAAAATCATCGAGATGCTTGCAATCTAAACGCGCAGACGCCAAATCTGACTGTTGTTCGCGGATTTGGCGTCTGGGGCGTCCCTCCTTCTCCTCTCAATCCGCGACCATGGCCTCTTTCGTCAAGAGAAGGCCTTTTTCAAGGTGACAGATCCGAGTCGCAAAACTAGCCGCGTGAGGATCGTGCGTCACCATGACGATCGTCTTGCCGTATTCCCGATTGAGTTTTGAAAGCAGCGTCAAGATCTCCTGCGCCGACGACGCGTCCAGATTGCCGGTCGGCTCGTCCGCCAAGATCAGATCGGGATCCGTGACAATTGCCCGGGCAATCGCTACCCGCTGCTCTTGCCCTCCGGAGAGCTGGCGCGGAAGGTGATGTAATCGATCACCCAAACCGACCAGATTGAGCGCCGTCACTGCATGCTCCGCTCGCTCGTTCTTTGTCAGGTTGGTCAACTTGAGCGGCAACTCGACATTCTCAATTGCGCTCAAGACTGGAATCAGGTTGAACGATTGGAAGATGAATCCGACGTGTTCATTGCGCCAGTGCGCAATTTCGCGATCATTCAACGAACCGATATTCTCATCCAAAATGAGAATATCGCCGCTCGTGGGTCGGTCCATCGCAGCGATCAAATGCAACAACGTCGATTTGCCGGAACCTGAAGGTCCCATCAGAGCGACGAATTCTCCCTCATTGATCGAGATGGTGACATCTTTCAAGGCGATGACGTGGAATTCATCGCGAATGAACTCTTTGGTCAGCTGTCGAGTTTGAATAATAGGTCGGGTCATATTTTATCTTTGTCTTGGCTCTATTTTCTGCCCTTCTCTCAAATCAGCGGGAGGATTGATGATGAGGTCCTCTCCGCCGATCAGTCCACTGCTCACTTGTACGCCTTGAGATGTCGTTCCCGCCAGTTGCAATTTACGGCGCGTGGCTCTGCCCTCAGCCACAACGAACACGGTCTGGTCGCGGACGGCGGATGAAGGAATAGTGATGAGCGGCGCGGCATCGTTTTTTGGACCCGATTTCTCGGGCGCGTGGAACACGACGCTGGCATTCATCTCCGGTCGCAGGTATTGATCGGGATTGGCGACCTTGACCTTGACCTGCACTGTCGCTTTCTGACGATTGGCTTCAGGTGAAATCTCTGCGATGAAACCCTGGTATTTACGATCAGGATAAGCGTCAGTACTGACGATACACGGCTGACGCGGGCCGAGCTTTGCAAAGTCGTTCTGATTGATGTCAAGTTCTACCTGAAGATCGTTGAGGTCGGCGAGTGAAACGACATAGCCTTTAGCGCCTCGGTCCCCGACGAACCCAGTGGTGACGAATTCGCCTCTTTCGACATTGCGCTCAAGGATAATCCCCGAGATCGGCGCACGGATGATGGTATTTTCAAGCTGTGTTTGCGCGAAAGCGAGAGTTCCTTCGACCTGTTTGACCTGAGCGCGCATCGCGTCGATATCCTCGCGACGTGGCCCGACGCTGGCCAGCGTATAACTCTTCTCGAAGGAGGAGGTCCGGGCCGCCTGGACATTGTATCTGGCCTGTGCATCATCGAGAGTTTGGCGAGCGAGCACCCCTGCTTCGACCAAAGTGATGGTTCTCTTCAATGAGACCTGTGCGTTCTCAAGATCGGCGCGGACCTGATCGAGTTCGGCTCTGGCCTTGGCAATCTCTTCGGGGCGAGAACCGTTCTCCAACGCCGCCAGCCGCGCCTTGAGACTGTTCAACTGGCCCTGCGCTTCGACCACTCGTGCGCGATATTCGTCGTCCTCCAATCGTACCAGTTCTTGCCCCTCTCTCACTTTGTCCCCTTTATTGACGCCGATTCGCGAGACTTTCCCGACAACTTTCGACGCCAGTTCGATCTTATGCGCGGCGACGATATAACCGGTTGCGTTGAGGATGATTCCGCCTTCACCGCTCGATGAAGGAGACGCCGCGCGGACGCGCATCGTCTCGACTTCAATCGCCGAGTTAAGCCTGCTGTAAGCGTAAGCCCCCATGCCGAGCAGAACCATGATGAAAACGCCGATGATCACCCAACGCATCGATGACGAATTCTTCGAGCGTTTCTTCGAACGCTCAATGCGCAGCTTTTTGAGTTCGTTATCCATCTTGATCATATTTCACGCAACGCGGTCAGAATCTCTTTGCGAGAAGCTTGGCGGGCGGGAAAGAGCCCGCCGATGACACCCACCATCACGGCGAAGGCAATTCCACTGAGGAGCGCCGTGGGTCCGACCCGAAAATTAAAGGCAATTTCGCTGAAGGTCACAAAGCTCCCAACGCCGGTCGTCACATTGTTCAGTGGCAGGGCCAAGAGACAGCCGATGAGGCCGCCGAAGAATGAAATCAGCAACGATTCGATCAAAAAACTGAGCAAGATGCTGCCGCGCGAAAAGCCCAAGACCCGCAACGTACCGATCTCCTTTGACCGCTTTGCCACTGCCGCATACATGGTGTTCATTGCCGCGAAGCTGCTGCCAATCGCCATAATGATGGAGACAAAGATACCGAGGAACTGGAGCGGCGCGCCGGCCGATGTTTGGCTATTGTAGTACTCATCTTCGCGGATGGCCGCCGCGTTCAGCGCGCGATCTTCATTGAGCGAATTGATTAATGCCGGGACGGCAGCCGCATCAACGGCACGCACCAGGACCGCGCTGATGCTATCTTGCCGGTTATAATCGGCGCTGATCTGGTTCAAATCGCCCCAAATTTCACTGCCCGTCGCCGCCTCACCCGTATCGATGACGCCGACCACTTCCCATTCGCCGCGCCCAAAATGCAAGCGCTTGCCGAGTTGCGCATTGGGATAGCGCTTTGCGACGGCTTTGCCGACGACCACTTCGCGCTGCCCCGCCTGAAACCAACGCCCTTGCTGCACCTTGACGCTGCGCATCTCAATCCCAACCGGCATCAGGCCGCGCAGAGTGACATTCATTCCATTGGGACTATCAACGCTTGGTATATTGATGACATTCACGAGTTCCGGTGAAACCAGCGGCTCGCCCGCACCAGATGACGCGATGCCGGATTTGGCCTTTAAATTCTGATAGGCAGTGCGCGTCACGCTGCTGCCCAACTCTGATCTCGACCCTTTGCGAAGCACGAGAATCCGCAATGGATCGCCCGCCGCTCGAAAAGCCGTCCGCAGACCATTGACCAGCGCGAGATCGGAAATCAGCACCGCGACTGTTAATGCAATGCCCAGAGCGGTCATGATGGTCGTGGTTCTGCGCACCACAAGATTGCGTAAGTTGTAACTGATCGGGATAGACATATTCATCCTTATCCAGTATGTCGTAATGAATCGAGAATTGATGTCCGCGATGCGCCGAGTGCCGGTAACAATGCGCTGATCAGCCCGATCAGGACGGCGATCAATAAACTCAGGACAGCGAGGCCGGGTGTCACACTTAGGCTCTTCATCGCCTGCAAGGAGCCCGGCGCCCCGCGTAACACGCCACAGAGAAGACCGGCCAACAGACACCCCATCATGCCGCCGATCAAAGCGATGACTGCGGCCTCGCCCAGAATGATTCCGAGGACCGCCGAGGGCGTGAATCCCAGGGTCTTCAGAATTCCGACTTCGCGAATGCGTTCACGGACCGACATCGAAAGCGTATTGGCCGAGACCAACAGGATAGTGAAGGTGACGGCACCGCAAATCGCCATCAGAAATAGTTTGAGATTCCCCAAGAATGAGACGAAGCTGAGCTGAAAGGCGCGCTCAGATTCGGTCTTCGTCGGGTGCGGCGAATTCTCGAACAACGCATCGATCTCTCGGCTGACACGCGGAACGTCAGTTGGCGAGTTCGCCTGCACCACGAATAACTGCACCGTGTCGCGCAGCTCGCTGCCGCTCGGGAGCGCTTCGCGTAAATACTCTTTATCGAAGTAGAGGAGTTCGTTGCGGTCGGGTTCGTCAAAGATGCCGGCCAATGTCAGTTCGACAGTCACGGGATAAATGTCGCCGACTATCGTAATGCGCTCGCCGAGCTGCCACCCGAATTTTTCGGCCAGTGTCCTTGACGCAACGCATGCCGTGCGCTGACGCTCAAAGGCCAGCCGCTGCTCTTCCGGAATCCGTGCTTCGGAGTATATTTTAAAGAGGGTGTGAGGTTCGACCGCCAGACGGGCGAAAAAATTTTTAGGGTCTCGGGCGTCCCTGTATGTGCCGCCAAACCAACGCTGGTACATCACCGCGTTGACTCCAGGCACTTGCCCGACTCTCTGTTCGTATGAGTTCGGCAGTGACTGGGCCAGTGAAACTTTGTGATGGGTGATCAATCGCAGCGCTTGCGCCGGGGTTGTCTCTCCGCTGAAGAAGAGCGCACGATACATCGCCATCAGTACTCCAAGCAGGCAGAAAGAGACCGCAATGCTGGCAACGGTCAGCAGGCTGCGCCGGCGATTACGCAAGCTGTTCTTGAAGATCAGCGGCAGATATCTGAACATCGAGTTGAAGCGGATCGTATTCATACTTGTTCTCACAGCTTGTGAGAAGGCAAGATAAATTCCAATCACCGCTAAAAAGTTATACTGTTGAAAACATACTAGTTATTGATAACGGTCGAATTCTGTCGGTAATTAAAACTCGCAAGATTTTGCGAATTCACAAAATCACATGATAACCACGAAGATTCCTATCGGCTCACTTCGCCATGTTGGAACGGGCGAAATATCGATCAACCATGAGCAACGGCATAGACTCGCGCTGCACGCCTGGGAAACCATTAATACTGAGCGGGATTTACGCGGCGTGTTGATGAAGGTGGCCGATATGCTTGTCCCGGTCGTGCCGTTTCACGCCGTGGCGGTAATCGTGAAAAAATTAAATTTAGGTCGCCCCTATGCGATGTATCTGATTGGCGATCGGCCCATGGAGGGCAAGGAGGTCGTTGAATTTATCCATAGCATGGAGCCCCGTCCGTACCCCGACCGCCAACCTATCGAATACGAAGACCCTGATTTTAAACGTAGCGCGGAAGATTACCTGCCCTACATCTGCACCGACCTGTATGAGAAAAGGGAATGGTACCCTCACGAATTTAAGTTGGCGGCAGCCGGTATTCGCGCCTACATCTCAATCCCGCTGGTGGCACGGGGTGAGCTGATTGGAGTGGTCGTCTTCTCTCGCACCAGCCCTGACATTTTCACACCTGAACAAGTGAATGTTTTAACCGATGCGTCGCGCGCGGTGGCGGTGGCCACGGCGCATGCATTGGCCAACGAAGAGATCCGCACACTGCGCAATCAATTGGAAGAAGAGAATATTGAATTGCCGAAGAGTTTGCCGGAGGGGCATTGGTTCGAAGGAATTGCGGGCGGTTCGCCGGCGTTCAATCGCGTGCTTGAAGCGGTCGAGCAGGTGGCGGCGACAGATGCGACGGTGTTGATTAAAGGTGAAACCGGAACCGGCAAAGAACTGATCGCGCGGGCAATTCACCAGCGCTCGCACCGTGCGCGTGGTCAGCTCGTCAGTTTCAATTGTGCGGCGATCCCAGAGACACTCCTTGCCTCTGAATTATTCGGCCACGAACGTGGCGCTTTTACCGGAGCGGTCGAGCGCCGCAAAGGACGATTTGAACAAGCCCACGGCGGGACACTGTTCTTAGACGAGATCGGTGAATTACCGCCGCAGGTTCAGGTCATGCTTCTGCGCGTCTTGCAAGAGTCTGAGTTCGAGCGATTGGGTGGAGGTCAAACGGTGCGGGTCAACGTGCGAATCGTGGCCGCGACCAATCGTGATCTGGCTGAAGAGGTCCGAGCCGGCCGCTTCCGCAGCGACCTGTTCTATCGCCTCAACGTCTTTCCTCTCTCTCTGCCTCCGTTGCGCGAGCGCCCCGAAGATATTTCGCCGCTGGTCACTTACTTCGCCGCTAAATACGGCGAGCGGTTCGGCCGTGCGATCACACGAATCGAGCGCCGCACGATGAAAATGCTCGAAACTTGCAGTTGGCCGGGGAATGTCCGTGAACTCGAAAACACTATTGCACACGCCGTCATCCTCTCGCGCAACGGTCTGCTCCGGATAGATCGCGAAACGATGTTGAGCTCCGACGTCATTGGAGGGTTAGAACCGCAACTCAGCGCCAAGGAACGCGAGGCAATTGAAGCCGCTTTGCGATCGTCGCGCGGCCGAATAGCCGGTCAAAACGGCGCGGCCAGGCGATTGGGAATGGCGCCCTCGACTTTGGAGTACCGCATTAAGCGGCTTGGAATAGATAAATTCAGTTTCCGTGTCTCTCGCTGAATTCTATTGCACTTCCGCAACTGCAACGTTGGACTCGATGCGCAGGCGCGGGACCTCAGCCAGCCGTTCGACGACGGCTTCCCATCCGGGATATCCCATAATGCCCAGCCACTCTTCGTTCTCCCGGCTCTCGGTCGAGATCGTCAATCGGAACTCATAGCGCCCCGGAGAAGGCGGGCGGAAATTAACAAATGTAGAGAGAGGCAAATAGGCGGCTTCATGCTGTGGGTCGGTCGGATCGAAGCCTTCGCCCGGAGCCAGTTGTCGAAAGTCGATAATGCGCAAGGGTGCGACCATGTCGGGCAGAGGGGTCGGCTCCGGCGATGGCAGCGGCTGCGATCCCGTAATGCGAGGCTGATAGTGCGGGTAGCGCAGACCAAGCTCCGAACCGTCCATGACACCGATCATCCAGAGTGTCCGGTCGGAAATGTTCTTCACTTCAATCGAAACAGGAATGGGAGCTCCCACACGATGCGGCACTGCGGGTATTGACAGAACTACAGCTAAAGGAAGATCAGACATCTCAGCCTCCGATAAAATGAGGCAGGACGCGCCATTTTGCCCATCCTGCCTCCATTGTATTTGAGTGATAACTCATCAGGCGTAATTCCACAATACGCCTTAATTACCGTTTAGTTGAATGATTGAAGCTTCCGTCAATGCATCAGCGTTTGTCGGTGCCGGCGGCAGCGCGAACGGCCCGGCGCGGCGACCGTTTCAAAGTTGTCGTCGCGCCTTTTTCGTCACCAGCCGCGCGTTGAACCTTCGCCAGATGAGTGATCGTCATATCGAGCGAAATGGGATCCAACCCGCCTTCGCCCTCCGAAGCATCAACGACCGCACTCAGCAATTTGACGCTCTCTTCGGCCTGTGGATCACGCGCCTTGATTTCATTGCCTTGTGTGATGGTCTTGAAACTCCGTCCGGCATTAATACCTTTGACCAGTCGGGCGTAAATCGCCATCGGATGCTTCCCGTGCTTCTCCAGCACCGTCTCGAATGCTTCATTACCTCGACTGAGATATTCAGAGTCGGAACCGAGCAGATAGAGCAGTGTTCCCTGATCTTCGCCAAGGAACAGATCGGCCAGCTCCTCTTCGGCGGCGGTCACCGGATGGCGAACGCGCAGAGTGATAATATTTGAGAGGACCTGTGATCCGTCAATCGCATAGTAGACCGCCCGGATCTGGTAATTGCCGGCCTGGTCGAAATAGAAACCGCTCTTCCCATATCCAATATAGGCGCTCTCTTCGACCGTCGGCCGATTATCATCCAGGATGGTCACATCGGGCGCTACGCACTGCTCAATGAGTGGTTCGTAGACCACAGTCTGACCTCCTGGCTTGCGGATTCCGACCTGCACAAAGCCGGTGTTCGGATGAAGGTAACAATGCGCTTTCTTCCCTTCACGGGTAGCAGCATGCAATCTGAGGTCGATTACCACCGGCTCACCACAGGTATAGCTCTTGCGCGCGCCGATTTCCAGCCGCAGCCCGGAGTTATCGATGATCGGATCGGCGAATGCGGTCTCATCCTGCAATCCCGCGCCAACCGTAAAGTTATTGCCGCCCATGATAATGTTGTTGCGGAACGCATGACGCAGGTGAATCACCTCTTGGTCATCGAACTGGAACGGGAATGCGCTCCAGAAACCGGCCTCACCACCGCCGGGATAGTTCCACGGATAGTTCATCCATGACAACGCGGCCGGCCGGTTTGGAACCGGTGGAACCGCATAAGACTTCTGCCATGAATGCAGGAGATTGAAGCAGTGTCCCAGTTCATGGACGCTCGTGTATAGTTGCAGTCTCAACTTGTCTGCAGTATTTCCTCCAATCCCCTGGTAGAATGTCGCACAACCCTGGCGCTGTTTGCCCTGTTGGTCGAACATAATGCCGTAGAGGCCCGGACCGATATCATGTTTTTGGGCCGCCAACAACCAGACCTTCCACTGTGGATCGTCTTTCCACAGGCTGAAGCGAACCAACATCGAGGCATGCAGCTCGGAATTGCTCCACGAAACATTTCCCCCCGCATCGTTTACTGGAACCGTATTCCAGACGCCGGCAGTCTGCACTTGAATTCCCGCCTCGCCATACGCCCCGGCGATGGAAAGCACTCGCGCCGGACCGCCCGACGGCAGCGCCCCGGTGTTGTACGTAGTGAAGATCGGCTGAGTCGCATCCGAGACGCTGTCCTGCTCGAATTGAACCGTCCGGAAATAGGCCGATTCAAAGGCGCAGACGTAAGTCGCACCCGGCACGTTGGTCAATGAATAGAATTGAATCGTGGCCGAAGCCGGCGGCGAGAGCACAGAAACACGCGGAATCGTGATCCGCGCCTTGGGGTATCCCGTTGCATATGTGCCCGTGCTGATTCCTTCGATCGTGACCGTCGATGTGGTAAAGGTTACTGTTGGCGCGTTGATTACCCAGGATCCGAAATAGGTGGTCGTCCCTCCCGTAGTTTGAAAAAAGTCGCCGCTGACGCGTTTCATCGGCCGTTTGCCATCGACGTCGACGCGCAGCTCCAGTTGCCAAAACCCTCCCGAGCTGCGGTAGCGTCCGCTGACGGGTCGCTTGGGAATCGTAATTGGCTGAGGTTGAGGCAACGGCGACGGACTCGGCGTTGGCGCAATGGGCGCCGTAGCGCTCTGCGTTGCAACATTCTGGGTTGCAGCATTCTGCGTTGCAACATTCTGGGTTGAAATACCTGTATTCTCAGCTCCGCTGAGAGCTTCAGAGCTCGAAATATCGCCAGCTTGCATCCGTGCCACATCTTCAACACTCAACTCCTGGTTAGTATTGCCGGTGTTATAGCTAGAAGGGGATCCTGGATCTAAGTTATTCATTATGATTTCTCCTTGACTGATGATTATCGATGTTAATTATTGCTTGTTATTTATTGTTTAAGGTCTCGACTTTTGTTTAACGACAACTCGATTTCCACGGCTTCCTATGTGGTAAAAACTTCGACTATCTCCTTTCAATCCGGGCCGCTCCTCGACTGGACTCCAACCATCAGAGCAGCACAATTGTCACCCTCCAGTCATGACAGATTGAATTGGCCAATGACTGAGCATTAACAAAAACACAAATTGAGCATCTCGTACTTAGGTCCTAGTTATCGCGCTTGGCTGATGGCGCGTCTCATCTGAATCTGTGGGATCGTTGTGAAGGAGTATGGCTGAGCCGAATTTCTTGCCGCGCTGAGTAATAAAAAGCTAAAAGTGCAATGCTGCTTATTTATGAAAAAAATCTCCGACTACGTCTCAGAAGAGATCAGGGCGATCAAATTCGGACTAAGCAATTACCTCGGTTTAGACAAATGTGAATATGCCGCCCAGCGGTCAATTCAATCGCTGGTCAATTCTTGTACCCAGAGATCTCCCTCGATTAATCATGTAAAGCTCGCCACTAATGTTTCAAAGGGATCAAAATTCACTGGGATACAAAAGGTGATAATAGGAACGGCTATTGAGGAATTCTTGAGAGGCGCCTTTTTACAATTCGAAAGAGTTGCGAATCTGTTCGGTGGTCCACCCGGCGCCGAGCAGGAGCATGAGTTTAATGCGCGCCTTGTGGCTCGGCAGCATTCCACCCAAAATCGCGCCCATTCGTTTCAATTGTTTTCCCGCGCCTTCGTAGGCATATGTATCCAGCACACGCCCGCGCGGACAACGCGAGGTAATGATCACCGGAACCCCTTGGCCAATGGCACGCCCGATTGCCGGCAAGGCGGCGACAGTGACATTTCCGCGACCGAGCCCTTCGATAATCAAGCCGCGGGCTCCCGTGGTGATGGCGAAATCGATGAAGCGGCCGTCAGCTCCGGCATAAATTTTGATAATTTCAACGTGCTCTTCAATCTCGCCGGTCGCGATGTGTTCTCGTTGAAAGGGACGACGCGTAATAATTACGCGGTCTTTATCGACAAAGC